>Ga0163153_10000861_pt1 | contig 50155 bp, 42 predicted proteins | sample OliLakLV19MP6IB1_FD_148629 | JGI IMG/M metagenome (GOLD analysis project Ga0163153, IMG submission 148629) | Freshwater microbial mat bacterial communities from Lake Vanda, McMurdo Dry Valleys, Antarctica - Oligotrophic Lake LV.19.MP6.IB-1 | ecosystem: Environmental > Aquatic > Freshwater >... | reverse complement strand
GTTCTATCAACCGCCAGCTCCGGTCCGTGATGACAAAGCGTTCCCGTCGCATTGCAAACCTCCCAAAAGGAAGTTTGAATCAGCGTTCGGGCAGCCTGTGAATCCCTAATGTCCACAGGGCCTAGAGATGACAAGGGATGGCGGGGTTGGCGCGGTTAGTTGACTCGGGTCGTCGGAAGAGTCTGACCTCTGGAGTGCGAACCTTGCCCAAATAACGGAGCGGCCATGAACAAGAACACGATCTGCATCTGGTACGACAAGGACGCCGAGGCCGCCGCGCGCTTCTATGCCAAGACCTTTCCGGACAGCGCCGTGGGCGCCGTGCACCGCGCCCCCGGCGACTATCCCTCCGGCAAGAAAGGCGATGTGCTGACGGTTGAATTCATGGTCGCGGGCATACCCTGCATCGGCCTCAATGGCGGGTCCGCGTTCAAGCAAAGTGAAGCCTTCTCTTTCCAGATCGCCACCGACGATCAGGAGGAAACCGACCGCTACTGGAACGCGATCGTCGACAATGGCGGTCAGGAAAGTGCGTGCGGCTGGTGCAAGGACAGATGGGGCCTCTCCTGGCAGATCACGCCGCGCGTCCTGACCGACGCGATTGCGGCGGGCGGCGATCAGGCAAAGCGGGCCTTCGACGCCATGATGACCATGAAAAAGATCGACGTCGCCGCAATCGAGGCCGCGCGGCGCGGCTGACGTTTCATCCAGGCTTGCAAATTCCGCAGTCTTCGGCGCTTTACCGGATCGATTCCATCGCGACGCCTTCGCGGCGTGGATCGGCGCCGCCCTCCAGCATCTTGTCGCGCGCGACGATGATGTGGAGGCCGGAAGCCTCGCCTGAGACTTCCTGGACCTTGAAGCCGGCTTCGGTGAGAGTTCTGGCCCACGCCTTGCCCGTCGCATCGACGGTCTCGACGCGCACCGTCTGCCCCCTCGCGACGACGTTTGGCAGGCTGGCGGCCTCCTGGGCGGTCTTGCCCCAGTCGAGCACGGCGACCAGCGTCTTGGCGACATAGCCGACGATCGAATTTCCGCCCGGCGATCCCGTCACCATGAAGACCTCGCCATTCTTGTCGAACACGATGGTGGGCGACATCGACGAGCGCGGCCGCTTGCCGGGTCCGGCGGCGTTGGCGACGGGCAGACCGTTGAGGGTCGGAGCGAGCGAGAAGTCGGTCAGCTGGTTGTTGAGCAGAAAGCCGTTCGTCCAGCGCGAGGAGCCAAAGCCGCTCTCGATCGTCGCAGTGAAGGAAACCGCGTTGCCCTCGAAATCGACGAAGGAGAGGTGGGTAGTGCCCGGCTGCGGCGAGGTCGCGTCCTGGCCCCACATGCCGACGACGGGCTTGCCGCGCACAACGGCGCCCGGATCGCCCGGGGCTGGCTTGTCGCCCGGCCGGAAGCCGCTGGCGGCGCGGGACCTGATGTAGGCCGGATCGAGCAGGTCCGCGACCGGGACGGTGACCTGCTCCGGATCGGCGACATAGTGATCGCGGTCGGCATAGGCGAGCTGATTGGCCAGCACAAAGTCGCGCAGGCGGGTCTCGTCCGTGTCGGCGCCGGGCTGGGCCACGATCTCGCCATAGAGGCCCATGATGAGATTCATCGCGACCCCGCCCGACGAGGAGGGCGGCGCCGAACAGATTCTATAGTCCTTGAACGGACCGCACAGGGCCGGGACGACGCGGACCCGGTAGTCTGCGAGGTCCTTGAGGCTGAGGTCTCCGGGCACGTCGCCGCCCTTCACGGCGGCTATGATGTCGCCGGCGATCCGGCCGGAATAGAAGGCCGACGGACCTTCCGTCGAGACGGCGCGAAGGACGTTCGCGTAGTCGGCGTTCTTGCGGAGATAGCCGGCCGGCAGCGGCTTGCCGTCCGGGTAGAAATAGGCGCCCGAGGACGGCGTCTTGCCGAGCGGTCCGTTCTGGAAACGGGCGCTGGCCAGCGACTGCGAGAGGCGCGGCGAGACCACGAAACCTTCGTCTGCCAGTTTGATCGCAGCCTCGAAATCGCGTCCCCAAGGGAGTTTGCCGTGCTTGTCATGGACGGCCTTGTAAAGGGCGACGGTCGAAGGCGCGCCCACCGACTTTCCCGAAAAGATGGCCGGACCAAATCCCAGGAGCTTGCCATCCCAGTTGAACAGGCCGGGCGTCGCTGCGGCCGGCGCGGTCTCGCGGGCGTCGTAGACGGTGGTGGCGTTGGACGCGCGGTCATAGACCACCATGTAGCCGCCGCCGCCCAGTCCCGAACTCTGCGGCTCGACGAGGCCAAGCACGGCGTGGGCGGCGATCGCCGCGTCCACCGCGCTGCCGCCGGCGTTCATCGCGGCGAGGGCGGCTTCGACGGCGCGCCGGTCGGCCGCCGCCGCCATGGCGCGTCCCCGCAGCCGCCATTCTCCGGCAGGCTTCGAGGTCGAGCCGACACGGGTCTCCGCTGCGTTCCCTCGTGCGGGCTCGGGCGCGGAATCGGGCGAGGCGCATGCCGCCATCAGCAGGGCGGAGACAGCGCAGAGCAGGGACAGGCGCATGAAGCGTCCTTTTCAGTGGGCGGGCTCGCCTTGCCCTAGATCAACCAGCCTCCAAATGAAATCGATTGAAGGCGTGCAAGTTGATCTATTCTCAAGCTCCAAAGCAACTTGTCTGCGACCGGCCGGGCGCAGGTTGCTTTGGCCGGGGTCGGCCCGCATAACGCCACGACGACTAAGCAGTCAGGCAGGCTTGTCAAATGCCCGTGCGTCCCGGACCCGCCAATCTCCTCACCGACGTCGGCGGCATTCTGGTCGGATCGGCGCACGATTCGGCGGTCGAGACCGGCGCGACGGTCATCCGGCCCGTCAACCGCGCGGTGGCGGCGGTGGCGGTCGCGGGCGGCGGACCGGGCACGCGCGAGACGGATGCGCTGGCGCCGGACACGCTGGTCGATGCGGTGGACGCCATCGTTTTTTCAGGCGGGTCGGTCTACGGTCTTGCAGCGGCCGACGGCGTGACGGCGAAGCTGGGCGCGTCCGGCCATGGTTTCGCGCTGCGTGCGGCGCCTGGCGTGCCGGTCTCGCCTATCGTGCCGTCGGCCATTCTCTACGATCTGGCCAATGGCGGAGACAAGGCCTGGGGCGAGGCGCCGCCTTATCGCCAGCTGGGGATCGACGCGCTTGGCGCCTGTTCAGTGCATTTCGAACTTGGGCGCGCCGGCGCGGGTTTTGGCGCGCGCGCCGGACAGCAGCGTGGGGGGCTTGGGTCGGCCAGCGCAGTAACCGATGATGGCGTGATCGTCGGCGCCCTGGCGGCGGTGAATTCCCACGGCTCTGTCCTTATGCCGGGGACAAACGCCTACTGGGCGTGGCCTTACGAGCAGCAGGGAGAATTTGGCGGCGCCCGTCCACTACAGGATTTCGCGCTTGATCTCGACGACTGGGGCGAGGCCAAGACCAGCCCGGCGGCGATGCTGAGCCGCGCCAACACCACTCTGGGGTGCGTCGCCGTCAATGTCGCCCTCACGCCGGCCGAGGCGCGGCGGGTGGCGCGGATGGCGCTCGCCGGCCTCGCGCGCGCGATCCGGCCGGTGTTTGCGCCCTTCGATGGGGACGTGGTGTTCTGCCTCTCGACGGGCGCGATCGAGCGCCCGGATTTGCGGCCTTTCGTGCTGGCGCGGCTGGGCGAGCTGGCGGCCGCATGTCTGGCGCGGGCGGTGGCGAGGGGCGTCCACGCGGCGCGTCAGGATTGAAACCGAACCCACCCTTGCGCCCGGGACGGCGCGACGATAAAAGCGCCGCTCATAAACTGTGCGCACCCGTAGCTCAGCTGGATAGAGCACCAGACTACGAATCTGGGGGCCGGGCGTTCGAATCGCTCCGGGTGCGCCAATAATTTCTATAAAATCACTACATTAACGGCATCGCCTGGACACGGACGATTTCGGCTTGCGCAAACACCGCGCAGATACCGAAGATCGCCCGCTTCGGCTGCCGACCCACAAGCCATTGATCTAGACTCTTTTTGTTCTCCCACATCTTGAAGGTCCGTGCCACCCTCACCACGTCTGGCGTAGGGACTAATACATTGGCATGGGCGGGACGATGAACGTCGCCACACGCACGACGAAACGGGACTGGGAAACCGCCTTCACGGGATGGTCGAAGGCACCGAGTCCGACCGAACGCGAGCGCTGTGAGCGCGCCGTGAAGGCGGTCAACGACGCCATCCGCAACGATCCAACGCTTGCTGCCAAATCCATCAAGGTCTTCGGCCAGGGTTCGTACGAGAACCGCACCAACGTCCGCCAGAACAGCGATGCCGACGTCGCGATCATGCACGAGAACATGATTATCTCCGACTACAACGATGGCGTGACGCAGCAGGAGGTCGGGCTTCGCAACGTCGCATACAGCTTCAGCCAGTATCGCGATGAAGTAGAACACGCGTTGGTCGAGCATTTCGGCGACGAAGGCGTTACGCCCGGCAACAAGGCGTTTGATGTTCACGAGAACACCTACCGCATCGATGCGGACGCGGTCCCCTGCTTCGAGTATCGGCTGTATTTCAGGAAGCCCGATGGCACGCCTGACTTTGTAAAAGGGACTGCGCTCTATCCTCGCAAGGGCGGCAAGCGGGTCACCAATTTCCCGCTCCAGCAGTACGCCAACGGCGTGACCAAGAACGAAGCCACTGGCCAAGCCTACAAGGGCATCGTCCGTATCGTGAAGCGCCTGCGCGGCGAGATGGTGGAAGCTGGCGTGGAGAGCGCGATCGAGATGCCGTCGTTCCTGATCCAGAGCCTGATCTGGAACGCGCCCGATCCGATGTTCAGCGGTGACTCGTGGCGAGACGCGGTGAAAAACGTTCTCGCTCACCTGTGGGAGCGAACGCGTTCTGAAGCGAAGCGCAAGGGCATGATGGAGGAGAACGGGATCAAGTACCTATTTCACGAGGAACAGCGCTGGATGCCCGAGCAAGCAACCCAGTTCCTCAACGACGCCTGGAACCGCGTCAACGCCGGATGAAGAACCCCCTTCACCTCTCGGCGATAATCGCGGTCGCTTTCGGCCTCGGCGCGCTGTCGCTGCTGGCGGCCGGGGAGGATTTATCTCTGAAGTGGTTTGCGTCGATCTCGACGGCGTCGTTCGGCACGGGCCTGGCGATCCTCGCGTTCGATAAAGTGCTCTGGCGCATACCCTACCTGCAGGAGTGGTTCGTCACGCGACCGCACCTTGCCGGTCAGTGGAAGATCGAACTGATCTCGATGTGGAACGACCCGCAAACTGGCTTGTCGCCGGCACCCATCGCCGGGACAGCTACAATCACCCAGACCCACAGTGAGTTTCACATGCATGTGGAGACCGACGAGTCTGAAGGTGACCTGATCGAAGGGAGCATCGTACGCAAAAAAGACGGCGCGTATCAGGTCGTTGGCGTGTATTTGAATCAACCGAAGGTGTCTGTCAGAGACCGCAGCGCAATGCATCACGGCGCGATGATGCTGGACGTTGTCGGAGATCCGAACTCGCCTTCTAAGCTTAAGGGGAGCTACTGGACGGAACGGCGCAGTGTGGGCGAGTTCAGAGCGACCCAGATCTACCGAGGCGTGAAAGGCAAGCGCCGCAAGGCCGCTCGGATTTTGGTGATGTCTGTCGGCTAACTGGCTAATCGAGCCAACGGGTTGGTTGCGGGGCCAATGACGGACTCCTCCCGCGCGTCAGCGGGCGATCAAGACGTTGCCCGCGAGAGTTGGATCGCGCATTCTGCCGGGAAGGCAAAAGACACAAGACGGAGACACGCGCATGAACCGGCGGGAGCTTCTGGCGGCGGGAGGGCTTGCGGGCGGCGGGCTCCTTTCCGGATGTGCGACGGGGCCAGCCCAGGCCGACCCGTTGCGCGGCGAGGCGCTGCTGCGCGATGTCGAGACCTATGTCGGGTTCGGCGTGCATCGCAGCGGCGGCCCCGGCGATGTCGCCACGTCGAACTGGCTGGCGTCGCGGTGGCGGTCGCTCGGCTACCAGGTCGAGCAGGAAAGCTACGACATTCCCAACTCGGATGCGTCCGTCGCGGCGCTGGCCGCCGGCGCGGAGAATTTCCCGGGCTTTGCCCAGCCGCCCATCGTGACCACAGGCGCGGGCGGGCTGAAGGCGGCGCTGGCGCTCTGGGACAGGGTCTCGCCCGGCGGGGTCGCGGGCAGGATCGCCATCGTGCATGTGCCTCGCCCTCCCGGCGCAGCGTCGCCAGGGGCGGCCTACCGAGCGGCGTTCGCCGAGGCGCAGGCTGCGGGGGCCGTCGCGATCGTGGCGGCGATATCGGGTCCCTCCGGCGACATCGTGGCGATCAATACGCCGGTCGATCTCAAGCCCGGCCTGCCGATCCTGGCTTTGGGAGAGCGTGAGCTGCCGCGGTTGCAGAGCGCCATGGCGGCTGGAGGGGAGGCTGTCCTGCGCATCGAGGGTCCCGGCGGGATGCGGCGCGCCAGCAACACCATCGCGCGTCATGGCGAGACAGGCCCGTGGCTGATCGTTTCAACCCCGCAGAGCGGCTGGTTCACCTGTGGCGGCGAGCGCGGGCCCGGCGTTGCGATATCGCTGGCGTTGTCGGAATGGGCGTTGCGGCAGAAATTTCCCTGCCGGCTGCTGTTCGTGGGCACTTCGGGACATGAGTGGACGGATTTCGGCGCGCACCAGTTTCACAAGACATCGGCGCCGGAGCCGGACGACACGGCGCTGTGGTTTCACCTCGGCGCCAGTTTCGCGGCGCGCGGATACGAGGAGACGGCGCAGGGGCCAAGGCCGCTCGAAGTCGCCAATCCGGTCAGGTCGCTGATGGTCAGCAATGGGCTGCTGGAGGCGACGAGGACGGCGTTTGCAGGGCAGGCGGGGATCGAGGCGCCGATGGCCGCCGATGGCCGGACGGCGCTGGGCGAGACCAGACTGGTGATCGAGGAGGGGTATCCTGTGCTCGCGGGTTTCTGGGGCGCCCATGCCCTGTTTCACACCCCGCAGGACGACGCCCGCGCGACGACGCCGCAAATCCTGGAGACGGTGGCGCGCGCGGTGGCGAAGGTGATCGAGAGGGGCGTCAAAACCTGAATCTGCCTGCCTGTTCGCGCCTCAGGGCGTCGAGCGCCGCACGCCTCTCAGGAAGATCGCGACCGCTTTTCGCGCGCGCAGTTCGAGCGTGTGTCTTGGCATGGGCAGGTCGGCGAGCACCAGTTTGAAGGCGGAATCCTGGATCACCATTCCGAGCAGCATGGCGGCGGCTTCCTCCGCATCCTCGATCTGGTAGCGGGCGCGCACCGTGGGGGACGACAGCCAGTCCGCGATGACGTGGCGGGGGAAGCCCTTGGGTTTTCCATGCTTCATCAGTTCGGGATAACGCCGCACCTCGCTGATAAGGAGGCGAAAGAGCGCGATGGAACGGGCCGACGTCATGTGGGTCACGAGGCGCATCACCACACCATAGAGTTCAAGCTCGATATCGGCCTTGGAGGAGGGGGGCGGAAACTCGCCCATGTCGGCGACATTGTCGGCCAGCAGCGCCGCCAGCAGGTCTAGCTGGCTCTTGAACTCGCGGTAGATTGTCTTTTTGGACATTCCCGCCTGCTGGGCGACGGCGTCCATCGTGGCGAGTTCGGGCGGCCCATCGAGGAAGATCTTGCGGGCGGCGGCGAGAATTCGCTCGCGGGGAGAAGTCGCGACGTTTAGTTGCTCAGCCGTTTCCATCATTGATCCAATTGGCGCCGCAACCGTGATCCATTTAACATGATTGCCATCTTTCCAGAGTATAGCTTACCGGGTTATGGAAACGCCAGAGTTTCCGCTTGCCGAGAAAAACCTCCCCGATGTCCAGATCCCACGCGAAGGCGAATTGTGACCCCAAGGGCTCCGAACAGGTGATCCTGGCGCGCCTGCTGTGGACGAAATCCGGAATTGCGGAATCCAGCCGTTTGTCGGAAGCCATCGCGTCACCAGATGCACACTCCCTGATCGCGCAAGGAAGTCCCATGACGATTACGCGCAAAATGACCCTGATGGGTGTGGGTCTTGCAGCTCTCACGCTGAATTCATGCGGCCAGAAGCCGGCGCCCGCCGCCGAATCGGAGCGCGCGGCGACCGAGGCGACCCAGAGCATGCGCGTTGTGCGCGTCGGCCTGCGGGATCTCACCGACGCGATCATCGCTACGGGGCGGCTCGTCGTGCGGGAAGAGGCGGCAGTCGGGACCGAGCTGATGGGCTACCGGGTGCAGGACGTCTATGTCGATGAAGGCGACTGGGTGAAACAGGGCCAAGCTCTCGCCAAGATGGACGATACGTTGTTGCGCGCCCAGATCGCGCAGGCCGAAGCCAACATGTCGCAGCAGGAAGCATCCGCTGCCTTCAAGAAGAACCAGTTCGACCGCGCGGAGAGCCTCGAGCAGGCGGGCGCCTTCTCCAAGGAATTGCTCGAACAGCGCCGGATGGAGGTTATGAGCGCCAACGCAGGCGTCCTCGCCGCGAGAGCCGGTGTCAACGAGATGAAAGCCCGGCAGGCGCGAATGGTGCTGAGGGCGCCCGTCGCGGGTCAGATCCTGCAACGCAGCCTGCGGCCCGGCGACATATCGAGCGTCGGGGGATCGACGCCGTATTTCCGGATCGCCCGCGAGGGACTGGTCGAACTCGACGCCGAACTCCCCGATTCCCGGCTGGCCAGCCTGACCATCGGCGATCAGGCAAATGTCACCTTGCCGTCCGGCGACACTGTCATCGGCAAGATACGCTTCATCAGCCCGCGCGTGGATCAGGCGACGGGCCTTGGCCGGGCGCGCATCGAACTGCCCTATAACGAGGCCTTGCGTCCGGGGGGCTTTGCCGAAGCGCGATTCAACGGCGTGTCGAGCCAGGCGCTGGCGGTGCCCGCGAGCGCCATCCGTTACGAGTCCGGCGGGCCGGTGCTGATGGTCGTGGGCGAGGGCGACAGGGTGGTGCGCGCGCCGGTCAAGCTCGGAGAGCGCTCAGGTGAGTATGTCCAGATCATCGAGGGTCCGCCTGCGGGGTCGAGGGTGCTCGCAACAGGTGCGGCCTTCACGCTGGAGGGCGACATCGTCGTTCCGGTCGAGGAAGAAACGGTCGCGCAAGGCGGCTCGAAATGAATCTGCGCCTTTCAAGCTGGGCGATCCGGAACCCGATCCCGGTCGTCGTCGCCTTCACGCTCGCGACGTTCGCGGGAATTCTCGCTTACACGCAACTGCCGATCAAGCAGTTCCCCAACATCGCGTTTCCGGCCGTCGCCGTTACGGTGGTTCAGGACGGGGCCGCGCCCACCGAGATGGAAAACCAGGTGACGCGCCTGGTCGAGAACGCGATCGCCGGGATTCCCAATATCGAAGCCATCGCGTCTGACGTCTCGCTCGGCGTTTCCACGACAATTGTGCAGTTCGAGATCGGCACCTCGCTGGAGAAGGTCAAGGACGACGTTCGCTCCAAGATCGACCAGATCCGCATAGAACTGCCGGCCGGCATCGAGCCGCCGCGCGTGGACGCCCTGGATTTCACCGGCATGCCGATGGTGACCTACGCGGTTTCCGCGCCGGACATGTCGCCCACCGACCTCTCCTGGTTCATCGACGACACCGTGTCGCGTGCGATCCAGGCCGTGCCGGGCGTCGGCCAGGTCAACCGCATCGGCGGGATGGACCGCGAGATCAACGTCACGCTCGATCCGATCAAGATGGCGTCGCTCGGCGTCACGGCCGCGCAGGTCAACAACGCACTCCGCTCCAGCTTCCGGAACTATGGCGGCGGGCGGGCCGAAATCGGCGGAACGGAAATAACGACGCGGGTGCTGAGCGAGACCGCCACGGTCGAGGAACTCCGCAATCTCACAATACCTGTCGGCGCCTCCTATGTGCGCCTGTCCGATCTTGCCGATATCGGCGACGGCTCCGGCGAGGAGCGCGGCTTCGCCCGCCTCGACGGTCGGCCGGTCGCGGGATTCCAGATCATCAAGGTCGATGACGCCAGCGAGGTGGATGTCGATGACGGCACCCGGAAGGTGATCGCCGATCTCGAAGCGGCCAATCCTGGCGTCACGGTCACCAAGATCGTCGCGCTGGTCGATGACACGCGCGCCAACTACGAGGCGACCGTCCATGTCCTGCTCGAAGGCATGTTCCTTGCGGCGCTGGTGGTGTTCCTCTTTCTCAAAGACTGGCGATCGACGGCCATCGCGGCCGCCGCAATGCCATTGTCCCTGATCCCGACATTCTTCGTGATCGCCCTGCTGGGCTTCAGCCTCAACGTCGTGACGCTGCTGGCGCTGACGCTGGTGATCGGCATCCTGATCGACGACGCCATCGTCGAGATCGAGAACATCCAGAAGCGCACCCAGTCCGGCGCGTCCCCGTTCCGGGCCGCGATGGAGGGGGCCGACGCCATCGGTCTCGCCGTCGTCGCGACAACCGCCGCGATCGCCGTGGTGTTCCTGCCCGTCTCGTTCATCCAGGGTATTTCGGGCCAGTTCTTCAAGGAGTTTGGCATCACCGTGGCGCTGGCCGTGGTGTTCTCGCTTGCGGTCGCCCGTTTCGTGACCCCGCTGATGGCTGCGTATTTCCTCAAGCCCGTCACCAAGCTGCACGATGCGCGGAAGCTGCCGCGCTATTACGAAAGCGCGCTGACCTGGTGCATCGATCATCCCTGGGGCGCATCGGCCATTGGGGCGCTGTCCTTCTTTGGTGCGATCGGGGTCGCCGCCATGGTCCCAGCGGGCTTTATTCCGACGGAGGATCCCGGCTATGTCGACTTCGCGCTGGACGGTCCGCCCGGCACTACGCGCGTCACCATGGAGCGGGCGGCCAACGAACTGACTGACCTTCTCATGGCGGAGCCGGACGTCGAGCACGTTTTCGTCGTGGTCGGTTCCACCGGGGCGAATGGCGACCTCTCGTCGGGCCGCGCGACGGCGGTGATGCATCACAAGCGCGAGCTGTCGACCGACGAGCTGCGCCAGAAAGTGCGGCCCCTCCTCAACCGCATCCCTGATATCCGCGTCACATCAGCGACGGCCGGACCGGGGGGCGGATCGACCGACGTGGATGTGATCCTCTCCAGCGAGAACATCGAGGCGCTGGAAAAAGCGCAGATGGAATTGTTGCAGGAGCTGCGGCAGGTTTCGGCGGTTTCAAATCCGCGCCTGTCGCCGGCGCCTCCGGGACCGGAACTGATCATCCGGCCGCGCACCAACGAGGCCTCGCGCCTCAATGTCTCGGGAGACGAGATCGCCGCCGTCGCGCGCATCGCGACCACGGGCGACATCGACGCCAACTCGGCCAAGTTCTCCGAGGGCAAAAGGCGGCTTCCGATCCGCGTCCGGTTGCCGGAAACGGCGCGCACCGACCTCCGCGTTCTCTCCGATCTGCGCGTGCCGACGCTCGACGGCCGGATGACGACGCTGGGGGCTGTCGCCGACATCGGTTTTGCGCCCGGACCTGGAAAGATCCAGCGCTACGCCCGTGAACGGCGGGCCTCGGTCCAGGCCGACTTCGCACCGGGCGTCGCCGCCGGCACCGCCACGGCCGCGATCAATGCGACGAAGACGATCACCAACCTGCCGCCGGACGTCAAACGCGCCTCGATCGGCCAGGAGCAGGCCATGGGCGAACTCTTCGGCGGCATCGTCTGGGCGATGATCGCCGGCGTGTCCTTTATCTACAGCGTGCTGGTGCTGTTGTTCCGGTCGATCTTCAAGCCAATCGTGATCCTGTCGGCATTGCCGCTGTCGTTCTCGGGCGCCTTCATCGCGCTCTTCGTGACGCAGCTCGACATCACCATGCCCGTGCTGATCGGCCTCCTGATGCTGCTTGGACTGGCCGCCAAGAACTCGATCCTGCTGGTTGAGTTCGCCATTGAGGCGGAACGCGGCGGCAAGGACGCGCGTGAGGCGCTGTTCGAGGCCTGCCGCGAGCGGGCCCGGCCTATCGTCATGACCACTGTTGCGATGTCGGCGGGCATGCTGCCCACCGCGCTGGGCATCGGGGAGGGCGCATCTTTCCGCCAGCCCATGGCGGTCGCCGTCATCGGCGGTCTGATCTCCTCGACGATCCTGTCGCTCGTGCTGGTGCCTGCGGTCTACAAGATCATCGACGATTTCGAGCGCTGGCTGAACCCGAGAGCCGCCCGCCTCGCGACGGCGCGCACCGAGGACGACGAGAGATTGCTGCACAGCGGTGAAATCTAGATATCGACCGGCGCCTCTACCGGGGGTGGTTGCTTGCCGGTGAAAACCTGCAGCTGAGCGGCGAAGGCGCGCTTGAAGGCGGGCCGCGCTTCGGCGCGGGCGACATAGGTGGAGAGGTTGGGATACTCCTCAAGCAGACCCGAGCCTTTCAGCCTTTGCAGCACATGCACCATCAGAAGGTCGGCCGCACTGAACGCACCGTCGAGCCAGTCGGCGTTCCCGAGGCGCGCGGCCAGTTCGCCCAGCCGCACACGGATGCGATCCTCGACCATCGCCATGCGCTCACCGCGCCAGCTCTTGTCGCCCTCCCGATAGGTGACGATATCGCGATCGACGATTCCCGGCTCCATCGTGCCGAGCGCGGCAAACATCCATGTGATCGCGCGCGCGCGGGCATTCGCATCTTCCGGCAGCAGGCCCGCATGGCGCTCGGCGATATGGAAGACAATCGCGCCTGACTCGAACAGGGCGAGGTCGCCGTCTTCATAGGTCGGAATCTGCCCGAAAGGTTGCAGCGCCAGGTGCGCCGGCGCCTTCATCGCCTCGAACGAAACAAGACGGACCGCGTAAGGCTGGCCAACTTCCTCAAGCGCCCAGCGAACGCGCATGTCACGCGCCAGTCCCTTGCCGCGATCGGGCGAGCTTTCAAACGCGGTGATGGTGGGGGTCACGGGAAGGCTCCGGGTGTTACTGCCGTATTTCAGGCGTCACGAGCTTTTCCAGCTTGTGCAATGAATCCTGCCACCCGAGGTAGCAGGCTTCGAGACGGATCATGTCGGGAATACCCTCCTGCTCGATGGTCAGTTCCGTGCCGACCGACACCGCCTTCAAGGTCACCGTGACCTTCATTTCGCCGGGCAGGTTGGGATCGTCGAACTTGTCCGTGTAGACAAGACGCTCACCCGCGACGAGCTCCTGATAGACGCCGCCAAAGGAATGGCTGCCGCCCGTGGTGAAGTTGCGGAACGACATTCTATGAGCGCCGCCGACCGTCGCGTCCAGTTCGTGGACGGTGCAGAGAAAGCCGAATGGCGGAGCCCAGCTCGCCACCGCGTCAGGTTCAAGAAATGCCCGATAGACTTTTTTTGGGCTTGAAGCGATTACGCGGTGAAGTCGGATGGCGCCTGTCATCACTTTGTCCTCTTGGTTTGGCCCTACTCGGGGGGGCGCCGACAGCCGGCCTCATCGGCCGTGCATCGGAACGACGAGCGAGGCCTCCGGAAACCGACACCGTCGCGAAAAATTTGTCTGGTCGAGGCGCAGGGCGCATCCGAATCGGGCGCGCGTTTCTGCGTTCAATCCGGATTTTCGCTTCAGATCGAGCGCAGGTTGATCTCGCTACTCCGGCAGGAATTGCAGTCCGGCGGCGCCTTCGACCTGCCACGTCACCCTGGCCCAGGTCCTGAGCCGCAAGGTCGGCTCCGTGATCAGCACTTTTTCCGACAGCGTGCTTTTCTTGAAGAATTCGACCCGGGCGCCGGTGTCGCTGACGTTTTTCACGACGACATCGATGCGCTCGCCAGTCGAAAGCCTTAACGTCGCCTGTTTGAACGTCGGGTCGCGTTTCGCCCGGCCGGTCCTGTCGTTGCGGATGGCAAGGTCTTCGTATTCGGTCTGATCCAGCGCAGGCTTCGCCGCAATCGCCTTGAGCCGGTGGGCCAGGACGTCGGGGGGCTTGTCGCGATCGGACTTCCTGAACATTCCTGAGCCTGCCCAATAATGCGGCATACAAACACCCGAACACTTAACGATTCGCGTGGGTTGCAGGTGCAACCAGCACTTAATTGGCGAAACACCGGCTCATTGACGATCGGTTAGACCGGAAAATGCTCTCGCCTCAGAACGCCTTGAGGTCGGGATCCAGCGTCTGGCCCTCGTCAAGCTGGACGCCAAACGAGTTGAGGATCATCGAGACCTGGGTGTACTGGCCGACCGTGAAGACAAGGTCCATGCACTGGCGCTGGCTGAAATGCTTCCCGAGCTCAGCCCAGCAGGGGTGACTGACGAACTGATCGCGGTGGAGATCGTCGGCCGCCGCGATCAGGGCGCGCTCCGGGGCGGTCCAGCCTTCCGCGCCTGCGCCAGCCTTGATCCGTTCGATCTCGGCGGGGACAAGTCCGGCTTCAAGGCCGATACGATGATGCTGGGTCCATTCATATCCCGACTTGCACAGCCAGCCCGTGCGCAGGATGACGATCTCCCGGTCGCGGGGCGACAGGCTGTTGCGCGAGAGCACATAACCGCCCCACCAGGAGAAGGCCCGGAAGGCGTCCGGCGCCCGCACCAGAGTCCTGAAGATGTTGAGGACGCCGCCATCGGCGGAGCGCGATTTGGCCAGACGCTCGACCTGTTCGGGCGTCAGCTCGCCATCGGCGAGGGGCGTTATGCGGGGCTTGGCGAGACGCAATCTGGATTCTCCCGGGCTGGCGCCGCAGGCCGACGCCTGGGCGGAGGTGGGCCATGCTTGCATACGCAAGATCAGCCGGCCTTCAACTGGAATCTGTTGAGGGCGGAGAAGTTGATCCAACGGACAAGGACCCCCTCCCAACATCCCCCCTTTCAGGCAGATGACCCCCCTCGCCGCTGCGCGGCGGTCCTCCCTTTAGAGGGGACAGGCGCCTAGCCCTACGCTGCGCGCGCTGTTGCGCGAGACGCGGCGCTTTCTCCAGCGCATCGACCTGCATTGACGCCGGGCCTTTCGCGCGGCAACCAAACGATCAAACCAGAAACAGGATGGCGGGCGGCTACCCGCAGCAGTCGACGGAGATACGCCAATGACCCAATCCCTGACCGCCGCCGCTGCTCCGGCGTCCGAAATTTCCACCTACATCGCCGCCGCTGCGAAGAAGGCCTGGGAGGTCGAGGGCCTGCCGGCCGGAACGCCGGTCAAGCCGATCGCCAAGGTGGGCGTGATCGGCGCGGGCACGATGGGCGGCGGAATCTCGATGAATTTTGCGACGGTCGGCGTTCCCGTGCACATCGTCGAGACGCAGCAGGCGGCGCTGGACCGGGGCCTCGGCGTCATCGCCAGGAACTATCAGACGTCCGCCGACAAGGGCCGTTTTCCGCAGGAGGAAGTCGGCATGCGTATGGGGCTCCTGACGGGAGGCCTCGATCTTTCGGCGTTCGCCGACTGCGATCTCGTCATCGAGGCCGTGTTCGAGGACATGGCTGTGAAGAAGGAAATCTTCACCAGGCTCGATGCGATCTGCAAGCCCGGCGCGATCCTCGCCACCAATACCTCGGCCCTGGACATCAACGAGATCGCCTCAGTGACGAAGCGGCCGCAGGACGTGATTGGCCTGCACTTCTTCTCGCCCGCCAATGTCATGAAGCTGCTGGAGATCGTGCGCGCCAAGCATACCTCCGACGAGGTGATCGCGACCTCGATGGATCTGGCGCGGAAGATCGGCAAGGTGGCGGTGCTGGTCGGCGTGTGCCCGGGCTTTGTCGGCAACCGCATCCTCTACAAGCGCGGCCAGCCGGCGCAGCATCTGCTGAAACAGGGCGCGATGCCGTGGGAGATCGACGCGGCGTTCAACGCGTTCGGGTTCAAGATGGGGCCGTTCCAGATGTCGGACCTGGCGGGGCTCGACATTGGCTGGAAGCAGGGGGCGAGGACCGGCAACCCCCTGCGCGACATGATCTGCGAGCGAACGCCGCGCCGCGGCCAGAAATCGGGCGCCGGCTATTATGACTATGACGCCAATCGCCTGGCGACGCCCTCTCCGGAAGTCGCGGCGATCGTGAAGGAATACGCCACGGCCAGCGGCGTCGCGCAGCGCAAGGCGACGCAGGAGGACATACTCGCGGAATGCATATTCCCGATGATCAACGAGGGCGCCGCAATTCTTGACGAAGGCATGGCGCAGCGCGCCTCGGACATCGATGTCGTGTGGCTGAACGGCTATGGCTGGCCGGCGGACAAGGGCGGGCCAATGTTCCTGGGCGACCATGTCGGGCTGGAGCGCGTTCTCGAGGTTTGCGAGCGGGTGTCGAAAGATGTGCCCGACATCAAAGTGTCCGCTCTGCTGCGCCGGATGGTGAAAGAGGGGGGACGGTTCACGGGGTGAGGGATCACCGTGTGAGTCGCGGACTTCTGGCGATTTAAGTTTTCACGGCAGTGCAGGCGGCGGTCTTTGCAGAGCCGCAAGTACAGACGCCGCGAGTATGGCCGGAATGATCGCGAGCCAGGGCAGACCGTAGGCGCCGAGGCCCGCCGCGCTCGCCCACCCCATGGAGACCACCATCTGGCCCAACCCCGCCGCCAGGGAGGGTTGCCGGCGGCGGCCCATGAAGGCCTTGCGCGAACCGGGATTCTTGCGCCAGACCCCGATCAGGCCCGCCGATGTTCCGGCGGCGACGCAGCCGACGGCGGCCCAGGCTCCCGCGACGGGTGACCGCAGCAGGAGCAGGGCGACCGGGATCGCCATCAGCGCGAGAACGGGCCCAACAGCCGCGACAAGTTTGGCGCGATCGACCAGACGTCGTGAAACGGGCGCGGCGGCGATCAGGTCGGGCGCATCCTCTGCGGACACCGTGATCCAGATCAGGCTGCCGGCCAGCGTGCTGGACAGGATGGTGAGGGCGGGCGCGAAGGCGGTGTCGGCGTACCGTCCGAGGTCGATCCCCTGGGCCGGCTGAATGAGAATGAAGGCAAGCGGCAGCAGGTAGACGAGCTGCAGGCCGATCTGCGAGAGCAGCACGGGATCGCGCCTCAGAAGCCGCAATTCCTTGCGGATCACCGACATCGACAGCCCGCCGCGCAGATTGTTGACACGCGCGTCGAGCCGCCGCCGCCGCGACGATCCCGATGCGGAAGCCGCCGCAGCGTCCTCGACGAAGCGGCGACTGAAGACGAAGACGCCAAGCGGAAAGAGCAGGACGCAGAAAGCGATCCACAGGATGAGTGCGCCAAGGTCTCCTGCGGCGGCGCTGGCGGGAATGAACCAGGGCGCCCCGGTGTCGAGATCGAGAGCCCCGATCGCCAGCATCATGTCTTCGGCGGACTGGCTACGCCGCCCGGTGATGTTGAAATACTGGAATGCAAGAAAGACGGCGCCGCCCGCGAATGCGCTGACCAGCTGGGCGATGGTGCGGGTGCGTTTCGCCCCGATTGCGCGAAACAGCAGGGTGACAACCAGCAGGGCGATCCCCGTCGCGGCGAAAGCGAGACCCAGCACGACCAGAATGCCTGACAGCCAGAGCGGTGAACTGAAAATGGCCAGCCAGATGAGAGGGACGCCGAGCAGACCCATGTAGAGCGGCAGGGCGCCAATCGCGATCGAAGCCGTGCGGACGATGAGGACGGTCCACGGGGTGAGGGGCGAGGACAAAAGGAGGTCGAGGTCATTGCGCGTGTAGATCGCATCGACGACCCCCAGAATGGCCTGGCTGGTCATCACCGACGCCATGAAGGCGAGGCCGAGGCTGACGAAGATCAGAACGGGTCCGGTGTAGGGTGTGTCGCCGAGCGGGGGCGGCGGAAGGGCGGGTCCCAGAGCGCGCGCAATCAGGAAGGAGACGACAGCCCAGCCCGCCAGAAGCGCGAGGGCGATGATGAGGCCCGTCTTGGGACCGAGCTTTCCCCGTCGCCAGACCAGCCGCAATTCATGCCGCATCAGCCAGAGCGCGCTTCCGGGCCGGTTCACGCCGTCGAATCCGAAAGGACGCTGACCGGCGCCTCGGCTGGCGCGGCGACCAGGGAAAGAAAGACATCCTCGAGAGACTGACCGGCCGCTCCGGCGCGCGCGCGAAGGTCTTCGAGGTTTCCCTCGATCAGCAGCTTGCCGTCCCGGATAATGCCGATGCGGTCGGCCATGCGCTCGGCGACTTCCAGGATATGCGTGGTCAGGATCACCGCCGCGCCGTCCTCGATGCGCTTGCGCAGCATGTCCTTGACCAGCCGGGAGGCGGCGGCGTCGAGACCGGTCAGCGGTTCGTCGAGCATCAACAGGCTCGGATGGTGGATCAACGCGCCGGCGAGCACTGCCTTCTGTTTCATGCCGCGCGAGAAGGTTTCGCAGCGGTCATTGCGATTGTCCCACAAGCCGAGCGTCCGCAGGAGATCTTCGGCGCGTGCGCGGGCCGTGCCGGCATCGATGCCCCAGAGGCCGGCGACGAATTCAAGATACTCCCAGACGGTCAGCTTGTCGTAAAGCATGGGTTCGTCCGGCAGCCAGGCGATCATCTGCTTGGCCGCGACCGGATCGGCCCGGGCGTCGACCCCGAACACTTCGATGACGCCGCGGTCGGCCGACAGCAATCCGGCGATCATGCGCAATGTCGTGGTCTTGCCCGCTCCGTTGGGCCCCAGCAAGGCATAGAGTTCGCCGGCCCGCACGTCGAAGCCGATCTGATCGACGGCCAGCTTGCCGCCATAGCTCTTGGCGAGACCGCTGACCCGGAGCGCGGGCACGGGCGTTTCATCCGACGCAATCGTCAACGGCTTTCCCCGAAGGTGTGAGATGTGTCTTGAAGCCCGGATCGTGTCTAGCTGCAAGCCGTGGCGGACATCGGGCAAGGGACCGGGCAAAATGAAACAGGCGGGCTCCGAGGAACCCGCCTGCGTCAAAATTCGCTCAAGTCCGATTACTGGCGAGTCCGATTACTGGCGAGTCCGATTACTGGCCGACGCTCTGCTCGGACTGGGCTTCCTGGATCCGCCGGTTCACGAGCTGCGAGACCTGGGCCAGCTCCGGCTCCTGAAGGAAGCCGTCCTTGTCGAGGTCGAGCTTGTCGAAATTGGCCGCGAGCATCGCCCCCATCCGTCCGCGGACTTCGGTCTTGGCGACCTTGCCGTCGAGGTTGGTGTCCATGATGCCGATCGAACGCGAAGCGTTGAGCCGGGTCATGTAATCGGGCTTGCGGTTCGCCACGGTCTCGTCATTCCAGCGGAAGCTGACGGAGGTGTACTGCATCTCCTCGTGCGACTGCTCTCCCCAGGTGACCTTGATGGTCGGATCGGGGTTGGCCGGGTTGTTCTTCGAGTTGTCGTACTGATAGCGCGTGATGATTTTCGATCCGGCCGGCACCTGCACCGGCGTCGCGAATTCATAGCCGCGCTGCCAGTTGAAATCATATTTCGGCAGGGAGACGATCAGCTCTTCCTTCTCGCCCGGCCTTTGCAGCGATACGGCGGCGTTCTCGCCGCGATAGTGGGCGTGCGGGAAGACCGAAAAGAGCGTCGCGTCTTCCGGGAAGGTGATGTAGGCGATCTCCTCGTGACGGGCGGCGTTCGGCTGGATCTCGATGCCGGCGTTGGCGATGACGGCCGACTGACGGATGATCTTCGGCGGGGCCTTGTCGTCGTAGAAATAGAGGCCGATGCGGGTGACGTCTGTCGTTTCCTTGCCATAAGGCGTGTAGTGCAGCTGGAAGCGCAGCGTCTGGCCCGGTTCGACCCAGGTGCCGGTGCCGTCCGGGGAAATCGTCGATTCAGCGCCAACCGCGTAACCGCCGACAGGCGACAGCAGGTGGTGGACAGCCTGGCGGTCGCCAACCTTGATGGTCGACGCCCTCAGCCACTTGCCCTCGGTGAGCGGGTTCTTGAGGGTCGGGTTCTGATAATCGACGATGCCCGAGGCTGGAACCTTATAGCTGGGCAGGGTGAGCACGAGGTCGGGCGTTCCCAACTCCCACTCAGGCGCGACCTTGGCGTTGACCTTGAGAGGATCGGCGCCGGAACCGCGCGGGGCGCCGGCCTCGACCCAGTGAACCAGCGTCTGCTGTTCGGCCTTCGAGAGGTTCATGTCGTTGGCGAACTGCCCGACATGCGGATCGGCCTGGTAGGGCGGCATGCGATCGGTCCGGACCGCCTCGCGGATCATGGGGGCGAAACCCCTGACCGCCTCATAGCTGTTCATGGCGAAAGGCGCGATGCCGCCCTCAGCATGGCAGGCAACGCAATTGGCCGCGAGGATCGGAGCGATCTCCTTCTCGTAGGAGATGTTGACGAATTCGGCCTGGCGGTCGCGCTGCGGGAAAGCGAGAGCCGGGCTATCGAGTTTCGCCGTTGCAACGGTCACCGGCTTGCCGGCCAGAGCCTGGTCGAGGGCGTTCGTCAGATAGGCGGCCTTGACCTTGGCCTTCGGGCTGGACGCCGCAGCCGCGAAACGGTCGTCGATCGGCCCGTGATAGAGGACTTTCCAGGTCTTCGGATCGATCAGGAAGGCTTCGGCGACCTGGCTGACGCCGAGGCTCTCGCCAACAAGCTGCGCGCTGTCGAGCAGGACGGGAATTGTGAGGCCGGCGGCTTTGACTTCCGTTGCGATGGTGTCGCGGGTATCGGAGAGGCTGGAGTTCAGCAAGAAGAACTGGACGTTCTTCCCGGCATAGGCGGTCTTCATGGCTTCGATCGCCGGCGCGGCGTCGCGCAGATGCTGCGAGCCATTGGCCTGGGTGATGATGACGATGGCGGCGGAATTCTTGAAATAGCGCAGCTCGTGCGATTTCGACAGGTGATCGACGAGGCGGAAATTATCGACGATCTCCGGCACCTTGGCGGCGGTGACAGTCGCGACCTGGACGGTCTGGCTGGTGGCGGAGACCCCAAGCAGGGCGGCGGCCGCGACGGTAGCCAGAGCGACGCTCAGGATTCTCTTGTTCATCTATAGCCTCCCAGGGTGGATGCCATCGTGTGGCGTCTGCAGAAGACCGGGTGCACATCAGGACCGGGCACCGCCGCAGCAACCCAGCGCTTATACGAAAACACGTGTTCCCACAACGTGCTGACGGGGAAGTGACGGAAAGGCCGGATCAGGATTGCGCCAGAGAGCCTGACCTCGCGGCGGGAAGGGGGGCGCCTTTCGGGCCTTGCGGAAGTATGCTTAAATTGGTCGGTACGCTGCGGCTCGCATCGCGGTGGCTGGGTGTGTGGGGTTATGTCGAAGGCTCTGCAGCAACAGGTGGCTACGGCGCGGGACGCAGGCGCGAATCCCGGCGACCTCCTGCAAGCCATCCTGCGCGACAAATACTCCTCCGACGTGGGATTGAGCCGATGGGTCCTGATCCTTCTGGCGTTCTTCATGATGCTGGTTCTTCCAGCCGTAGCGGCGCTGCTGTTCGCCGACGAGCTGGCGGACGTGCCCTGGCTGTCGGGGCTGTCCAAGAATTCGTACCTGCCGACGGTGACGGCCGCGCTTGCGTCCTTCGCGACGCTTTTTCTTGGCAAGCTGTTTCAGCTGCATTGTGACAAGCACAAGATCCTGGCCGCGCAGGTCATGCTTCTGACCGGCGATGTCGCGCACGCGGTCGAGGTCGCGTTCGGCAGCGGCAAGCAGAGCAAATTGGGGTCGGTACTTTCGGCGGCGGCCGGTGTGGTGTCGCCGAGCTAGAGCAACTTGTCTGCGATGAGATGATCCCATCTGATCGCGGGCTGATCCAGCGTTGGAGCGGGGAACGGCCGTACGCGCAAGCGCCGGCCGGGGAACAGGCCGGGGAACAGGAATGAGCAGAGCACCAGCGTCCCGCGCGGACCAGGCGACGTCTCCGGCGGAGATGCTGATCGACGAGATGAAGCGCGAGCGGCGCTCCTTCTGGAGCATCCTTTTCGTGTTCTTTCTCCTGCTGGCGGCCGTTGGCGGGCTGATGGTCTACAACATGCAGAAGGTGAGAGACGTCGCCGCCGACGCTCAGAAGGACCGTTTTCGCACCATCGGCGAGACGTCGTCCGCGTTGAGCGAACTGCGCTCGCAGCAGAATGACGGCGCCGTCGCCCAGCGGGCCGTGGAAAACGACCGGCTTGAAGGGCAGAAGATGATCGCCGTCTTCCTGACGGCCACCCAGGCGCCCGCAGCAAGTCTCGAGACGGCGGCGGTCGACTTCTCGAAGAATCATTTCCTCGGACGCTCATTGAACATGTCGAGCGCCGCGCTGGTCTCGAAAGCGCTGCAGGCGCCCGCGCTTCCGGCGCCGTCTCGGGCGCTGTTACAGGCGGCGCTGTTCGACTGGAACAGCGACAAGGGCGCGCTGAGCGAAGATGGTCGGGCCAGGGAGATGGCGGAGCTGCGTCCCCTGGCGGATCTGCTTCTCGCCGACCCGAATCTGGCATTCTACGGCCACGCCGCAATGGCCGCGCACCAGTTCCGGCGGGCGAGCAACAATGACGTGTACATGAAATGGGAGGGCGGGTGCAGCGAACTGGTCGATGCTGTCGATGCGGCCCTGTCCGATCCTGTCGCGCCGGCGTCCGCCGATCCGACCGCAGCGGGGCTGAACCTCAACTACTGGCGCGGCCAGTGCCTGCGCCGCCATGGCGATACCGACAAGGCCCTGCTGGACTTTCAGCACATGATGAAATTTGCCGAAAGCGACGGCATTCCGCCGACCAACCCCCTCAAATTCCAAGCCTATCATGGCATCGGAACCGTCACGACGACGCTCCTGGAATCAGGCGGAGGCGCGAACGGACAGCGCGCGGCGGCGATCGCGGCCGCCAAATCCTATCTCGAGAACGCCGGCGATTTCCGGATGAGTTCGGGGATGACGGAAGTCGGCAAGATCAGTTCGACCGGAAACATGGGCTTCCTGTTTCTCAAGGAGACGGAGCCCGACAGGTATGTGAGGGCGCTCGAACACACGCAGAGGATAGACGAGGTCCACGCCACCACATGGAACCTTGTCGCCCGTCTCGTCGCGGCCCGCGCAGTTCTGGACGAGGGCCTGCCGGATGTCTTCACCGATGAGGCCTTGAAGCAGCAGGACGCGGCGATGCGCGCGAAGTATGGACCTGACCAGCTCAGGGAGATCGTTTTCCGCACGCTGGCCGAGCTGGCCTACCAGAAAGCCGGAACGCTGCCCAAGGTCGAACTCAGCAAGCTGCTGGACGAGGTCCATCATCCCGTGCTGGACGAGGCCGAACAGTGCATTGGCCAGAGAGACGCCTGCTATCGGAAGCTGATCGCGAGCGGGAGGGGTTAGCGGCTCTTCTGTGCGTCGCGTTTCCGGCCGGGATGACAAACCGGGGATTCAAGGCGCCGGGCTACCAGATGGGCAACCGTTTTCCGACAAGCACGACGTCGGCGAATAGCCTCTAATCTGCGTCCATCTTCAGGGCGGCGACGAAGGCTTCCTGCGGGATTTCGACCTTGCCGAACTGGCGCATGCGCTTCTTGCCCTCCTTCTGCTTGTCGAGGAGCTTGCGCTTGCGGGTGGCGTCGCCGCCATAGCACTTGGCCGTCACGTCCTTGCGCATGGCCGAGATCGTCTCGCGCGCGACCACCCGGCCGCCGATGGCCGCCTGGATCGGAATCTTGAACATGTGGCGGGGGATGAGTTCCTTCAGCTTCTCGCACATCGCCCGTCCGCGGCTTTCGGCGCGGCCGCGATAGACCAGCATTGAAAGCGCGTCGACCGGCTCCTCGTTGACCAGCACCTGCATCTTGACGAGGTCGCCGACACGACGGCCGATCTGCGCGTAGTCGAACGAGGCGTAACCCTTCGAGATCGATTTCAGCCGGTCGTAGAAATCGAACACCACCTCGTTGAGCGGCAGTTCGTATTTCACCATGGCGCGGGCGCCCACATAGGAAAGTTCCTTCTGCACGCCGCGGCGGTCCTGGCAGAGTTTGAGAATTCCGCCGAGATATTCGTCGGGCGTGAAGATGGTCGCCTCGATCCATGGCTCCTCGATGTCCACGATCTTGATCGGGTCGGGCATGTCGGCGGGGTTGTGAAGCTCCATCCGCGAGCCGTCGAGCATGTGGATCTCGTAAACAACCGAGGGAGCGGTGGCGATGAGGTCGAGGTCGAACTCGCGGGAAAGACGCTCCTGCACAATCTCCAGATGCAGCAGGCCGAGAAAGCCGCAGCGAAAGCCGAAACCGAGAGCGGCGGAGGTTTCCATCTCATAGGTGAAGCTGGCGTCGTTGAGGCGCAGCTTGCCCATGGCGGCGCGCAGTTCCTCGAACTCGGCCGCGTCCACCGGAAAGAGCCCGCAGAACACCACGGGCTGGACATCGCGGAAGCCGGGGAGGGCCGCATCCGCCGGACGGCGCTCGTCGGTGATGGTGTCGCCGACGGAACAATCCGCCACGGTCTTGATCGAGGCCGTGAAGAAGCCAACCTCGCCAGGCCCAAGCTCGCCGACATCGACCAGCTTGCCGGGGCGGAACACGCCAACGCGGTCGAGTTCATAGGCCGCGCCGGTCTTCATCATCTTGATCTTCTGGCGCTTTCGCACCGAGCCATCGACGATCCGCACGATGACGACGACGCCAAGATAGAGATCGTAATAGGCATCGACCAGAAGCGCTTTCAGCGGCTTGTCGGCGTCGCCGGATTTCGGCGGCGGCAGCCGGGTGACGATGGCCTCGAGGACCGTATCGACTCCCAACCCGGTCTTGGCGGAAATCTCCAGCGCGTCGGAGGCGTCGATGCCGATGACGTCCTCGATCTGCGTCTTGACGCGCGGCACGTCGGCGGCGGGCAGGTCGATCTTGTTGAGAACGGGCACGATCTCGTGGTTCTGGTCGATCGCTTTGTAGACATTGGCGAGGGTCTGGGCCTCGACCCCCTGGGAGGCGTCAACCACGAGCAGCGATCCCTCGCAGGCGGCGAGGCAGCGGGAGACCTCGTAGGCGAAATCGACGTGGCCGGGCGTGTCCATCAGGTTGAGGACATAGGCCTCCCCGTCCCTGGCCTTGTAGTCGAGGCGGACGGTCTGAGCCTTGATGGTGATGCCGCGTTCGCGTTCGATGTCCATGGAATCAAGCACCTGCTCAACCATGTCGCGCTCGGCGAGGCCGCCGGTCATCTGGATGATCCGGTCCGCCAGCGTCGATTTGCCGTGGTCGATATGCGCGATGATGGAGAAGTTCCGGATCTTGTCTCGCGGCGTCATTTTTTGTGTCCTTGGCGGCGGCGTTTAGCAGAGGGCGCCGGGACCGCCAATGGGTGAGGGCGGCGAGGGCTGCGATCCGGCCGCAGGAAGCGAAACCTCCAGGCGCTCCGAGCGTTGTCAGCTGATCGGAGGCCCAATCATGCTCGATCATTCCCGCATCATCTGCAAAGACATGGCCGCCGCTCGCCGCTTCTACGCCGCGACCGCCCGGCCGCTGGGGTTCTCGATCATCGAGGAAGCGGATGACGGCTTTGCGGTCGGTCCGACAGGTCAGGCGGACGATTTCGTCCTTCTCGTGGTCGCGCCGCATGCCGCGAGGGTCGAGTTCAACGAAATCGCCGATGGACAGCCGGGACATGTGGCTCTGCCGGCCAAGGATGATTATTCGGTCCGCGCCTTCTTCCGGGCGGCGCTCGAAGCCGGCGGTACCCAGGTAGGCTATCCGGCGCCGCAGCCGACGTCCGCGCCGGGTTCCTACTATGCGGCGAGGGTCATCGATCCCAACGGCAATCTGGTCGAATGCGGCTGGCATCACTGAGCGAAGGGCGCTTCAGGGCCTGTGCCCGCAAAAGACGCTGGTGACTATGTCGCGGCGGATCTCGCCGCCAGATTCCCGGGCGAGGGCTTCGGCCACGGTTTCAAGGTTTTCGAGCAAATGGGCGCGGGTCTCTGCGGGCGCCATGCGCACGCGCGAGAAGGTGGCGTAGAGGCCAGCGAGCCGGGCTGGCGTGAAGGCCTCCGTCCACCGGAAAAGCGCGTGGCGCACATCGACAAAGCCGGCGGCGCGCATTTCTCCCATCCGCGCGTTGATGTCGAGGGCGAAAGGCGGACGCACGGCCGTGCGGCTGGGCGCCTCCTCGATGCCGGAGAACACGTGCGCGGTTGCACGGGCGAACGCGTCCGGGCTGGAGGGATCGTGATAGACATTCCACCAGGCGGCGAAGCTCCCGCCCGGGCGCAGCGCGGCGAGGACGAGATCGAACGCCTTCATGCGCCTGAGCCAGTGCAGGGAAGTGGCGGCGAAGCCAAAATCGAAGGCCGCCAGCGGCAGACGGCAGGTTTCGAAAGGCTCGATGGCGACGCGGAGCCGGGCGTCGCCGGCCCCCGACGCGATGAGCCGGTCGGCCAGGGCGTGATCGGGCTCGATCGCCAGGAGAGAGCGGACAGGGTATGCGAGGACGGGAAAGGTCGCCTGGCCGGTCCCGGCGCCGATCTCGAAACAGTCGGAGGCGGCGTCGAGGCTTGCGGTCCCGCGCAGCCAGTCGAACAGATCGGGGGGATAGCCGGGGCGGGCGAAATCATAAAGCTCGGCCCCGGCGCCGAACATGACGCGGCCGGGGGAGGCGTCGATCGAGGCCATGTGGGTCAGACCTCCAGTCGTTTCGAGACGAGCCAGCCGGCGATCGCGGCGTTGACCTCACCGCATTCATCGATCGCGAAGGACAGACCGTTGGCGTCGATGCTCCGCGTGCGGACGGGCGGAGCCGCGACGCCGGTCGGGGGACGGTTCAAGGCGCGAAGCTTGAGCGGGCGGTTAGCGCCCAGCGGTCGTTCTTGAACTCGACGATGTAGAGCGAGTCGAAGCGCGAGAGTTCCGAGCCGTCGGCCCGATAGCGAACAAAGGTGGTCAGCATGTGCGCCTTGGTCGGGCCGCACTGCACGACCTGACGGGCTGACCAGGCGCTGCGGTCCCACCCGATTGCGGCCAGCCGGCCGAAGGCGTCGAGATCGGCGCCCGAGTTGATGATGTTCAACTCACCGGCGGCGATGCGCACGGTGGGCATGTGGAAGACCGAGGCAAAGGTCGCAGGGTCCTTCGAATTGAAGGTGGTCATGAAATCGTCGGTGACCTTGTAGGCGGGTGCATAGGCCGGGCAGGACGCAAAGGCGGTATCGGTCTGCGATGCGGGGGCGGTTGCGCAGGCAAAGAGGGAAAGGGTGATCGAACCCAAGGCCATTCGACGGAAAAAGACCCCCACCTGACCGGTGTGTGCGGATGCATTCGTGCGCGTGGCGCCTCCCCCTTTCCGGGGGAGGGGCTGCATGCAAGTGGGGAGAGTCGGTCTGGATCGGGTGGGGGTCACTTTCTCTCCGTTGACTGAAGTTCGATGGAGGCTATCACAACGGCGCGCAGGCCTGCGCCAGCCAGGCGCGATCCTCGTCCGGCAGAAGCGGTCCGATCTCGCTGAGGACGCGGGCGTGGTAGCGATCGACCCACAGCCATTCCTGTGCGCTCAGCTGGCCGGTGACGATCAGGCGCTTGTCCAATGGGGCGAGGGTCAACGTCTCGAATCCCAGCATCTCACGGTCGCCGCCCGGGACCAGGAGCGCTTCCTTGACGACAATGAGATTCTCGATCCGGATTCCGTAGGCGCCCGCCTTGTAGTACCCCGGCTCGTTGGAGACGATCATGCCCGGTTCGAGCGGCACCAGATTGGCCGCCTTGGCGATGCGGTGCGGACCCTCGTGGACGCCCAGATAGCTGCCGACGCCATGGCCGGTGCCATGGTCATAGTCGAAACCGCCCTCCCAAAGCGCAAGGCGGGCCAGCGCATCGAGTGAAGATCCGGTCGTACCTTTCGGGAAGCGCGCCTGCGCCAGCGCGATATGTCCCTTGAGGACACGCGTGAAACGGTCACGCATTTCTGCGGTGGGATCGCCGATGGCGAGTGTGCGGGTGACGTCGGTCGTGCCGTCGAGATACTGGCCGCCGCTGTCGATGAGATACAGCGTTCCGCGTTCGAGCTTGCGGTTGGTGGCGAAGTCGGGTCGGTAGTGATTGATCGCACCGTTGGGACCGGCGCTTGAAATCGAGTTGAACGACAGATCCTTCAACTCACCCGTTTCCTCGCGGAAGGCCTCGAGTTTTTGCGCGGCGTCGATCTCCGAGACGTCGCCGCCCTGACCATGCTCGTCGAACCAGCGAAGGAAGCGCGACAAGGCGGCGCCGTCCCGCCTGTGAGCCCGGCGCGCTCCGTCGATCTCGACGGCGTTCTTTCTTGCGCGCGGAAGCAGGCAGGGATCCGGGGCGCGCTGGATGTCGGCGCCGGCCCTGGCGAGGGTGTTGAAGAACCAGGCGGAGGCGGAGGATGCGTCAAGAGCGACGCGCTTGCCCGCAAGCTTCGCGAGGCGATGCTCCAGCTCGTTGGCCGAGCGCAGAGAGACCTCGTTGCCCAGATGCCCTCCGAGATCCGAGCCGATCTTCTCTGGGCGAAGGAAGAGTTCGGCCTGGCCGTCGGCGAAGAGAATGGCCCGCCCGAGTGGAAGTGGCGTGCGGGCGACATCGCCGCCGCGCACGTTGAACAGCCAGGCGATCGACACCGGGGAGGTGATCACGGCCGCGTCGATCTTCGCATTGGCCAGGTCCTTGCCCAGCCGCTCGCGTTTTGACGCGCTGGTCTCGCCCGCGTAGGCCAGATCGTGCGGCGCGACCGGATGAAGCGGTTCTGCCGGACGGTCGGTCCAGGCCATGTCGATGGGATTGGGATCGGTTGCGACCAGATCGGCGCCCGCCCGACGGGCTGCGTCCTGAAGCTTGTCGAGCGTATCGGGACTGACGAGGCGCGGATCATAACCGATCCTCTGTCCGGGCAGGTGCTGACTGGCCAGCCAGCCGAAGGGACCGGGATCAGCCAGGTCGGCCGTCTCGAACAGCTTCGGGGCCAGCTGGTCCTTCACCTGCAAGGTGTAGCGGCCGTCGATGAAGACGATGGCGGTTCTGGCGAGGACAAAAGCAGCGCCTGCCGACCCCGTGAAACCGGTCACCCAGGCCAGCCGCTCATAGCAGGCCGGGAGGTACTCGTTCTGGTACTCGTCCTCGTGCGGGATGTAGACGCCGTCGAGCGCTGCGGCCTTGAGCGCCGCCCGCAGAAGCGGAAGACTGGCGCGGCCAACAGCGGGTCCGCCGATCACCTCATAGGTCTGTCTCATCGCTCATCCTTCGCCTCGACCTGCAAGCGAACACCCGCCGGCCCGGATGCGCAACCCCGTCGCTTCGCGCGCGCGGGCCGTTCGAACACCAGCGTGGACCAACCCGTGATGCGCAGGCGATCGACCAGAACGAGCCCCTGGCCAAGATAGGCGCGCCTCACCTGAGGCTCCTGATGGGTCAGCAGCCCCGACAGGATGACCCGGCCGCCGCGTCGCACCAGATGCGAGATGTCCTGCGACAGCCAGACAAGCGGCCGGGCGAGGATGTTGGCGAGGATGAGATCATAAGGCGCCCCCGCGCGGATCGCGGCGTGATTGGCGCCCGAAGCGTGGAGGAATTTCAAGGTCCGGCCCGAACGGTTGTTGCGGGCGTTTTCGCGGGCGACCCGGACCGATTCCGCGTCGAGATCCGTTGCGATCGCGGAGGTCGCGCCAATCTTCAGGGCGGCGATCGCCAGAACGCCGGAGCCGGTTCCGATGTCGAGCACGCGGCCAACGCGCCGGGTTCGGGCGAGACGGGCGAGGGCTTCAAGGCATCCCTTGGTGGTGCCGTGGTGTCCGGTTCCGAAGGCCGGCCCAGCCTCGATCCAGACCGGAATGCGGCCGGGCCCGGCGCGGGCCAGTTCATGAGCCCCCGCGACCACGAACGGTCCGGCATGAACGGCGGGCAGGCCTTCGAGGCTCAACGCCACCCAGTCGCGGTCTTCCAGCTCCTGCACGGCGGCGCCGCGGCCGGGGGTATGCGCGTCAAGAATCGAGGCCGTCTCGGCGGCGCGAGCGACGTCGAGGCAGAAGGCGTCAAGCCGCCAGGCGGTTTTCGAGACTTCCTCGATCGCCACGGCCGCCGTCGGCGAAGCATCGAGCTCCGCCAGCACGGTCGAGAGGCGCTCGGCTTCGGCGCGGGAGAAGATGGCGGTGACCTTGTACATGGCGGCCCTGCGGATTTCGGCTCGCGGGGCGTACAGCGGGATCAGCCGAAGCGATAGGTTGGAGGGCGAGGCCAGACGCCAAATCCCGCGCGGGCCCCGCGCGGGACAGACGTTCTCGCGTTGCGATCAGAACGCCTTAGCGCTGCTGGCGCGGGCTAAGGTCGCGGCGGACTTCGTCGCGATTCTTGTTGCCGTCATTGCGATCGTTCTGTTCGGCGTCGGTTCTGGATGGGTTGGTGGGATCGGCGCCCATCTGGCCTGCCTTGCCCTGCCCAGACTGCTGCTGGCGGGCCGGATTGTGGTCCTGCTTGTCGGGGGTCTGCGCCGCATGATCGCCCTGCTCGGTATCCGGCTTCGCGTCGGCGCGTTGCTGGTCCTTCTGGTTGCGGGGCTTCTGGTTCTTGCTGTCGTTGTTATTGTTGTTGTTTTTCTGGTTCGGCATGGAGGATTCCTCTGCTTGCCTGCCCCCGACCCTCGAAAGAGCCAACGCGCTCCAACTCAGCTGGTTGCTGTTGCGGCGCGGCAAAAGACGCCCGCCGAAGAGGGAGCAGGTTCGGGACGGCGCGGCTACTCCTCCTGCGGGGTCTCGTCGGGCTTGGGGGTGGGCAGGGGGCGCAGGCCCGGCTTGCGGACGGTGCGCTGCTGTTTGGTCAGCTTGGTGAGGGGCAAATTCGCGTTGGCGCGCTCGCGCGCGGCCTTGGCGGGATCATAGGGGCCGCTGTGTTCGGGAGATCTGGCCATGTGAGGCTCCGGTGACGCGAAACGCCGGGGGGATTCCGGGGCTCCGTTCGGCGTTGTAGCACGACTTGCGCGTCGTAGGGTGCATTGCGCCAAACGGAATTCACCGGTTGGCGTCGGGGATGGAGGGTGCATTTCGGCAAGGGCCTCAATGCATGCTACGAGTTCGATCAATTGAGCGGAACGAAAAAACGCAAACCTGCGAAGAACACTACATAAAGAAAGACCGCTAGAAAAACAAATATCCAAGCAGAAAAGACCAACCACAAAAGGCCGAACCATCCCCAGATTCGAACAACCCCTTCGATCCGAATTGACCGATAAAATTCATAGTAAGGGCTGTTTCCAGATATAAGATATATTCCCAATGGAAGCACGGGGAACAACAAGATTTTTAGCCAGTGGATTCTGACATACTTGTCAGTCCCAAGTTCCGGTTTCCTGAGGGCAGCGCCGCCTAGCGCAAAGCCCGTTCCCCACCACCAAGCAAGAACTGGAGTGAACCGAATTGGTTTGCTGAACGTTTCAAATATTTCGACAGGGTTAGCATTACTAGGTTGGCGCTCGCTCAAACTATCCCCCAAACCTTTGGTCTATCTATGAATTTCGGCAATGCCCTCAATGCACGCTACGGGTCAAACTCGCTCCACGAAACTCTCCACCACCTTTTTCTCGCCCGCCTTGTCGAAGGAGACGGTGAGTTTGGCGCCGTCGATATGGGTGATGCGGCCATAGCCGAATTTCTGATGGAAGATGCGGTCGCCGCGTTTGAGGCCGCCGGACTCCGATGGGGCGCTGGAGGCGAGGAGGCGACCACTCTTGCCTGAGGAGAAAGTCGCCTCGATGTTGGGCGGGCGGGGGGATGAGCGGGAGCCATCTTTTTGTCTTTGGGAAGCGTCCTGCGCGCGCTTCCAGCCGGGGGAGTTGTAGGTCGAGAAGCCGGCAGCCGTGGTGTCGAAGACGGAGCGTCCTGTCGAGACGCCCCCCTGTGGTCCCCCCCTCGGGGAGGACGAAGAATAGGGTGGTTCCCCACTTGGGGGGACACTGGCCGAGCCAAAACCCTGCGCGCCATAGAAGCCGCCATTGGGGGCGACGTAGCCGGTCTCCGAGACCGCATCGACATTGGCGGGGGGCAGTTCGTCGATGAAACGGCTGGGAAGGACAGAGGTCCAGCGGCCGTAAATCTGGCGGTTGGCGGCAAAGGAGATGTAGGCGCGCTCCCGGGCGCGGGTGAGGCCGACATAAGCGAGGCGGCGCTCCTCTTCGAGCCCCTTGGCGCCGCTCTCGTCGAGGCTGCGGCGCGAGGGGAAGACCTCCTCCTCCCAGCCCGGCAGAAAGACCATCGGCCATTCGAGACCCTTGGCGGAGTGGAGGGTGAGGATCTGCACCTGATCGTCGGCGCCCGCGCCCTCGGCATTGTCCATCACCAGCTCGACATGTTCGAGAAAGGCGTTGAGCGAATCGAAGGCGCCCATGGCCCGCACCAGCTCCTTGAGGTTTTCGAGACGGCTCTGGGATTGCGGGGACTTGTCGGCCTGGAGCATGCCGGTCATGCCGGATTCATCGAGGATGATTTCCAGAAGGCGCGGATGTTCTGTTGTCTGGATCTGGGCGCGCCAGCGTTCGAGGTCGATCAGGAAGCGGCGGATGCCGGTTTTCGCGGGTCCCTTGATCTCCTCGCCGCGCAGCATGATGTCGGCGGCGTTGGCGAGGAAGGTGTTCATGCCGCGCGCCACGATCTGCATCTTCTGGATGGAGGTTTCGCCGACGCCGCGCTTGGGCTGGTTGACGACGCGCTCGAAGGCGAGGTCGTCGGCTGGCGAGCGAATGAGGCGAAGATAGGCCATGGCGTCGCGAATCTCGGCGCGCTCGAAGAAGCGGGGTCCGCCGATGACGCGATAAGGCGTGCCGGTGGTGATGAAGCGCTCCTCGAAGGCGCGCATCTGCCAGGAGGCGCGCACGAGGACGGCGCAGTCGTCATATCTCCTGCGGCGGTGTTGACCCCCTCCTGTCCTCCCCCTTTCAGGGGGAGGGACCTTGTGGCCGTCAGCGGGGTTCAACTCCTCCCCCTGCAAGGGGGAGGTCGGGTGGGGGTCCGCTTTCGGGTCGGAGGACATCCATGATGTGATGTCGTCGTTGACGAGGCGGGCTTCCTGCTCCCCGTCCCATACGCCGCGTACCTTGACGAGGTCGCCCTCTCCCGCGTCGGTGTGGAGGGTCTTGCCGAGGCGCGAGCGGTTGGCGGTGATGAGGTGGGAGGCGGCGGCGAGGATGTGGCCGGTGGATCGGTAATTGCGTTCCAGCCGGATGACCCTGGCGCCGGGGAAGTCCTTGTCGAAGCGCAGGATGTTGTCGACCTCGGCGCCGCGCCAGCCATAGATGGACTGGTCGTCGTCGCCGACGCAGCAGATATTGTTGGAGCCCTGAGCCAGGAGGCGCAGCCAGAGATACTGCGCGACATTGGTGTCCTGGTATTCGTCGACCAGCAGGTATCTGAATTTCGCATGGTAGTCGGCGAGCACTTCGGGATGCCGCAGGAAGATCGTGATGTTGTGGAGCAGCAGGTCGCCGAAATCGACGGCGTTGAGAATGGCCAGCCGGTCCTGATAGAGGCGGTAGAGCTTTTGCCCCTTGCCTCCGTCGAACTGGCGGGAGTCCTCTGGCGAGAGCTTCTCCGGCCCGATGGCGCGGTTCTTCCAGCCGTCGACCAGGCTGGCGAAATAGCGCGGCGTCCAGCGCTTCTGGTCGATCCCCTCGGCCTCCAGCACCTGGCGGATGAGGCGGATCTGGTCGTCCGTGTCGATGACGGTGAAGGAGGATTTCAGCTTCACCAGTTCGGGATGGCGGCGCAGGATCTGGGCGGCGACCGAATGAAATGTGCCGAGCCAGCGCAGCCCCTCGGCGTCCGGTCCGATCAGCTTCATCGTGCGCTCACGCATTTCGCGGGCGGCCTTGTTGGTGAAGGTGACGACAAGCATCTGCGAAGGCCAGGCGCGGCGCTGGTTGAGAATGTGGGCGACGCGGGAGGTAAGGACGCGGGTCTTGCCGGTGCCGGCGCCGGCAAGCACCAGCAGCGGTCCCTCGGTGGATTCGACCGCCTCGCGCTGTTCGGCGTTGAGGCCGTCGAAATAGGCGGGAGCCTCGCCGGTCGAGAGGCCCCCCTGTGCTCCCCCCCTTGGGGGGGACGGGGTCAGTGGGTGTGGCGCGCGGGCGGCGGCGCGCTGGGAAATCGGGCGGGTGTCGATTTCGGGTTCCAGCTCGCCGCGATGGCTGTCGTCGGGCAAGACGGCGCCTCGCTCGTCCGGCAGGGGGGCGTCGTCGTCGGGGAAGGGGATGTCGTCGAAATCGCCGGAAGCGGTCATTGCGCCCTGATCTGGCCGGGGATTGCCGCTCTGGCAAGCCCAAGGGCGCAGGGCGTTGATTTACGGTTTGTTCTCGGGATTGGGAGGGGGTTCGTCTTGCTCGCCCGGATGGGGGGGACGAAGCTCATCGAGACGTTTGCGAAGGGCTTCGATGACGAGGCCGGGAAGCGCGACGGCGGCACCAAAGACGGCGCGATTGCGTTCGAACATCTCCAGCGCTTCGGCAACAACAGACGGATCGGCCAGTTGGGGAACAATACTGCGCATGAGTCGCGCGGCTTCGAGGCGCGTGTACTGGAAGTTGTCGCGGATGCCTGGGTCCATCATCACGCCCATTAGAAGCTCCGTAACATCGACAGGTGAACCGATCTTTGCGGCGAAGCGCAGAAGGTCGAACTTGATGTCCTTCAGGCCGCTCGTGGCTCGGAGGTTCTCCATGATCTGCATCAGGTCCCCGATCGGGGCAGAATAGGCGCCGGAGAGGTGTTCGCGCTCGGCGGCGTCCAGGGTGCGGTGCATCTCACCTTCGTTGCGCGTGGTGCGGGAGAGGCGTTCGAGGACGATGATGGCTGGGTCGAGAGTGAGGCCGCCTTGCCGGAAAATCTCGGAAATGAAGGCCTTTGCCCGGGCGCTTTCGGACTGTTGATAGAGTTCCTTCAGGCGTTCGAGATTGTAGCGGCGGAAATCGACGGCGCCGCAGAACCAGTTGGGCCGGCCGCTGTTGATCGCTTTGCGAAGTTCGTGACGCTCGACGAGCGCGTCGAGGCGATCGACATGGCCAGCGGCGTAGAGCGCTTTTTGCTGGCGGTTTCGAGTGGCGATGCCGATGGCCTGCAGCAGCGACGCGATCAGGATGAGGTCGACGGTGACGCGAGCGGCGAAGACGGCATGCTGGCCGAGCGGCTTGGTGGGTTGAGGCAAGGTGTCGCCTGGTTTAAGTTCGTAAATGTCGGCCCAGTCGATGACGGGAAGAGCTTTGGCAAGTTCGAAGCCTAGATAGCCGAGCCATTCGCGAAGTTCATTCATCTGTCCTTTGGGCTCGAATAGCGATCCGCCGAAAACCTTTGAAGCGTCAGCTTGCGCCATAGCAATCGGAATGAGGATGAGTACAAAAATGAAGCCAAATATAGTCTCGTCGCGATAGTCTTCGCGGAAGCCGATGCGCACGGGGGCGTCCGGATTGAAGCGGGTTATGGCGGCGAGATTGCGGTCGTCCTCCACCCAGCTCCACAGGCGGGAGACCGAGAGGGCGATAAGAAAGCCTAGTGTTGCAGGGACTAGACCCCATGGCGGGGGCAGATGCCAGGCCATGACGGAAAGGCTGATGAGCGTCGCGCCGAGGACGATGTAACGCGCCGGCATCGTGCGGTGCTCCATGCCGGCAACATGCGCGCCGATGCGAACGAGGATCGCGTCGATAGCGTTATAGAATTCGGCGAGCCGTCTCAGCCTGCGCGCGAGTCCGCGCATCAGACGGGCGAGAGCGCGCACGGGCGGCGCATCAGCGATCCATTTCATCAGTACGACGACGGTGAATATGGTGAAAACTCCGAAGCAGATAGCGACGCCAAGATTGCTTTGCAGGGGCGAGTCCTTTCCCCATGCGCCGGCCATCCAGGCTAGCGCGCAGACTAGAAGTACACCCACCGTGCCGATCAGGGCGCCGAGCGATTCGGCTGCGTCGTGTTCGCTCTGGCGCTGGTCAAGTTCGTCGGCGCGTTTGCGTTCGGCGGTATTGTCCTTGGCGCGGCGGCGGGCTGCGGCCAGTTCGCGCTCGACGATGTCGCGCTTCTTGTGCGCGGCGAAGGCCCTTGCGTTCCAGACCGGCGCCGTGAACGTGGTGGCGAGCATCACGAAGAAGGCCAGCAGCGGGGCGCCGGCGAGCTTTACGGAAATCGCGCCCGCGTGCGCTGCAACCGTCACGCCGGCGAGAGTGGCAAGAAGAACAAGCGTCGCCGAGGGCAATGCGAGGCCGGGGCCTTTGGCCATGTTGTCGGAGGGGTCAAGGAGCAGAAGAAGGAGAGGCAACCACAAGCCGGCGCTGGCAGCAGCGAACACGGCCGACGTTTCGATGCCAATCGCGGGCGTTGACTGAATCAGCCAGGCAGCAGCGACTGCAAGCAGCGCAAAAGCAGCGACGGCGGCTGTTATGCAGAGGCCGCGTTGCGTTCGGGTGAGCCAGCGAAGGGTCGTCATAAACGGGGGCGGCGGAGTCGAACCGCCGCCGGCGCGAGCCTCAGCCAGCACTGCTGATCCATCCGCCACGACCCACCCCACTTGTCCCACATAGATCTGATAGCAGTCATTAGAGTGCGTTGGGAGTCCTCTGGCGTGAAGCCGGGCGTGTCAGCGGGCGCCTACGGTTGCGGCGCCGACGGGTCGAGGGTGACTGCAAGACTGGCGATGTTAGGGCGCTGGGCGCAGCGGATGTATGCAGGGCTGCGATTGGCGCACCGTTCGAGTCATGTGTTCGAGAGGGTGTGGGCGAAGGAGGCAGGTCGGGCGATGGGTTTTTTCTCATTCCTGTTAGGTAGCAAGAAGACGAAGGATGACCTTGCGACAAAGCTGGATCGGAAAACGGCGACCGTCGGCATAGAGGATGCGAACTCCCTAGCGGCTTCGCATTCGCTCGCCGTCGTGAATGGCTCAGGTGTCAGCGGCGCCGAGCAGGTCCGGGTGCGGCTGAGGCTGGCGGCGTCGATGCGGTCCGGCCGGCATGCGGAGGCCTACGCGGCGGCGCGGCGGCTGGCTGACATTCAGGCGAGGGCCGGACGGCGGTCGGGGCAGAGGCTGTGGTCACGGGAGGCAGACCGGATTCTGGAGCGGATGGGGTGAGGCTATAGCGCCGCAAGGATGCGGGCGAGTTCGGCCGGATCAATGGGCTTGGCGAGGATGGCCGAAGCGTGGTTGGCGTTGAGCCGCTGGATCGTGGCGGGGTCGCCGGAGCCGGTGCAGTAAACGATCCGGGTGGGCAGGCTCGCCAAAATGGCGCAAGCAGCCGCGACGCCATCCCCGCCGCCCGCCAGATGAAGATCCATCAATACAACATCCGGCCGGAGCCGGAGAGCGAGGTCAAGCGCGCCGGCGGCCGTGTTCGCCGTGGCGCAAACCTCGAAACCGAGAGTCTCGACCCAGAGGCGCAGGAATTCCACGATGAGGAATTGATCGTCGACAATAAGGACCCGTCCGGTTTTCATGGGCCTGGCCTAAGGGATGAGGCGGCGCGTCGTGACAGTCACGTCGCCCATGCCGATCCGCAAGCTCGTCTCAGGGCGGAGCGCTGCGACGGCCGCAGCCTCTTGCGGCAGGCCGGCATAGTAACCCTGCACGGTCCAGGGGCCAGGCGCGACTGAAGGCGGCGCGAGGGTCACGGCGATCCGGGCGCCGCTGCAGGCGCGGCCGACGCAATCGAACACATAGTCGCCGTCGGGCGGCGCATCAATGTCGGTGGGGGAGAGCGCGTCCTGATGCTGGACGCTGAGGGGACGGGCGCCGGCAGGGATGCGCAGGCGGACCTGCCGGGCGCCGGGGGCGTCGAGGCGCAGGGTCAAGGTGCGGTTCTTGTTGGTGACGGTATCAGTCTCGACGACGAAGCTGGCGGACGGGCGCTCGGCAAAGATCAGTTCGCGGCTGGCGAGGCGGGCCGTGACGCCGGGCAGCACGGTGGAGCTGACGTCAAACTGGTCGCGAAGGCTTTTGGGGAGAGCGCCGGGCGGGGCGGAGGCGGTCAGCGTTGCGGCGCGCGCGTCCATGTCGAAATGCGCAAGGAGGTTGAGCGCCAACGGCTGGTCGCGGCTGTAGGCGGGGACCAGAATGGCGGTCGCGAAGGCGGCGAGACAGGCCGCGCCGATTGCAGCGAGAACAGTGCGGCGTGAGGCCTGAAGCGGACCGATGACGGCGAGAAGGGGGGCGAGCGCAATCGCTTCGAGGACGCCGAAAAGTGCGGCGAGGACGAGCCCCATCATCACATCGACGAGATGGATCAGCGGCAGGAAGATCAGCAGCAGGAAAGCGCCGGCGACAGCGTGGGCGGCGGTGGCGGCGCGGGGGTCGAGGCGGGCGATCGCGGCAGCAAGGACGAAGACGACGCCAGGCATCAGGAAGATGATCGCCATGCCGGGAACCGCCAGCGACAGGCCCATGCCGATAACGAGGAACCAGAACCAGCCGGATGCAAACAGCGCCTCCCTCCTGCTGGCGGGAGCCAGGAAGGCGAGGCAGAGGGCGGAAGCGAGCAGCGTCAGCAAAAAGATCAGGCTGTTGAGCGCCAGCGAGTGCGCGGTCCAGAAGGCAGGCTCCGGCCTCAGAAGCGCGATCAGGCTCTGGGCGGCGAAAGCGAGCGCGGCGGAACCGGCAATCAGGGCCGGCGGCAGGGCGAAGGCGCGCCAGTCTGGGCGCCGCCAGTCCGAAGCGCGCGCCGGGCGCATCACCAGGAGCGCCGAAACGCCGAAGGCGAGGCCAAGCAGAAGGAGGGCGATGGTCGCAGGCAGGGTCACGAACAGCCGCGAGCCGATGTCGGCATAGACGATCTCGCCTTCGTCGCCATCCGAGGCGGCGCGGTCGCTGGCGATGAAGGCCCGTGCGGCGCCCAGCGCCTGGTCACCCATGTGCTGGACGCTGCGCGGATCCAGCATGGCGAGGCTGTCGCGCTCGGTGTGGTAGAAGGCGAGGCCGTCTGAAATGGCGATGTTGACGCCTCGCCACCCCTGCCGAAGATAGACGGTCAGGTCGGTCGCGTTTGGCATCAGACCGTAGACCGCCGACATCAGCGAGTTTGCCAGCGGGCGGACAGCGCCCTTCGACCAGTCGGTGACGACGCCGGAATTCGGGTGGCTGGTTTCGAACATCATCGCCGGACCGCGCACGCCTCGCGCTTCGAGGTTGATGAAGGTCCCGATCAATTCGCCATGACGCGGCTGGTCGCTGAAAAGCTGGGCGCCCAGCAGCGCCGTCTCCTCTCCGTCGGTGAAGAGGAACAGCACGGGCCGCGAGGGCGGCGTCTGCTTCAGCAGGTGGGCGACTTCAAGCCAGACGGCGATCCCGATGCCGTCGTCGGCGGCCCCGGGGCTTGCATCGACGCTGTCATAGTGAGCGGTAAGGACAAGGGTGGGCGGTTTCGGTCGGCCGGCGACCATGCTGGGTCCCGGACCGGCGTCGAACGCGATGTTGCGGACGCGGGCGCAGCGCATCGCGGCGCCGGAATTCAAGGCCCGGCAGGCGGTCGCGTCGTCAAGTCTCGCCTCGTAGCCGAGCGCCTGGATTTCCCGCAGCAGCCGCTCCCGCATGAGGTCCAGCGCGTCGCTGTCGACGGGATGTGGCGCGCCGTCGCCCAATATCCGCGAGAGGCGCTCGATCGCCCGGGCCGTGTCGAATTCGCCGTGTCGGGGCGTTGCGCGGACCGGATCAAGACCGAGCGGCGCGGCGCGAAGCAAGAACGCCAGGAACAGCGCGGAAAAAACCGCGAGCGGCCTCCCCGCCGCCCACCAGCTTTCCCTGCCCAACATCGCGTGCTCCCGGTTCCCCGCCGGGAGAATGACCACGGAGCGTCGGCGCGGCAAGCGGAGCCCGGGGTCGATTTCGCTCTTACGGGGCCGGGCGGCGAGGTTCGGGGGGCGGTCGCGCGAGGCGGCGCACGACCAGCACGGCGGCGAAGGCCCAGGTCAGGGTCGCTGCGGCGAGTGCAGGCGAGGCGGACAGCTCGAACACCAGCAGCGCTGCGGGTATGGGCGCATCGAGCAGCACCGCCAGCGCAACGCCCATCCCGAGGACGCCGAAGAAGGCTTGTCCGGCGAATGCCTGGTCGGTGAGAAAACCGACGCCAAGACCGCATGCGCCGCCGACCATGCCGCCCAGAAAAAGCGTCGGGGCGATGGCGCCTCCGCCCCAGCGAAACGAAAAGGTGAGCGCTGCAGCCGCAGCCTTGGCGAGCGCCAGGCCGAGCATCAGGCCCAGACCAAGACCGGCGCCCGGACCGCCGGCGCCAAGTCCGGCCGAGAGCGTTGCATATCCGACACCCAGGGCGCGGGGTACGGCCAGGGCGAGGAGGCCGAGGGCGACGCCGCCGATTGCGGGCAGGATCCAGACGGGCATGCGCAGGCGGCCGGCCAGAGCCGCGATCTTCGGCGGCGCCATCCGCCAAAGCATGAGCGCAGCCCATGCCGTCGGCGCGACGATGGCGGCGACAAGGGGCGCGGCGAACTGGAAGAAGATCGGGGTCTCGCCGATTGCCGGCAGCGCGATCGCGGGACGTCCTTCGAACGCCCAAAGCGCGATCAGCCAGCCGACCAAGGACGTCAGCATGAGCGGCCCGAGCGAGACGAGACGGACGCGCGGCAGCAGGAGTTCGCGGGCGAGGAACATCGCCGCGATGGGCGCGTGAAGCGCGCCGGCGAGAGCGGCGGCGACGCCCATTCCGAGCAGCAAGCGGCGGTCGGCGAGATCGAGCCCCAGCAGGCGTCCGGGAAGCATGGCGACGCTCGCGCCAAGATGCGCCGCAGGTTCCTCGCGTCCGGCGGCGCCGCCCGCGCCAAGCGAGACGATGACGGCCAGGATCGACAGGAAACTGTCGCGAAGGGCGAGGGTCGTCGCGCGGAGCGGCCCGCGCAGCAGACGGGCGGCAAAGACGTCGCCCAGCCCGAATGGGTGCGGCGCCGGGCCCCAGCCCTGCGAGACGCCGACGCGCAAAAGGAGGGAGACAAGGGCGCCTCCGACAACTGGCGGGATCATCCTCGCCTGCCAGGACAGGCTGGCTGGCAAACGCCCGCCCGCCGCGCCCCAGAACACGAACTCGCCATAGGCGACCAGCGTTCGCAGGATGACGACGAGAAGGCCGACCGACGCCCCGACCAGAACGGCGAGCGCCCAGATACGGTAATCGTTCGGACGCGGACGGCTAACCGCCTCTCCGGAAACTCGCACCAAGGCGCCTGACATGGGCGGAGGTTCTGGCGTTCGATGCGCGTGGGTCAAGCGCCGCGATGCCGGGCCAGCGCTAATTTTTGGTAAGGCGGGACCGGGCGGGATGACCGCAGCGGGTGGACAGGGGCGACGCTCCAAATCAGACGTGTAGAGCACCCTGCGTCCAAGCGCACGCAGCTTGCTCTAGCCGCGCAGCTGGCGCGGCCCGGATCAACCAGCCCAAACCTGAAACGGTTGAGAGCGACGGGTTGATCTATTTCAGGATTCCAAGGCAACTCATCTGCGCCCGATATGACGCAAGTCGCCTCAGCCCCGGAAGGCAAAATGATGCGCGCTGCCTTGAAGATAGTCGTGGCGATCGCGCTGACGTTCTCTTCAGCGTGCGCCTTGCCGCGTGTCGGCGAAGACGCTGCGGCGCCTCACTATCTCTATCTTGGAGCGTCCAGCGTGTTCTCGATCCCAGCGGGGGGCGGGACCCCGACGACGCTGGTCTCGCAGGCGCTGGGGCGCGGCTTCGTCAATGACGGCATCGCCCTCGACCGGGCGCGAGGGCACATCTACTGGACAAACATGGGCAGCGCCGCCGGGGATGACGGCACGATCATGCGCGCCGATCGCGACGGGACGAATGTTGTCACCATCGTGCCGCCGGGCGGCGCCTTCACGCCCAAGCAGCTGAAGATCGACGAGCGGGCCGGCAAGCTCTACTGGTCGGATCGCGAGGGCATGGCGATCATGCGGGCCGATCTCGACGGCGCCAACATCGAGACCCTGGTCTCGACCGGCGATCCGGCAGTTCACGAAGGCGAGGAGGCGCGCTGGTGCGTGGGCATCGCCCTCGATGTCGAACGCCGCCAAGTCTACTGGACACAGAAGGGTGGCGAAAACGCCGGCGAGGGCATGATCCGGCGCGCTTCGATGACGATGCCGGCGGGGGCCACGGCTTCGAACCGCCGGGACATCGAGACGCTGTTCTCGCGCCTGCCGGAACCCATTGATCTGGACCTCGATCTTTCGTCGCGGACAATCTACTGGACCGACCGGGGCGACAATACCGTATCGCGAGCGCCAATGGATCCGCCGCGCGGTTTCGATCCGGCCAAGAGGCTGGACCAGCAAGTCCTCGTGCGGGGGCTGAATGAGGCGATCGGGGTCGCGCTGGACCTGAAGCGTGGCCGGATGGCCTACACCTCGCTTGGAGGGGAGGTCGGCGATGCGGCGCTGGACGGGTCCGGCGCGCGGATGCTGGCGACGGGGCAGGGCCTCCTCACCGGGATCATGCTGGTGGAGTGACGCCTATCGTATCGTCAAGCAACTCCGTGGTAGCAGAGACCTATCCGAAGCTTCAACACAGGCGGAATTGTGCAAAGACTTTTCATCGTCATACCGGTCTATGCGCTGGTGGTGATCTTCCTGCCGCAGATGGAGGGGTTCCAGACGCTGATGGAACCGCTGATGCGCATCCATCCCGACGTCGCGATCACCGCCTCGGTGATAGCCGGGATTATCGCCGTGGCGGCGATATGGGGCACGCGCAAATTCGGGCTGGCCGGGCTGGCGGGGCGGCCTCGCGTCGCCGAGGTCATCGGGTCAGGGTTTGTCGGCATCATCATCGCGGCGATCTTCGACGTTTTTCAGCGACTGTCCGGCTCACCCACCAATATCGTGTCGCTGATCCTGCTGCCGCTGGCCTTCATGGCGGCCGAGGCGGTGTTTCTGACAATTCAGTGGAGGTTGGCCAAGCGCGAGGATTGAGCGGGCTTCAATAGTAGGTCTGAAGGGCCGCCGCGTCGTAGTCCTTGAGTTCTTGGAGCCGGCCCGACTTGACCTTGTGGACCCATTCCGGGTCCTGGAGGATGGCTCGGCCGACAGCGACGAGATCATACTCGCCCTTGTCGAGGCGGGCGATGGCGTCGTCGAAATTGCCCGCCTTGGAGCCCTCGCCGCGGAAGGCGCCGGTGAACTCCGACGTCAGGCCGACCGAGCCGACGCTGATGGTTGGCAGGCCGGTGAGCTTCTTGGCCCAGCCGGCGAAATTGAGGCCCTTCTCGCCGTCGATCTCTGGAAACTCCGCCTCCCAGATGCGGCGCTGCGAGCAGTGGATCATGTCGACGCCGGCCTCGACCAGTACGTCGAGCCAGCGTTCCATCTCCTGCGGGGTCGTCGCCACCCTGGCGTTGTAATCGACCGATTTCCACTGCGAGATGCGGATGATGATCGGCAGGTCCCCGACGGCGGCGCGACATCGGCGAATCGCCTCGGCGGCGAATTCGGCGCGCTTCTCGATGGAGCCGCCAAAGCGGTCGGTGCGCTGGTTGGTGACCGACCAGAAGAACTCGTCGATCAGATAGGCGTGCGCCCCGTGGAGTTCGATGCAGTCGAAGCCCAGGCGCCTCGCGTCGGCGGCGGCGTCGGCATAGGCCTGAGCCATATCGAGAACCTCGGCTTCCGAGGGTTCCTCGGCGATCTTCTTGCCGGTAAGGGTGACGCCGGAAGGTCCGTCGGATGGCGCATCGGGGAAGTGGCCGGTGCCGGGCTTGCGGCTCATGCCCTGGTGCCAGATCTGCGGACCCATCTTGCCGCCCGCCGCGTGAACGGCGTCGATGACGCGTTTCCAGCCGGCGAGCGACTCATCGCCCCAGAAGAGCGGGATGGCGGCGTCGTTGGAGGCGCCCTTGCGGCGGGTCAGCGTGCCTTCGGACAGAATGAGGCCGACATCGCCCTCGGCGCGGCGCCGGTAGTAGGCGACGTTCTCGTCATTCGGAAAGGCCCCCGGCGAGCGCGAGCGCGTCATCGGCGCCATGACGATCCGGTTTTTCAGCTCCAGCCCGCGCACCTTGAACGGCCTGAACAGCGGAGCAGTGTCGGTCATGGCGGATTCCGGGGCGAGTGTGAACGTTAGAGCATCCTTCAATCAAACTGATCCGTTTGATCGAAGAAAGATGCCCGAACTCCAAAGTGCAGAGCAACTTGTCTGCATCCATGCGGACGCACGTGGCTCAGGCTCACATGGCGGGCAAGGCGTTTGGCGTCAAGCGGCGCTCGAAACGCCAAACCAGAGCAGCCGTAGAAAGTTGCTCTGGATTCATCGGTGTAGAGACTGATTCAACGATCGACCTGATAGAGGCCGATCGCATCAGGCTCTAATGCGGCGTCAGCGGTGCAGGCTGCTCTTGTTCGATGGCCGCCGCCTCTGTCGCGCCGCCATCCGGCAGAAGCAGGAAAGCCAGCAGTGGCGCGGCGAGGATCGCCGCGAACATCAGCAGGGTCGCACGGGTCGATAGCGAGGGCATTCGCATGAGCTCGGCCTCGGCTTCGGCCGGAACGCTGCGCCCGGCCGACTGCCCCACCAGCAACTTCAATGCCATTTGGGGCGGCCATCATGGCGGAACCAAGGGCAGGCAGAGCTCCGCTCACTTATCATTGCATCAAGTTAACAAACAAGTATCAGAGCGGCGCGCTTCCTCGCCTCAGGCGAGCGGCGGCTCGTCCTTCGTGGACTCCACGGTCGTCGAACCGCCGTTCTGGGTGTGGCCCTCGCGCCATGCGCGATGCTGATCCTTCGTCTGTTCGGCCATGTGCTCGACGCCGGTGACGTTCTCGCCGTCCCGCACGAAGGCGCGATCGTGCGGCTGGGCCATACCGTCCTCGCCAGGATCCTCAAGATCATTGTGGGAGGTCTGGACTTCGGTGACGCCGATGGCCGGTGCAGGATAGGAGTCGCGGCCTCCCGGACGGTGAATATCGGTGTCCGACGGATCGCTCATGGCCGGGCTTTTCCGGACGGGGTTCGCCGGCGTCGGGCTTGCGCCGGCAGGGTCGAAAGGGGTTCTGGCCACGCTGTCCTCGCTGGTGACGACCGCTGCGCGGTCTCCAGCTCAACGGATCGGACGAACCGGAGTTGCGTAGCGATCGCGGACGGCGCCGCCCATCGTTCAGTCTCTCGTCAGGGGACCTGTTTCCGGCTCGCGTCTAGCGCCGTCCAGCTTGCGGTCCTCGGCCGAGCGCTGTTTTTCCTGCAGGGTCTTCTCGCTCTTGCCGAGGCCGAAAATCACTCGGTTGGAGGCGGCGGCCGCAGCCTTCGATGCGCGGTCGCGCTGTTTGCGGCGGTCGTTGAGATTGACGATGTCGCCCATCAAGGTCTCCTGGCGCCTCCGCAGTCATGCAGCGCGGGGCGCATCCTTGGCGTAAGAAGCCTTCAGGGCCGGGCGCGCATTGCAGCGCGCCAGATACTCATCCATCACCTTGCCGGTCGGCAACATCTGGCGCGCCCAGGCGCCCATGCTGGCCACAAGAATGTCGACGCCGGAAAACTTCTGGCCCAGCAGGTAGGGACCTGTCTTCAGGGCGTCGAGAAGGCGCCGGTCGAGTTCGGCGCGCCCGCGGAAGGTGCGAATGAGCGCCGGGTGATCGCCCAGGCCCGCGAACTCGAAGGACACGACGGGTTCGACGACGCCGGAATAGTAGAACAGCCAGGTGAGATATTCCCCACGCCGCGGATCTCCGGGCAGGGGGCCAAGGCCCGCCTCGGGGTAGAGGTCCGTCAGGTAAAGTACAATGGCGGCGGACTCGGTGATCACCTGGTCACGGTCGACCAGGGCCGGCACTTTCTTGTCGGGATGGGGATTGTTCTCGTCTTCGCCGCCGGAGCCGTCCATCCGCGCGATGCTGGTATAGCTGATCTCGCAGTCGGCCCCGAGTTCTTCCAGCAGCCAGAGGATACGCGTCGAGCGCGATTGCGGCGCATGGTGCAGTTTAAGCATTGCAGAGCCTCCAGGTGCATCGAGGCTAGTTGAACGAGTTGGCGGGGGCAATCGCGATGTTGGCCGCGAATGCCGCATCACGGCGCAGGCCTAAAACCGAATCCGGTTCAAGGCGGGTTGAGCGCTATCTTCCCGCTTTCCTGCCGGTCACGCGGGCGCCGGAGAGAATGCCCTTGAGCGCATAGTTTCCCTCATGGCAGGCGAATTCATAGACCGGCCCAGAGGAGGGAAAGAAGGTCATCTCGCCGCGCCAGGGCTGGGTGTAGAAGGTCGGGTCCTCAACCGTGAACTCATAGAGGATTTCCGAGGGACCGGTGCGCGTGAAGCGCTCGGTGACACTGCCCGCGCCGGACAGGAAGACAGGCTCATAGGAGGCGTGATCGGTCTTCCAGTTGCGTGTTTCCACCACCAGGGTGTCGCCGTCCCAGCGTCCGACCGAATCGCCCAGCCATTGCTGAAGCGGGCCGGGCTTGTGCCCTTCTCCGACGCGGACAATGCGTGCGTCGTGCATCATCTCGACATTGATCATGATGTTCCCGGGCGTCTGCACGATCTGATAGGTATTGTTGTAGATGTTGTTCAGCATGGGCGGGCCGCCCGATCCCCGGCTGCCGACGAGACACCGGTCGGCCGGGTTCATCCCTTCGGGGCCGTCCTCGTTGCGCTTCGCGGTGATGGCGGCGATGCGTTTCCGGCCTTCCTCCGATACCGGGATGCGTCCGTTCGCCGGCTCGACGATCCACGACGAGCGCGCTTCGCCCTTGACGCGACCGACGCGGTCGCCGCGATCCAGCCAGAAGGCGTTGTAGCCGCCGATGGCGCCGCCCGATTGCGGCGCACCCTCTTCGGGATTGGTCGGTCCGTTGGCCGCAGCCTCCTGGGCCGCCCGCGAACGCTCCATGCGTGTCGCCTGGTCCGGCGAGAGCGACAGCGGCAGCGAGGCGTCGCCCCGTTCGAGGAGGGTGATGCTGGAATTCGTCCAGACGCCCTGCAGATCGGGGCGGCCATCCGGTGTGCGGGGCGTCGTCCAGCCCGGGGCGGGCTGGGCCAAGGCGCCGCATAGCGGTCCCGCAGCGAGGCCGAGGGCGACAAAGAAAGATATCAGGGGCCGTGTGTTGGTCATGGGAACATCTCCTCGCCGGTCATTTGTCTATCTACCGCCGCGTACCGTCCCGCGTACACCTTCCGCGCGCTTTGGGCCGCGCACTTTGGGAGTCGGCGGAAAAAGCGTGGCCAGTTCGTGGGCGATCACGAACAGAAATCGCGCAGAGCGACTTTGAGGCAACACAAAACCTGGTTGGCATGACGCTCCTTTGGGCGAAACTGCTCAAGTTCCGTACAGGAAACCATGTTTTCATTTCTCGGTGACGATGAAATGACGCGTCTCTATGGTGCGCCGCAGCACAGAAGTCATAATCCCGAATTGCGATAACATAAATTCGCGTCGGGCGGCCATAACCATGGTTCCGCCCTGGAGGCGTATGTATTTCTCAAAATCAAATGACAATATCTGATCAATTATCGCGATTTATACCATGATCGTGCTTCTCAATCTGTACATAAGCTCTCCAGACAGCCCAGCATGACCTCGCGGTCGGGTCTGATCTCGAATTTTGCGGGGATAAAGATGAAAACGGAAATGTTGTATTCGAAGCTGCTAAGCGCCGCCATTCTGGGAACAGCATTGTTCAGCGCGGGGTCGGCGGGCGCGCAGACTGTGGCTGGAGAGGCCGCCGAAGGTCCGCAGCAAAGCGGTCCGGCGCCGGATCAGGCGCCGCCGGCCAGCCGCGCTGACATCATCATCGTCACCGGCACGCGCACGACCGGCCTCACGGCGGCGGACAGCCCTGCGCCAGTTGTCGTGCTCGGCGGGGAAGCCCTCGAGAGCACCGGCCAGCCCGACCTCAGGATCGCCCTGTCGCAGAACGTTCCCTCGTTCACGGCGCAGGCCTTTGGCGGCGACACCGCCGCGCTGACGCTGTCGGCGAGGCTGCGCGGCCTCAGCCCCAATCACGCGCTCGTGCTGGTCAATGGCAAGAGACGACATGGGACGTCCAACCTCGCGGTTCTCGGTGGAGCCTTTCAGGGCGCGGCGAGCGCCGACCTCAGCTTTATTCCCAGCGGCTCAATTGAGCGCGTCGAAGTGCTGCTCGACGGCGCAGCCGCCCAATACGGATCTGACGCGATTGCGGGCGTCATCAACATCATCCAGAAAAAGGCCGACTCGGGCGGCGCGGTTTCGGTCGATAGCGGCCAGTATTTCGATGGCGGCGGCGAGAGCTATCATGTCTCGGCCAACACCGGCTGGGCGCCCTTCGATGACGCCTACATGAACCTGACCTATGACACCAAGTTCCGCGATGACAGCTTCCGCGGCGATTTCGATCCGCGGGTTGTGAACGGTCCGTGGAATGCAGGCGCCGTGAACAGCCCGGCCCGCACCTATCCGCAAGTCGTGCAGAATCCTGAGTGGCCCTATGTCAACCGCATCAATGGCGATCCGCAGATCAAGGTTGATGTCTTCACTTACAATGGCGGCTACGAGTTCAACGACAATCTCTCCTTCTACACCTTCGGTTCGTATGGCTGGAAAAAGGGCGAGGCGCACGAGAACTATCGTCTGCCGAACGTCGTGACCGGCAAGGCGGTCGATGCTGCTGGCAACCGCACGGACGTACCCTTCCCGCTCGGCTTCGATCCACGCCAGCAGTCCGAGGAGCAAGACTTCTCCTATGCGGCTGGCTTCGAGGGATCGCTTGGCGGCTTCAACTGGGATTTCGGTTCGGTCTATGGCGAAGACAAGGTCAAGGTGACCGTTGTCAACACAGCCAACGCCGACTTTTATCGCGACAGCTCGGTGCTGGCGACGGCCACCACAGCCTACAAGCCAGGCTTCACGCCGCGCGACATCTACGCCGGTGCGTTCGAAGCAACGCAGTGGACCACGACTTTCGACGGCAGCTATGAACTCGATGTCGGATTTGCCGAGCCGGTCACGCTCGCCGGCGGCGCGGAATACCGCATCGACGGGTACAAGCTGAGCGCCGGCAACCCGGTCAGCTACTACAAGGGCGGTTCGCAGTCGTACTATGGCTTCGCGCCGACGGACGCGAGCGACAATGAGCGTGACAGCTATGGCGTCTATTTCGAAGCGGACATGAAGCCGATCGACGCCCTGACGATCGCCGCCGCCGTTCGATACGAAGAATACAGCGATTTCGGCGACACCACGATCGGTAAGCTGACGGCGCGATATGACTTCAACGACATGTTCGCTGTCCGCGGCACGGCTTCCACCGGCTTCCGGGCGCCCACTCTGGCGGAAGGCTATTATTCGGGCATCAATGTCGGCCCATCCACGATCAACGGCCAGCTCGCGCCAAACTCGCCGGGCGCCAGGCTGCTGGGCTCGAACGGTCTCAGCCCCGAAGAATCGACCAACTACAGCGCCGGCTTCGTGGCCTACCCGCTGCCCCAATTGTCGGTGACGCTGGACCTCTACCAGATCGAGATCGAGAACCGCATTCTCGGGTCGGGCGGCCTCACGGGCGCTACGTCTGCAACAGGCCCCAACGTCACCCGGCTTCCCCGGGTTGTGGATGCGATTGCGGCCAACGGCGTGCAGATCGACCCGTCGATCTTCACCAACGCCTCGTGGAGCATCGGCGCTTCGTTCTTCACGAACGGCATCGACACCAAGACCCAGGGCGCCGACCTGGTGATCAGCTATGACTCCGATTTCGGGCAGTACGGCACCGTCGACTGGACCCTATCGGGCAACCTGACGAAACAGGAAGTCACCAAGGTCGCGCCGCCTCCTGCTGCGCTTCTGGTGGGTGCGAGCGGGCCTAATCCGGCCTTGTTCAGCCGGGCCAATGTCTTCAACCTCGAAAAATCAGCGCCGGAGTACCGGTTCATCCTGGGCGGGCTCTGGAGGGTCGGCAAATACACGATCAACCTCAAGGAGACGATGAACGGCCCGTCCACGTTTTATGGTCTGTCGGCCCGTACATCGACGCCTTTCCTGACCAAGCTGGACCAGACCTTCATCACGGATCTTGAAATCGCCTATGAGATCAATGACAGCATCAAGGTCGCTATCGGCGCAGACAATCTGTTCAACGAATACCCTTTAGAAGTGCCGGCGCTGCAGAAGGCGGAACTCCTGGGCCTCAACTCCAATGGCTATGTCCAGAAGTACTCGACGCTGGCGCCCTATGGCATCAATGGCGGATACTATTATGGGCGTCTGACCTACTCATTCTAGGCTCTGTGGACAATTACCGCAAAGCGATGATGGTGGCGGCGATGTTCCAGGTTGCTGCATAGCTTGAATCTGTCTTGTCGTATCGCGTGTTCACGCCTCTGAACTCCTTGATTTTGCTGAAGTAGTTTTCGATCAGATGACGCCATCGGTAGACAACCTTATCGTGCGGGATGTGGACGAGGCGGTTTCGCTTGGCGGGAATGACAGCTTGCGCTCGAC
>Ga0163153_10000857_pt1 | contig 50321 bp, 30 predicted proteins | sample OliLakLV19MP6IB1_FD_148629 | JGI IMG/M metagenome (GOLD analysis project Ga0163153, IMG submission 148629) | Freshwater microbial mat bacterial communities from Lake Vanda, McMurdo Dry Valleys, Antarctica - Oligotrophic Lake LV.19.MP6.IB-1 | ecosystem: Environmental > Aquatic > Freshwater >... | reverse complement strand
TCCTCACGCATACCTCAACGCCAGCCTCGAGACGAGAATACCGATGGCCGCGTAGGCCCTCACTGACAGCGACTCAGAGCCTTCCCATCATTCTCTTCGCCGTTGTACGAAGACACTCCATAGGCTGCTAAGAGTAAGGCAGTTTCTCGCCTGCTCAACCCTGGACCTGGAAGGCTTCTCACAATCAGAATATTTGGGATTTGCCTTGCTCTAATACAGAACGGAGCCAACGTCAGGTTGGCGGGAGCTTCATGTGGACTGTCCTAGACCTTCTCGATCCCACACATGTCTTTCAAGCCATGGATGCGTACTACTATTACAAGCTCCTTCTCAAATCCTACCCAGCTAAGACTTCTCGCTCGATTGACGTTTCCCAAATCGATTGGAACAAAGATGTCCTCACATCCCAAGTCCTCGTGCTGGAAATAAACGAGACCAACTTTCCAAACGAATACGTATCAGCTTTCCTTTCAGACATTTCAGGACACCTTCGCGCAAACCATCACGATTGAACAATGGCCCCACACACAGATTTATCGAAAACCGGACAGATCGCCTCCTGATTTAGCGTCACATTTTCTGAGAAGCGCCTTTCTGAGCTCGACCATCGCCAAGGTATCTCGCGCACAGTACCGCAGCAGCGCCTCTTCAATCGTCGCCCGCTCGACCCAATCCGTTTCGATAAAGACCATACGGTAATACTGACTGGCAGCATGCCCACCCTCTTTGATCGCCAGATCGTCATAGGCCAATGAGGGAACCATGGCCGGCAGCACCGACTTGATGGAATAGGATCCACCGAATGCTGGATGGAAGTAATAATCTCGCACGATCGGGAAGAGATCCCACAGACGAGTCACGAGGCGCGAGAGTGCGGGCTTGAGCGACGGAAGCGCGGCGGCCAACTGCTCCAAGATGGACCGTTCATACGGCGAATAAACGCAGATACTGCCTCGGTCTCCCAGAGATTCTAGCAAGGCTTCGGCAAGCACCTTCCGGGGATCGCTCACATCCTTGTGCAGAAACTCCTCGTGGCGTAGCTCACCCGTTGCCTGCTCGATATGATTCGACCACTGAACCGGGAGGGCTTGATAGGGTCTCGTCTCCGAGAATCGAGGCACCGCTAACATGACCGTCTCGAAATCGAGGTGATGCACCGGATATTGCACGGCCTTCAGCACAGAGCCGAGCTTCTCGGACACCCACTCAACATTCTCCTTCACACGACGCTGAACCGGCGACAGCTTTGTGCCGATTGGAATCTCGTCAATCGTCGTCACTCCCTGCTGAGTCAATTGACTGACCACATGTTTCGAACCCGGCAAGTAATGAATCCACCGCTCCGGCTTGTCTTTCGTACAATGTTCCCAGAAGGGGCAATCGTACGGCGTATGACAATGCCGATCCGGCTCAATGGCAGGAGGTTGGGCCTTGAGCAACATCTGATTCATCGCGGCCAACCGCTCAGGCACCGCAGCCCGTCGTTGAGCCACCGCTTCGGACAGGTCCTGAATCGAAAATAATTCGTTCAGGTCGATGGCTCCGTCTCGATACAGATACCCCGTATTGATATGCATGAGACCGACGGAGACGAGCGTCAGCCCAGCGCCCAGTATGACTTCGCTTTGCACGGCAAGATCTTCAAGATGCACGTCTTTGACTTTTGTTGAAGACTTGACCTCGATCAAACGCCAGCCGCAAGGTTGACCCTCCGCGTCTTGAACACGCTCTAACACATCTGCCCGAATCAACACACCACCAAATAAAAACGCCGCCTCGAAAAGCGCCGGCACCGTGAGATCCTGGACCAACGCAGCCGTCTGCGTGAGCGCGGCCTCTGTCTGGCGATATCCTGCTGTCACCAACACACCGCCTGAAAAGCGAGTCCGAGCCAACTCCCCGACTTCTGTTCCCATATCGAACATCGCTTGAGTCGCGGCATCCGGTTTGGTCGCAAGAGAAGGATGATGGACTTCGAGGAACAGACGTTTGTGACATTGCAGCCCGGACAGAAATTTTGACTTTGACAGGCGCACAGCCTTCTGAAGAGGAACTGGTGAGAGATCACTGAGTTCAGTCATGGTGTAAAGACACTAATCCGACAGGCACACCTTTGTCCATTGAGGATGCTGAAACGAGCGACTTCTCCAACATCCTGCTAGGATGGCCCGCCATGGCATCGGGCATTGCACAGATCAGAAAATCCGTCCTGACCCTGGCCTTACCGGTCACGGTTACCACTCTGCTGCAACGCACAGAAGGCATCGCCGCTGTCTTCCTCGTCGGCGGTCTCGGCGCCACATCCATCGCGGCCGTCGGACTTGGCCAATTGCTGGCCTTCATCGCGACGACGCTCGTCTCTGGACTATCGGTCGGCGCCAACGTCCTCATCGCCCAATTGTGGGGTGCCCGCCGCACCAAAGATGTCGGAGAAGCCGCGACACATCTCCTCGCATTAGCAGCCATCGTGTCCTGCTCGCTCGTAGCACTCGGATTATCCCTGAATCGCATCATCATGGAGCTGTTAGGCGCAGAGCACGATGTCATCGCACTGGCCCTTCCCTACTCGAACTTCATCTTCCTGGTCATTCCCTGCACCATCTTCTTGCAGGTCCTCTCATCGATTATTCAAGGCACCGGAGACACCAAAACTCCCATGTACGCCTTGATCGCGGTAAATGTGCTGTATCTCACGATGGCCTACCCACTGATCTATGGAGTCTGGGGCATCCCTGCCTTGGGTATCACGGGAGCGGCCGTGGCAGCCGGTCTCGCGGAAGGGACAGGCGTGGTCTACCTTCTTTGGTCTTGCCGAAGGCTCTTGAAGAAATCACTCCACATTCGACGCGATCTCTTGCGCTCCACCTGGCAGATTGGCGCGTCGGTTTCCGGTGAGCGGATCTTTCAACAGGCCGGGATTATTCTTTACACCAAGATAGTCCTCCTCTACGGCACAGTGACCTACGCCGCCCATCAAGTCGGCCTGTCGATCGAATCCCTGTCGTTCCTGCCGGGATACGGCTTCGCGATCGCAGCCGCCACGATGGTGGGACAGAGTATCGGCGCGGGGAAATATGTCCGGGCAAAATTAGAAAACTGGGAAGCGAATCGCCTGGCCGGTATCGCGATGGCTTCGATGGGCGTGCTGTTCTTTTTCTTTCCCTACATGTTGCTCCGCATCTTTACCAACGACGAAGCTGTCGTAGAACTCGGCACCGTGTTCCTTCGCATCGTCGCCATCCTCCAAGTCCCGCTCAGCCTCACCATGGTGTTAGCCGGATCGCTCCGTGGAGCGGGTGACACTCGATTCATCATGGTGGCAACGACCGTCGGCATGTGGGGAGTCCGTCTGCCCCTCGCAGCCATCGCAGGCCCCTGGCTCGCACTGGATGTCCTCTTCGTGTGGGGTGCGATGATTGCAGACTGGACGGTCCGAATGGGGCTACTACTCTGGCGCTATCGATCGGAACGGTGGAAAGCGATTCAGGTCATTCGCTCATCCCCATAACTCATAATGGCTTCCCCTGTGACGATAATTTTTCTATTGATTTCGTCGCCAGACTGTCCGTATGTTACTTACGAGTGGACGGGAACCCGAACGTGCCTGCTATCTTGAGCCTGGCGCTGTTTCTACCCTGTCGCAGATACGGTATCTTACCCAACCCATCACAGCTGAGAGGAGATCATCATGAAAAGCAAAGCTATTTTCTATCATGCAGGATGCCCCGTGTGCGTCGCAGCCGAGCAGAGCGTGGCAAACGCACTGGATCCGACGAAATATGACGTGGAAAACGTCCATCTCGGCACGAACAAGGGGCGCGTGAAAGAAGCCGAAGCAGCCGGCGTGAAGTCAGTTCCAGCCCTGGTCATGAATGGAGCAGCGTTCCACATTAACTTCGGCGCCGGCATCGACGCATTGAAGTAACTGCTTCCGTCATCTGACGGACTTGAGTTCAGGGGGCGTGTCTCACGACACGCCCCCTTTTTTTTATCGCTCGACGCTAAAGCCCAGCCGTCTACTCGATCGAACGGATCAACGGTTCTCATGCGACTCGGAGCACCAGGCGCTTGCCGCAAGCCTTGACGTACTTGCGCAACGTCGCAATCGATGGAGAATGCTTTCCACTGGCAAGCGCCCGCTCTAAACGAGCGATAGCGGGAGCATGCGTCCCCATTCGAGCCGCCACCTGTCCCTGAGTAAGCCCCGCTTCTTGCCGCGCCTTGAGCAAGGCATCGAGCAACGCAGACTCTTCGCGCTCAATACGTTTCACCTCTGCACGCACGCCCGGGCGTCGCATGAGTTTTTTGACGAGTTGATCATGTGTATGCATGTTTGACCTCCTTCAGCCGCGCCTCGGCGACCTCACGCTCGCGAAGAGGCGTCTTATCCGACTTCTTGATAAAGCTATGCAGCATGACGATTCGTTTGGCCACCAGAGTACAGAAGAATACGCGCGCAATCCCTTCGGCGCCTTTCAGTCGCAATTCGAACAGACCGTCACCAAAGGCTTTGGTATGCGGCACTCCCAAGTTCGGACCAAGGACAACCATTCGTCGAGTGAGCACGATATATCTCGCCGCCAACGTATCGGGCAGACCCAGAATCTCGGCCTGCACGACATCACTGTAATAGGAGATCGTGTAATCCACATCGAACAGTAACAAATATGTTAATCACGTGCAAGACTACCTTCAAAGGCACCTTCGCGTCGCCAACACGCTCGATCCGACGAAATATACCGTGGAAAGCGTCCATCTCGGCACGAGCAAGGGACGGGTAAAAGAAGCAGAAGCCGCCGGAGTCAAGTCGGTCCCGGCGCTAGTAATGAATGGCGCTGCCTTTCACATAAACTTCGGCGCCGGCATTGACGCCTTGAAGTAACCCTGGTTGTCAACTGACGGCCCGGAACACAGGGGGCGTGCCTAACGGCACGCCCCCTGTGTTTGTGGCCAACCGTTCGACGTAACCGGCCCGCAGAGGCCGCAGGCCGTAACGGGTTTGGTTGACGTAGTGGTTAGGTGGCTGGCTCGGCATAGTCAAGGTACTTGACCAGAATGTCTCGGGTAAGGGCCAACATTTTCCAACGTTCAAATTTATTGGTTGGTTTTACATTCACCCAATTGCCGTGGCGGACTGCGTCCGCATACTGCTTCACTGTAGTGGTGATCGCATCGCGCTCCGTACTGAGTGTCGCATGCATGTCATCCCAGCGGTCGAGTCCCGTCTTGAACACAAAGGCAGACTTGACTCCTTCGATGGCACGGTAGCAATACGTTGCGCAGTCTGTTACGTCAGTTATTGCTCGAAGATAGTCGCGAAGCGCCAACCGAAAGAACACATCTCTTCCAGATAGCCGAAATGCTCGATTGAAAACGGGAATGTGAGGATTGATACCAAGAGTCTGCCCCGGCGTTTCGCCTTCCGGTCTGACGCCGAACACGTGAGGCGTACCGTCTTCCTCGGTAACCTGAATTAGTTCTACCCCGTAACCGGAACCAAGTGAAAAACCGAGGGAACCGACCATAATGTTTGCGACGTCGTCGGCCATGATCTTTGCCGAGATCCACCCATCAATGCTCGGAACGTTCAATGTGATTGTGATTTGTGAGGCATCGCAGCTGGCAACAGCAGTGCCGCCGCCTTCAAACCCCATCTCTACGCGACTGAAGGAGATATCGGCTCGTTCAGGATGCACTCGACCGGTAACGATGTATTTCATGGCCACCTAACCTCTGCAATAACCGACTACTGGCCTTGGGGCGGGCCGGTTAATTGATCGGCAAGAATCGTTGGGCGCACTAGGCAGCTAAATCGTTGAATTTCCCAGAGACACCAAGCGTTCCCGTAGATCAAATATGAGTTGACCCTTAATGCACATCAGCACGGCCTGTTCGTTGAGACCCTCCAGCTGCTCCTTACTTTTCCTGTAGAGATTGGTCTTGGTGACTAGTGCATATAAGGCAGGTTCGTCGTATAGCTGCCTAGCGCCGCGATGATGAGCGTAGCGATCACGAAGAATAGCGAGCGTCTTAAGGTCAAACCGCTGTTCCTCGTCAATGAGGCCCAAGAAAAACGCGACATCAGCCATTTTTCTTAGGGAGCTTAGTACGCGTTCGTCGGTATACAACTCTTTTACTGCTAATTCGTGCGAGACACGCGGATTCCGAGAAGCGAAGACGGCAGAAAGCAACTCGCTTAGTTGTAACTCAAGATCGCAAACGGTCTGAATTGCGGCCGCACGATGATTCAGCTGCCCGTCGGTCAAGATGACCTGTGTGCCGCGCCATTGCTGAACTATTTCTGGATTCATTGTGCAAGCAGAAGACGCCTAACGATTGTGTATTCTGACCGGCATAGCACGCAAAGACAATGTACCGATTTCCAAGTAATTCTCCGGTCGCTTCATCGACTTGTCAACTATATCCCCAGCCCAAGATTGGCGTACAGATCGGATAGTAGATTCGCAGGATGCTCAAAAAGCCCGTCCAGCAAGGCCGCAGGCGAGTCGAAACCGGAGGCGTACCCTCTGCGGTACGTCGAGGATTTCGATGACCCGAGAACGAAGCTGGCGGGCTTTTTCAGCATCCTGCTAGCAATTCGTTGGCCTGGTGTCTGTCCCCGTTCCGACAGTCACCTCAATTCTCGCAACCCCCTTCACATTGGCGCAGAGATCTCCGAGACCGGGGGTGACTAACCGGAACGGCCCGCCTTTAGATTCAGGCAACGATGCTCCATCGAGTTCATAGACGAGAACCCCGTACTCTCTCGCCTGTTGGAGCGTGAGGCAGGCAGAATATTTGCCGTCTCCCGAATGCATCGTCACATGATCTGCCCCGATGGCCAGCGCCGGAATATCGAGCAGACCTTTGACCCGAATTCCTTTCCCCTTCATGCCTGGCATCACCGTCGAGATATCGAGCTGATGCTCTGCCGGCAACGATGCGAGCGCGGCCCGATCGAGTGAGACAGGCTGGACCACCGCCCCGTCGATCCGCACGATACCGGGGCCGGTTCGATCCCGCTCAGTGATCGTCTTAATCACTGCCGTCAGCATGTCGTTCAGCGGCGTCGGAATGCCGAATCCACGACCGAGCTTCGCGACATACCCATTCAAATAATCGATTTCGGTCGGCCTGCCAGCCTTCCAATCGTCATACATTGAGGTATGGATATCCCGAATCTCTTGGGTCCAACGGACCACCTTCTCTGCCATGTCGGAGGCTAACGGCACTTTCGCGCTGGCCGCCACCGCCATGATTTCACCCACGATCTGGTGAATCACTTGCAGCATCTCTGGGTGATCGAGCGCCTTGGACACTTTGTCGTCGATCATGACGGTCAAGGGATTGAAGACGCAATTCCAACACATCTTCTCCCACTTGCTGCGCCGGAGATCGTCGACCAGCTGACAAGGAATCCCCGCCTGTTTGAACAGATCCGCGATGGCCAGCAGGCGAGCACTCTGATGCCCCATCAACTCCCCGATCGCCACCGCTCCCCTCTTATAATGGTCGATGACGCCGGGCTCCGCGATCTTGGTATAGATGTACGCAATCCCACCGACGACGCAATCCCGTTGAACACGCGCCAGGATGCGATCTTCCGTATCGACTCCATTCTGCAGGGTCAAGATGACGGTCCGATCGGTCAGGACCGGCTCGATTTGGGTCAGCACCTCATCCAGATCGTAGGCTTTGACGGAAAGGATAATCAGGTCCGGCTTCGCGAGATCTCGCGGATCGGACGCGGCTGGTGGATGAACGGTGAAGGAGCCATTGGCACTGCGAATCGTGAGGCCATTCTGCTTCACGGCTGCGAGCGTCTTGGGCCGCAGTAGGAACGACACGGAGAGATTCGCTTTCGCGAAATGCGCGCCGAAAAACCCACCGACTGATCCCGCTCCCACCATGAGAATCTGTTTCATTGTGCTCCTCGCAAAAGAAATGAGTGCGTACTATAGCACGCAGATTCGTCGGCTCGAAATGCGATACAATTCGCACATTCTATGGCGACCGACGATCTGATCCACCTCGCCCGCACACACCTCGCGTCCGCTCGGAACGTCACGATCCTCACGGGAGCCGGCATTTCTGCGGATAGCGGCGTGCCGACCTTTCGCGGGGTGGACGGCTTATGGCGCAATTTTCGCGCAGAGGATCTCGCAACGCCCGAGGCCTTTGAGCGCGACCCACGACTAGTATGGGAATGGTACAACTGGCGACGTGAATTGATTGCCACGAAACAGCCGAATCCCGCCCACATCGCCCTTGTAGAACTTGAACGTCGTGCGCACGATACATTCTGGCTGATCACGCAAAATGTCGATGGACTCCATCGAACCGCCGGCTCGCAACGGCTCTCCGAAATTCACGGGAACATCTGGAAGGTTCGCTGTACAGGCTGTGGCGTGATCACGGAAAACCGGGAGATCCCCCTTCCCGTCCTGCCGACGTGCCGGCTGTGCCAGGCATTGCTCCGACCTTATATCGTCTGGTTTGGAGAATCGCTCCGGGAGGAAGACCTGCGCCGCTGTGATCAGGCCCTTCAAGGCTGCGACCTTTTTCTTGTGATCGGCACATCGGGAGTCGTGTATCCAGCAGCGGGGTTTGCCTCGGTGGCGAAAGATGTGGGTGCGCTGGTCATCGAGATCAATCTCGAGAGCACCCCACAATCTGACCTGGTTGACCTCTCGCTACAGGGCCGCGCGAAAGATCTGGTCCCGCTACTCCTTTGAGGCCATCGCCAGCGGAAGAATCTCCGCTAACGTCCGAATGACATGGCCACTAGACATCTGAGCGCGCCCTGATCGGTCCAACAACACGCCGGTCAGTCCGGCCTTCGTCGCTCCCTCCATATCGTCCCTCACACTGTCACCCACATGGATCGCCTCGGCCGGATCGATTGCATGTTTTTCAAGAGCGATCTGGAAAATCTTCGGTGCAGGCTTGGCAGCCCTAGCGAGACTGGCAATCGTCACCGTATCGAAGAGTCGGTCAATGCCGAGTCCACGCATCACAGGGAACAGCCTGGAATCGAAATTGGACACAATCCCCAACTCGAACCCCTCCTCACGAAGCCTGGTCAATACGGCATGTGTTTCGGGAAACAATGCCCAGGAACGAGGGTCTTCAAATACCTGAAAGACCTGTTCGAAGAACTCATCGAACCGCTCGAACATCCCGACGCGATAAAATACGTTGTGGACGATGTCGAACCACCAGAGCCGTTCACATTGCTTTAGCTCGATAGGGTCCGTTGCGGCGAAGACCGGCGGCGCCGCGTCATGAAAGGCGCGCCGAAAGGCTTGTGCAATCGAGGCCTGCGAGTCGGGAGTCTGCCGAAACCCATGCTGAACCGCATGGGTGAGATAGATGTCTGCCACCGAGCCATGAATATGAAACAACGTGTCGGCTGCGTCGAAAAAGATGACGTGGATGGGGGTTTTCATGAGGTACGCACATCCTCTTTATGGGTGAATTGTAGTCAGCTCAAAAATCTGAAGTCAACGCACGCCCTTAATTATGCGATTTCTTGACAAAGAATACCCTCACTGCTAGCTTCGAATCATTCAATAATATTGGAGGGTAAGGTGGCTTCAACCATCTTCGTCGTCGACAGTAGTCCCGCCGTCCGCCGGCTGGTCGAGCAAATTTCAAAGCAAGAAGGGTGCGAAGTACAAGGGTTCCAGGATGGCCCTGCCGCGTTGCAAGCCGCTCGTCACACAAGCCCGAATCTCATCATCGCCGATTATCACTTAGAGAACATGACCTTTTCGGGATTCTGCAAAGAAGTCCACAAACTCGATAACCTGGCAGAAACCTATATCATTTCCTTGACTAGCCCTTCAGATCGTGTCGATGAAACCCACATGCGTTCGCTGGGAGTGAAGGCCTTTCTCAATAAACCGTTTCAGTCGGAAGCCCTCATCGATGTGATCAAGGATTTGGAAAAACAGCAGACAGCCAGAGCGAGCGGCGCCAAGAAAAAATCTCGCTCCTGGCCCCCGGTTACAAGTGGGACAGATTCGGATGATGATGATAGCGTATACGAGGACAATCCGGCTGAACAAGAAGAGGAGTCAGTGATCATGCCTCACCCTCAACCGAAACACGCCCCTGCCGCGACTACCACACCCGCGCAGACGCCGACTGCCGAACCGGAAGAAGCGATGATGGGCCTCTTCGGTCAACTTCTCCACTCCATGTCTGAACGGACGGAAAAAAAGATCGCCGACCTGCTCCCCCAGATGGTGGGGAAAGACCTGGCAACACTCGTGGCAAGAGCTGTGGAAGCCGAGGTGCGCACACAGACGGGAACGTCCCTCTCGGAGAAACGGCTGACTCAGGTCTTGGAACCGTTACTTGTAACGGCACTCCCACAGGTGCTCTCACAGGAGATGTCCCTCCTCGAACCCATCATTCGACAGAGCGTGCTCGACACCGCAAGCCCCCTGATCAAAGAACGCATCGATCAATGCGTCCGCGAAGAAATCGCTGCCGTTCGTCGTTCCCTACCCGATATGGTTCGGGAACAACTGGGCTCGCTTGAGGGACTCGTCAAGGAAGAGGTCCAGCAGGCTGCCGCCAAGCAGACTGCTGGAATAGCTGAGGCACTTGTTCGGGTGACAGCCCGTGAACAGGTCGAACAGGCTGTCCTGCGTCTCGTGCCAAAACTAGCCGAAGAACAGATCAAGGCAGAGATCGTTCGCCTCACACAGGCCGCGTAAGACTCCCGCGCCCGCCCCGAATCACCCCTTCTTACTCTTCTTACCCTTGCTCCGTCTTGCTGTCGTCACCAGTGCCTTCACCCGTGCGACATTCTTCAGATGCTTCTTTCTCGTCTTACGGTCTTTTTCACGGCCTGTGGCCATAGTCTCTCCAAATTGTAAAAAGTGGAAGCGGAGCGACGCCCTCGCCTTGTGCTAGTCTGTATAACACACGGCTCGACACCCCTCAAGCGATGTGTGTCCTCCGCGTCGCCTTGAGAGGCACGCACCCGCGTGCTAAGATGCGCCGCACTTCGGGCAGGATCCTGAAAAAGCCCGCCGGCTTCGTTCTCGGCTCATCGAAATCCTCAACGTACCCCAGAGGGTGCGCTTCCGGTTTCGACTCGCCTGCAGCCTTGCTGGACAAACGTTTTGAGCATCCTGCTGGAACGATTCCCTGTTGTGCCACACAAACGGACCGCTTAGTTTTGGGTTTCAACATGCTTTTCTCGTAGCCTGCTAGGACACCCTCAATACATGAATACACCCCAACTCGATAAAACCTACGATCCCAAGGCGGTCGAAGCACGGTGGTCTCAGGTCTGGCAACAGCAAGGCTATTTCCACGCCTCGCCGACTCATCCAGGCGAACCCTATTGTATCGTGATTCCTCCACCCAACGTCACAGGTTCGCTCCATGTCGGCCACGCGCTGAATCATTCGATTCAGGACATCCTCATACGCTGGCGGCGCATGCAAGGCCGCAATGTGCTGTGGCTGCCCGGCACCGATCATGCCGGAATTGCCACACAGAACGTGGTGGAAAAGCAGCTCATGGCCGAAGGCGTTTCACGGGAATCCCTTGGGCGGGAACGCTTCATCGAGCGCGTCTGGCAATGGAAGACCGCCTCCGGGGATACCATTATTCGTCAACAAAAACGGCTTGGTGAGTCCTGCGACTGGGATCGCCTTCGCTTTACGATGGACGAAGGACTGTCAAAAGCCGTCCTCGAAGTCTTCGTCCGACTCTATGAAGACAAACTGATTTATCGAGGAGAGCGGCTGATCAATTGGTGCCCCCGCTGCATGACCGCACTGTCGGACATCGAAGTCGAGCATGAAGATGTGAAAGGGAAGCTGTATTCAATCGACTACCCGCTCGAGCAAGACTCAACGATTCGTCTCACCGTCGCAACGACGAGGCCGGAAACCATGTTCGGCGATACTGCGGTGGCGGTCCATCCGGACGACCCCCGCTATAATCGATTCATCGGCCAACGGGTCCGGCTCCCTCTCACCCACCGCCTGATTCCGATCGTAGGCGATGCCATTCTGGTTGACCCGGAATTCGGGACGGGCGCCGTGAAGATCACGCCAGCGCACGACTTCAACGACTTTGAAGCAGGCGAACGGCACGGACTACCTCGCCTTGCCATCTTTGACCATCAGGCGTTACTCGATCCACAAGGCCTCAAAATCGCCGGCGTCGATCAAGCCGTTATTGAGGCGGTGGCAACCCTTCCCGCCATCAAGGCTCGGCCCAAAATCGAACAGCTCTTGAAAGAACGCGCCCTCCTCACGAAAGTCGATGACCATAAAATGGCCATTGGAAAATGCTACCGCTGCAAAACCGTGGTCGAGCCCTATCTGTCTCCTCAGTGGTTCGTCAAGATCAAGCCGCTGGCCGAGCCTGCGATCCAAGCCGTTGAAACCGGACGTATCCGGATCATTCCAGAAGGATGGACGAACAATTATCTGGGATGGATGAGGGATATCAAAGACTGGTGTATCTCGCGCCAAATCTGGTGGGGGCACCAAATCCCTGCCTGGTACTGCTGCCATTGTAACAAAGAGCTGATCATTGAGGGCGCGGCAACGACCGCCTCAGCCACGCGCGCTCCGCGATTAACGATTCTCCAAGGAGCGATTCCGATTGTCGGAAAAACCGCACCGTCGATCTGCCCCGGATGCGGAGGCCGGCAGTTTATTCAAGAACCGGATGTCCTCGACACCTGGTTTTCTTCTGCCCTCTGGCCTTTTTCCACACTGGGATGGCCTGAACAGACTCCCGATCTCAAGACGTACTACCCGACTTCGACCCTCGTGACCGGCCTCGACATCCTCTTCTTTTGGGTGGCCAGGATGATCATGATGGGCCTAAAATTTATGGGCGATGTCCCCTTTCGCGATGTATACGTCCATGCCCTCGTGCGGGACGCCGAAGGGCAAAAAATGAGCAAGTCGAAGGGGAACGTCATTGATCCACTGCACGTAATGGAGCAGTTCGGCACCGACGCGCTGCGGTTCACGCTTGCATCGATGGCCTCACCGGGACGCGACATCAAACTTGCGGAAGAGCGGATCGAAGGCTACCGCAATTTCGCGAACAAGATCTGGAACGCGGCTCGTTTTAGCCTGATAAACCTCGATGGACCACGAACGGCCATCGCACCAGCCGAACGTACGTTCCCCGACCGCTGGATTCTGAGTCGCCTCAATCACACCATCCAGATAGTCACATCCGAGTTAGAGGCCTATCGGTTCGATCGCGCGGCAAATGCGCTGTACCAATTCATCTGGCACGAGTATTGTGACTGGTACCTCGAACTAATCAAACCGACGCTCCAACACCTAGACAGCCCGGACGCGCCGGGAACCAGACAGACCCTCGTCGACACGCTAGAGACGACGATGCGTCTCCTGCATCCGTTCATGCCGTTCCTCACCGAAGAAATCTGGCAAACGCTCCCCCACCAGGGCGAGAGCATCGTGATTCAGAATTATCCGACCGCTGAATCTACCTGGGCCGCACCCGAGATGGAGGAACGGTTTACGCTGCTCGATCAGACCATCAGCGTCGTACGCGCATCCCGCGTGCTGTTGAACTATACGCCGGGACAGAAGATCACGTTCTACCTCGCGCACGACGAGCCTCAGCGACAGGACCACCTAGACCACCTGCGAAACTACCTCGCTCATCTCGGTCGCGGCACTGTCGAGCTCACCCCCGCGACGACGTGGCCGACCGGCCACCTTCTCCGATTGGTGCGGGAGGGCTTATCCGTCGGCATTGTGATCACAGGCGAGGTTGACCTCAACAACGCCCTGGATCGGATCATCAAGGAACAGTCCGAGCAGACCAAAGAGATCATGCGATTGGAGGGAAAGCTCCGCAACCAGGAGTTTACCGCCAAGGCCCCACCTGAGGTCATTACCGATCACCAGCACCGCTTGAAAAGTCTGCGCCAGGATCACGTCATGCTCGCCAGCAGTGAGCAACAATTGCGCGCCATGCTGGGAACATAAACGATGGTCAGACCTCCGGTTGCCGACATACGGCGCGCGGTTCGGTTGGCGCTCCAGGAAGATCTTCCTCTCGGCGACGTCACAACAGCCGCTCTCTTTCCCTCTCTCACACCAGCACGTGCTCGCATCGTCGCACAACAACCGCTGGTCGTTGCCGGTCTTGCTGCAGCCGTGCAAACCTTTCGGGCCGTCGACGCGTCCCTCGTCTTGTCCATCCATCACCACGATGGAGAACGGGCACAGGAGGGAGAGTGCCTCCTCCAAATCGAAGGCGATGGGCGATCGATCCTAACGGCTGAACGAGTCGCCTTGAATTTTCTCCAACACCTCTCCGGCGTGGCCACCTTGACGCGACGTTTCTGCGACGCAGTTCGCGGATATCCTGTGACCATCCTGGATACGAGAAAGACGATCCCGGGCTTACGGGCGCTTCAAAAATGGGCCGTCCTCCTTGGGGGAGGCACGAATCACCGCCGGTCGCTGAGCGACGGCGTCCTCGTCAAAGATAATCACCTCGCACTCCTCACGCACACGACCATGCCCATCCGAACCGCCTGCCGCAAGGCCAAGACCAACGCCCCTCGCGGTATGCGCATTATCCTGGAGGTGGAATCGTTGGCGGAGGTGCGACAGGCCGTCGCAGAGCGAGCCGACATCATTCTACTGGATAACATGAACCCGGCAACTGTCCGGCAAGCTATCCGAGTGATCAAGGGGCAGGCCGTGGTTGAAGTGTCCGGAGGAATCACGTTAAAGAACGTACGAGCAATGGCGGCGGCCGGCCCAGATCGTATCTCTATCGGAGCCCTGACCCATTCAGCTCCCGCCGCGACACTCAGCCTAGTGCTCGAACCACTCCGCCCTCGGCGCAAGCCTAGCAAGCTACGGAAAGTCCATGTTGGTAGGCCGAACCGGTGAGAATCTGTACATGTGCAACCGCAAAAAAACATTCCCACAGGATGCTCAAACAGTTCGTCCAGCAAGGCCGCAGGCGAGTCGAAACCGGAGGCGTACCCGCTGGGGTACGTTGAGGATTTCGATGAGCCGAGAACGAAGCTGGCGGACTGTTTCAGCATCCTGCTAAGCAGCCAGTGCGACCTTCGCCGCCACTCACACGAGACACAATCTACAGCACCCTCGCAACCACGTGGTTGGGGCGACGCATCGAACTATTCGACTGCCTCCCTTCAACCAATCGGGAAGCCGTTCAGCTTGCACAGGCAGATGTGGAGCATGGCACGGTCGTCGTCGCTGAGAGCCAAACCGCAGGACGGGGGCGTCTTTCCAGAACATGGTTTTCTCCCCCAGGCATCAATCTCTACTGTTCCATCATCCTCAGAACGGCACGTCCACCTGAGCGCCTCACAGAATGGCTCTCCTGGCTCCCATTGGTCTCTGCACTGGCCACAGCTGAAGCGATTGAACAGGTCTCCTCCATCCACGTCTCCGTGAAATGGCCCAACGATCTCCTGATCTCGGAACGAAAAGTCGGCGGAATCCTCTGTGAAAGCGGTGCGGGATCACGATCAGACCCGTTCCAAATTATCGGAATCGGTATCAACGTCAATGGTGGCCAGGATGACTGGCCTGCTGACCTGCGCGACTCAGCCACGTCGATCCGGCAGGAACGGAAAGTCCTGGTCGATCGCAACAGACTGCTCGCACAGCTGCTCCTCGAACTCGAACACTGCCTCGATGAATTGGCCGTTCATGGAACAAGTCGACTCGCCTTGGCCTACCACCAACGCTGCTCGACCATCGGCATCACCGTGCGAGCCACGTTGGCTGGTGGAGAGGTCATCGTAGGGCTTGCCGAGGGAATCGGTCAGGATGGATCCTTACGGATACGGCCACAGACAGCACATCCTCATTCAGAGACGCCGGAAATCGTCACCTTGCGTGTGGCTGACATCATCCATGTGAGGACGTAGCATAATGCTGAAACAGTCCTCCAGCCGTATTCGAGATACCGTGAAGCGTCATGCGTTTCCGGATTCGGACGTTTCACGCTTCACGCTTCACGAACGACGTGCACCGTCTTTTTGATCAGCCTGCTGGCCAAACGACCCAATCAAAACGTACAATAGGTCTCATGCTCCTCGTCGTCGATATCGGCAACACCAACATTGTCTGGGGCGTCTATGACGACCGCATCCTGGCGGCCCATTGGCGATTGGCGACGGACGTCAAAAAAACATCGGACGAGTACGGCATCCTCTTTTCCAATCTGCTCACTGCCGCAGGGATTCCCTCACAACGCCTCTCCGGGGCCATCATCTCCAGCGTCGTGCCTGCACTGACTGGAACCGTCGCGAATATGCTGGACCATTATTTTCATCAGCGTCCCCTGATCGTCACCTCGGATACAGACACGGGGCTCATACTTCGCTATGCCAACCCAAAAGAAATCGGCAGCGACCGCCTGGTGAATGCGGCAGCCGCGTATCATAAATATCGCCGCGATCTCATCGTCGTCGACTTCGGCACCGCCACGACCTTTTGCGCCATTACGGCAGAGGGCCACTATTTGGGAGGCGTCATCTCTCCTGGCCTCGGAATTTCAGCGGAAGCTCTGTTTACACGAGCCGCCCAACTGGCCAAAGTGGAATTGATACGCCCCAAGACCGTGATCGGCACCGACACAGCCAGTAGTATTCAGGCTGGCCTGTTATTTGGCTATGCAGGACTCGTCGATACCGTCGTCCGGCGAATGGAGCAGGAACTCGGACGTCCCGCCTACGTCATCGGGACCGGAGGGCTCAGCTCTATCCTGGCAGCCGAAACCACATCGATTCAAAAAATCGAACCGTTCCTGACGTTAGAAGGTCTTGAACTGCTCTACCGACGATCCCAGAATAGCCGCCCTCCCACCCTACAAGTCTAGCTCGCATCGCACATGAACGCGGCTGCAGCAATTGCCGCTGTTGAAGCGCGTGGGATACGCCCGAGCGGAACCTCTCCACTGGAGCGACTTTGTATACCACCCTCAAGAATATTGGGGGTGGACGGCCGCCAGACCCTACTCAAGTAATTAATTATTCCGGCCTGGTTGACTTTAGAGGCCCTGTGTCTATCTCTAGACGAACACGGGAGTCTTTCATGGCAGAGGAAGAGCAGAACGTGAATATATTCCAGAACTTGGATGCTTTAACACCCGATAATGGCTCCGCCACGAAGGATATTGGGGATACGGGCCTGGTCTCCGAGCTTCAGTTGGCTCTCGCAGCAAAGGCTGAAGAGGTGACGGGTTTGAACGACAAATATCTTCGGCTGGCCGCCGAGTTCGATAACTACAAACGCTTAGCTCAGCGGGACCAGCGCGACCAGATCCGATTCGGCAATGAGCACTTGCTCAAGGAACTATTGCCGGTCGTCGACAACCTCGAGCGGGCCATCAAGTCCTCACGAGAGGGAGCGGGCAACGACGTCCTGATCCAAGGCGTGGAACTCACCCTCAAGCAGTTGACAGGAGCCCTGACGAGGTTTTACGTCGTGCCGGTGGAGACGATCGGCCGACCGTTCGATCCTACCACACACCAATCCGTCACCTCCGTCGCGTCTGAGACGGTACCGAAGCAGCACGTGGTCGATGAGTTTCAGCGAGGCTATCTCCTGCACGACCGCATCTTGCGGGCGGCTATGGTGAGCATATCAACCGGGCAAACCGACGACGCACCGTGAACAGACAACACGATCAGTTGATCGTAATAATTTCAAGGACAGACCAAGTGAGGAAGGACTAGGCACATGGGCAAAGTAATCGGCATCGACCTTGGAACCACGAACTCCTGCGTTTCTATTATGAGCGGCGGCGAACCGGTTGTGATCGCCAATGCAGAAGGGGCTCGGACAACACCGTCCGTCGTCGCCATCACAGAGAAGGGTGAGCGCCTTGTCGGACAGATTGCGAAGCGCCAGGCAATTACCAATCCGGAGAATACGATTTTTTCCGTGAAGCGCCTCATGGGCCGTAAGTTCAACAGCAATCAGGTGGCAGACGCCGCCAAGCGGTTGCCCTACAAGGTAATCGAAGGAGACAACGGCGACGCGTACGTGGAATTGCGCGGCAAGCGCTACAGCCCGCCGGAAGTCTCTGCCATGATTTTGCAGAAGATGCGGCAGACCGCGGAAGACTATCTCGGTGAAAAGGTCACCGAAGCCGTCATCACCGTCCCGGCCTATTTCGACGACAGCCAGCGACAGGCCACCAAAGATGCAGGCCAAGTCGCGGGCTTAACCGTCCTCCGCATCATTAACGAACCGACAGCCGCGGCACTTGCCTACGGCCTGGACAAGAAGAAAGACGAGCGGGTTGCCGTCTATGATTTGGGCGGCGGCACGTTCGATGTGTCCATCCTTGAGATCGGCGACGGCGTCTTTGAAGTGAAGTCGACCAACGGAGATACCTACCTTGGTGGCGACGACTTCGACCAGCGCGTCATGGATTGGTTGGTCGATGAATTCAGGAAGGATCAAGGCATCGATCTTCGCAAGGATCGTATGGCCCTCCAACGCCTGAAAGAGGCGGCAGAACGTGCCAAGATCGAACTCTCTTCGTCTCAAGAAACCGAGATCAATCTGCCCTTCGTCACTGCAGACGCCAATGGGCCGAAACACCTGGTCATGAAGTTGACCCGTGCGAAACTTGAACAGTTGGTCGACGACCTGGTGAAACGATCGATCGAGCCCTGTAAGAAGGCCCTCGCAGACGCCGGCGTCTCCGCGAGCGACATCAAGGAAGTGGTTCTCGTCGGCGGCATGACTCGCATGCCAAGAGTCATTCAGGCCGTGAAAGAATTCTTCGGAAAAGAACCGCACCGAGGCGTCAATCCTGATGAAGTGGTCGCAATCGGCGCCGCCATTCAAGGCGGTGTGCTCAAGGGTGAAGTGAAGGACGTGCTGCTCCTCGACGTCACACCTCTCTCGCTGGGCATCGAAACTCTCGGCGGTGTCTTCACTAAGTTGATCGAGCGAAACACGACCGTCCCAACGAAAAAAAGCCAGGTATTCTCGACGGCAGCCGACAATCAAACCGCCGTGACAATTCGAGTCTTCCAAGGCGAGCGCGAGATGGCTAACGATAACAAGCTCCTCGGCCAGTTCGACTTGGTGGGGATTCCTCCCGCACCCCGTGGGATGCCGCAAGTGGAAGTGACATTCGACATCGATGCCAATGGCATTGTCCATGTCTCGGCCAAGGACTTGGCGACACAAAAGGAACAGTCCATCAAGATCACGGCGTCCAGCGGCTTAAGCAAGGAAGAAGTCGAAAAGCTCGTAAAGGATGCACAGGCCCATACCGACGAAGATAAGAAGCGGCGTAGGACTGCCGAAGCCAAAAACCAGGCCGATACGTTGATCTACCAGACGGAAAAGAATCTGAGCGAACACGGCGACAAAATCGCCGCGGAGGATAAGACCAAGATCGAAGAAGCCGTGGCCGAGCTGAAGAAAGCGATGGAAGGAACGGACCCAACAGCCATCGAGTCGGCGACCCAAACATTGACGACGGCGTCTCACAAGTTGGCCGAGGAAATGTATAAGAAGGCTTCGGCATCGACAGCAGCCGGCAGCGGTACCGATACAACAAGCGGAAACGGGGCTGGAACCGGCGAGACTAAAACAGATGAAAAAGTCGTTGATGCAGAATTCGAAGAAGTAGACAAAGACAAGAAGTAAGATAGAATACCGTCAGTGAGACCGAGCTTCACCGATACAGGGGGCTCGGTCTTGCTGCACTGTCACCCAGAGAGACGGCATCCGTGTCCAAACGTGATTATTACGAAACCTTAGGCGTCGAACGGACTGCGTCCGACGACGAGCTCAAAAAGGCCTATCGGAAGATGGCCCGCCAACACCACCCCGATCTGCAGACGGGAGAGGCCCAGAAGAAAACGTCGGAAGAGAAGTTCAAAGAGGTCAATGAGGCGTACGAGACCCTGAGCGATCAGGAAAAACGCAAACGCTACGACATGTTCGGCCACGCTGGAGCCCAGCAGGGTGGAGGTCAGGACGGATTCGGCGGGGGCGGCTTCGGCGATGCCTTTAACGATATCTTCGAAGATTTTTTTGGTGGACAGCGAGGCGGTGGTGGCAGTCGGACGGAGCGCGGCAACGATCTTCAATATAATCTTGAACTGACTTTTGAGGAAGCCGTCTACGGGAAAGAAGCCAAACTCAAAATCCCGCGATGGGAAATGTGCGATGACTGCAAAGGGAGCGGGGCCAAAAACGCATCATCGGTCAAGACCTGCCCGAGTTGTAAAGGGGCCGGACAGATGCGGTTCCAGCAAGGATTCTTCAGCATCACCCGCCCCTGCGGCCAATGCGAAGGGGCAGGACGAATTGTCACAGAACCCTGTCCTGCCTGCCAAGGGCGTCAACGCACCTATCGAGAACGAACCATCGCCGTACACATCCCGGCCGGCATCGAGTCAGGCATGCGGCTACGCCTCTCAAATGAAGGAGAGCATGGAGTCAATGGAGGCCCGCCAGGCGATCTCTATGTGGCGATTACCATCAAGCCCCACCCGGTCTTCCAGCGCCAAGGGCAGGATATCGTCTGTGACGTTCCAATTCAGTTTGTCACAGCCGTACTCGGAGGAAAGATTGAAGTTCCCACACTGAAAGGCACGACGGTCATTAAGATTCCTGCAGGCACACAGCAAGACAAGACCCTCCGAATCAAAGGCTTGGGCGTTCCCAGTCTCAAGGGCCACAGTACAGGCGACCAATTATTTCTCATTAAGATTCAGATCCCCACTAAACTGACTGCTCGTCAGAAAGAATTGCTCCAAGAGTTTGCCAAAGAGAGCGGCATGTCGATGGAAGAGGACAGCGACGGCTTCTTCGACAAAATGAAGACCTTCTTCGAATAACAACGGCAAGCTTGAGTCTGTCCAAGTAACCTTCGTTGCGAGGCAAAGGAGCTGCTGGTAGATGCGAGGCCGCAGGCTCGAAAAAACCGGAGCCGTATTCACTGGAATACGTTGAGGCATTTTTCGAACCGAGAACGACGCAGATGCTTGCAGATCGTTTGCCACAGCCTATGTCCACATTCTTCGTCAACCCCGACGCTATCACTCCCCCTACAATTCGCATCACCGGCGACCTCCTCCATCATCTTCGCAATAGTCTCCGTTTACGCCTGGGGGACGCCCTTACCCTGAACGACGGATGTGGAACCCGTTATCGCGTAGAAGTGACCCATCTGACAGCACAAGTCATCGAGAGCCGCATCATCGACCGACAAACTGAGCCGGCGCGCACGACTTCACCAATCGTGATCGGGCAAGCACTGATCAAAGGCGACAAGATGGATTGGGTCATTCAGAAAGCTACAGAACTCGGAGTCGCTGCCATCGTGCCCATTGACAGCACACACAGCGTGATTAAGCCCAACCCGGAACGCCTGGAACATCAACGGTCCAGATGGGAGCGCATTGCACGGGATGCGGCACAACAGTCAGAACGATGGACCATTCCTACCATCGCAGACCCGATAGATCTCGTAGAACTATGTCGCCAATATGCCTCAGCACCTCTGAAGGGCATGCTGGTGGAACGCTCCAGCGGCTCTTCGCTCGCCACCATGCCATTGCCACAGGACCGTCAGCATCCGATTGTCTTATTAATAGGACCAGAAGGGGGATGGGCGCCGGACGAGCAGCGACTTGCACTGGAGCAGGCCTTCCTTCCACTCACCCTTGGGCCACGAATCCTGCGAGCGGAGACCGCAGCAATCGCCGCGCTCAGTATTCTCCAGTCACGACTCGATGAGATCGCCCTCGTTGTTCGTGAAACGTGAAGCGTGAAACGTCCGAATCCGGAAACGAACGACGCTTCACGAGATACGCTTCACGGAACAAGTCGATGCTGCCACTGACGGCGCGTCTCTTTTCTCCTCGGCCGGGCGTGATCGGCGGCGCAGAAGATCGAGCAATAAATCCCCACCCCGCTCGTTCCTTCTTCTGCTTCGAAGTGGCAAGTCAAGCAACGACCCGAGCGGCGGACGTGGTGCTCCCGCTATTGCTATCCACCAAGGCAGGCCTCGCTACACTCCCCAGGTCACTGCAACCCACACATCAGCCATCGCTTTGGTTTCGACAAAGAACCGTAGCTCGCCGGCAGGTGTTGCGGGCAGGCCAGCGGTAAGCTGGCCGCGTAGCAGGTTGCCCATGGCTGCGTTCTTGGTTAAGGTGCCTTTCTTCGTGTTGTCCGCTGTGTCAGCCCTATCAAAAATATCCATGCTGCCGGGCACCGGATCTTGTGTACTTCGAGCCACAATTTCCACACTCACAATGTTGTTCAGGCGCCCTTGGCTCCAGAACGGATAGTGCTCCGGACGCAGGGTGATGGCCAACTCGAACCGTTGGTTCGCAGCTGGGGTTTGGCTCTTGAACTTCGCCCACTCGCCGGGGAACTCATGTCGAACCGAGAACAGTCGCACCGATCCGGCCGCTTCGGCATTTTTGACCAAGCCATCGATATTTTTGATCGCGCTGGTCTTAAAAATTCCTGCTCCCTCTCGAGCCGTATAGCGGATGTGGAAAATGACGTCGGAAATAGTGTCATAGTTAAACTGCCGGTACTCCGACGGCAATTCAACGCGCCAAGTACTAATGACACCAGCGCCCTCAAAGGGTAGGTACCGTTCGTCGCGTAGGTTTGTCTCGAACATTCCGCTATCGTTCTGCGCGCTGCTCGTCACGATTGACTGAATGGCTCCGAAACTGTCGATAAAGCGGGGATCATCGTTTTCGATATCACGCGTGTAATTCCCGGAAGCATTACTATTATGGCGCACTGAATGGTTCAAGAGCGTAAGCGTGCAAGGCACAGTCGAGTAAGGCCCAGTCACGCACGGAATGGTCAATGACACGGACTTAATCCGGCGCAAATAATGGCCCGGGAAATCCATATCCAGCAGCGCCTCCGGGACATTTACCTCGCACTCCCCGGTTTCCTTGAGTCGCAGCAACGCCATCGGATTGAGCTGCATGAACGAAACGTGCTTGGTAATCTCATACTCGCGTTTGTTCTTGTCCAGGTAGGCTGCATCCATGCGTTTAAGATCAAGGTAGAGCCGTTCCCCAGACAGAAGACCCTTCTTGAGACTGTCCCAATAGCCAAACTCAATAAAGCTGGAGTCCTTGTCCTTCAAACCGAGTTCCAAGCGATACGTACGCTCAGCCCGCTTGGCTAGGTCGTGAGCCAATTGATAGGTACGGAAATACACCTTCGAAATCTGCCCCACCATCCACGAGTACAACTGCTGTTTGGTGAACTTGTCGCGCATAAACTCGTCCACTTCCAGCGTATTGGCCATCTGTTGATCGTGATTCGTGATCTCCTTCTCTGCAATTTGTTTGCGAATCTCATTGGCCAAAATCTGCTTATCAATCTGCTCGAGTTCCTTGGCTGCGGTGTTCGATTGAAACCGCCACTCGTCGTAGCGCCGCTGATGGCCACCAATGGTTGCGCTACGGCCGGCCTGAAAGGACGCGTTAGTGGCCAACATGCCCCAGGCAGCTCCTGCAGCATTGATCGCATTCCCTAAGTGGGAGCCTCCAGTTTTTGCCTGAGCGACTATAGGGCCAACTATGAAATCGGGCAGCCCATGAAGAACACCAGCCAAGACGGAGTGAATACCAGCGATTAAACTGAAGTTGTTCGCATCGTTCAGCCAACCCATGTGCCCGGCTTCCGCCGCGATCAGCGCCAAGCCCTCGGTGTCGCTGTCCCCGGCACTGGGTGGGGCCAGTTGAAGCGACGACGGTTCCAGTGTCGCGACGGTGCCTTCGGCTGGTACCACAACATTCTGCTTGCCCATCAAACGTTGATAGTTGCCGTAGCGCTGGGCTGTGATCTCTCGTGTTTTACGCAGCGCCTCCAGATTGGTCTCGGCTTCTTGTTGTTGCTGTTCTTTGATCGTCCTCACCAGCTTGAGCATCTGAATCTCATGGCTCGATCTCAACAGTGAAAGCTGCTCGGCATCGTGTTTCTCAAGCGCGCTCAAGAGGGCATTGCCAAGCGCCCGGACTTCACCGCACAGCTCGAGTGACTTCTGCATCATCACATTGAAGCGGTAAAGCGGCAGTGGAGCTTGAAGGTCGGACAACACCGTTGCCAGGTCAAGCCCCGCAGCGGTGGCTCTGACGAGAAGAGCAGGGTCAATGGGCGGTTCAAACAGCGGCAACTGGCGCTCGACGCCCTCGATGTTCATGCAGTGTCTGATCTTGAACAGGCGATTATCCACCGTATCCCAGTACTCAGCGAGTTTCTCATTGCCTGGGACACAGAAATAGAGGCAGCCAAAATTGCGGAGAATGCCTGAGAGTTGTTCAGCGATTTGTTCAGCGGTCTTTTCTAAACCTGCCGCTTGCAAAGATTGCGAATATAAAGCTGTTAAAGCTGGGACTAAAGCTGTGACAATAGGCCCTTCCAACGCAATCCACGCGTTGGAAAAATCATCCAGCTTGCGATAAATGTCACGGTAGCTCTTCGGACTTGACGCTGTCTTGGGTGAGGATGCCGGCCTTTTCCCGAGGATTTTGGCAGCCAGCACGTACAGTTGCGTGGCTTCGTTGATCGACTCGATGGTGTCCCGGCGGAAAAGCTGGTCACCCCAGGCGACGAGGTTTTCCACGTACTTCTGCACCACGGCAAACTGATATGACCGAAGGCGTTGTCTGGCAATCAAATGCGGGCGGAATGGGTTTTCTGCCCATTCGTTAATGTGTTCCATTAGACTTGAGCTTCCTTGCTTCGCCAGACCCTCCAGCAGTTCATCAATCGCGACTCCCTTCCCCGCCTTACGGAATGACTGGAAGCGCCAATAGCGGACCGACTCTGCCGCGGTATCGTTTGTCGTGGGATCGAAGATTAAATGAAACCAACGTTGGGCTTCTTCAAAGCGTTGCGCTTGGCTGAGCTGCGTGGCAACCAACAAGGGATTGTGGAAAAATACTTCCCAGTTGTAAATGCTGGTGGGTACTTTCTCAAAGTCAATCTTGATTTCGGTGACAGAGTCTTGGTCAAAACCATACTCAGGGATGGACGTCAGTGGCAGTAGTCCCCCTGGTAGTGGCAACTTGACAGCATCTGACAGCCTGCCTTTTGTGACATCAGATGTGAGCTTCCTCAATCCGCCAGTCGAAAAAGGAACCATTCGATAACCGGTCTCAGTTGCACGCTTCCAAAATATCAGGGCGAATCGCTCGTCGCGATAAGCGTAGATTGGTGGAGAGTACGGGTAAGAGAGCTTCGAAGAAGCCGGCACAATGAAGTTCTCCAACGGTAGGGAGTTCAAAGCTTGTTTGGCAGGATCCAGCATGAATAGGCCAAACTCATCCACCACTTGATACCCGGACATGAAATTCTTAGAATTGTCAGGAATCTTCAGATCCTTGCCGCTCGCGGGCACTAGCGCTAACGAATCGTCATCTTTAAGCTTAAAACTTCCAGCTTGAACTAGATCGGGATTTCCTGAAGGTAATAAAGGTAACCAATCGGGGGCATCCTTCAATTCGAAAATAAAATCTTCTTCCCAGATAAGTGAATTTCCTTTTGATACTTGCAATACTTTTTCTATGGGTTTCGGGAATCCCGTCCTCGTCACTGTTGCAGTGATCTTTATCGCGCTGGCTAAAGTCTGAAAAGTGTCGCGTTCTACTTCTGTGGGCCACGGCTGCCACACCTTAAACTTTTTGGGCTCCAAACCTATGAATTCACCGAGCGAACCGTTGTAAGAGCCGCCTGCAAATTGTTTAGGAGGTGTTCGTGTCGTCGCTGGATTCCACCCACCGAAAACGTCAAGACTCTTCGGGGTGGTATATTTATACTCTGCTTTTATGGTGATGGTTGCTTGTGTAGATGCTCTGTAGTGCGTCCGTTTCACCTTACCCGCGTATTCATAGACGTATGAATCAAGCACCCGCAGATTTAGAGTAAGAAATGGGTTGGAAGTGCCTGCGCCCGCGGCCTTCTCAGCCTCTGCGTCATAAAAATCTGAAATTAATTCTCGTTTTGTCTCGTTTGGCTCCTCTCCAACATCTTGGGGTGGCAGTCCATACGTCTCAATCGACACTGTTTCATCAGGTTTGCCAGAGTTGTTATACTCGATCCTAAATGCGAGGCTATTGCGCTCATCTTTTTCGTACTTGATTCTAAATGCGGGCTTGCCCGTTTTGTCTGTATATGACTCCATCGTATGTGGCAGCATTGGACACTCGATTTCGCCGCGCCCTTTCTTCAGCTTTGTCCAGCCGGAGGCCGATCGCTTGGCCAGGTTCATGCCGATTTTCCACTTTAGATTCTCCTTCTGCCCAGAGGAAATGGTGGGCCATGCTAGATAGACGCTGCCGCCAAACACAAACACAAGAACATGCTCGCTAGCCAACTGAGCCGATATTTCCTCCCACGCCGTCCAGGTGCCGAAGTCTGCGTCTGAACGAAGTCTCCATTGGCGGTAGTAGTGCTTGTACGGTTCGCTGTTATCGCGTCCCACGAGATGAACAATGCTGCCGTCACCGGTCTGTTCCTCGAACATACTGACGACGGTGAGGTTGGCGATATCCCCCATCTTGTCGAGGTACTTGCGAAAGGCAACTAACGCGCTGTCGTGCGTGAGCTCGCTCTGCAGCAGATCGCTTTCAAAGGCGCGGAAGATCTCGGTCTTGTCGTCGCGCAACTCGGGCTCAATCCAGTTCTCCGGGTAGAGGAAAATTTTTCGATTCGCTTCCCACACGCGGTAGTTCTTCATCCACTGCCACCGCTGGGTATCAATGGAGTCCGGGGTAACCCCTGGTTCCTGGGAGCCTGGAACCGGCCGTTCGAGATTCAACAAACAGCGCTGCACAAAAAGCTGCACCGAGGAGATCGCCTGCTTGATGCGGGAGGTGAGCATGCAGGAACCCATGTCTACGTCGATCAGATAGCGATCAAAAAGCTCCTTGGAATCGGCCAGATGATCGCGGTGGATCAGGTAGGCGACCAGCGCATCGCGCTGGAGGGTTCGCAGCTTGTTCGAGATAGGGCGTAGCCGCTCCGAGAACTCGCTGGCATTGATGCTTGCCGCGAATAGGGTGCGGGCAAGCTGCGCCTCGGATTTAGTTGGCTTTGGCTGGATCAACCTTTTGATCTCGCTGCATGGTGTACCGAGGACCTTGCCCACTTGGAGTAGTTGGGCCAACTCAAGCAGACGACTGGGATTGTTGTAATCGTTTGGGGCAGGAGCTGTGGCGTTGAAGTTGAGTAACCCCACATCACACGCGTCATCTACGTGCTGTTGCCCATCCAATTCAAAGGCCTTGGTAAACACCCCGTGCACTGTAGGTTTATCATCCCGTGTGAGCGCCTCGTACACTTGACCGAGGCGCATTGCTCCATCCGGCAACACATCGCGTAAATGAAAAAGATCCACTAATTTGCGCCAGCCATCAAACCTTACAGCGGCAGTAGCTGCAGCTGTAGCGCTGGTGGGTAGTGCGAGCACGTCCATGACGGAGAAGGCTTTGCCCAATACCCACTCCAACTGCTCAGGCGCAATGGCGAGCCGATTGGCAATCGCGGTAATTTTACTGAGAAGCTCTATCGCCGCAAATTGATCGGGCCAGGCTGCCCGGTCTACAAGTTTCTTGGTATCGGAACGCAGCAACTCCGAATCCGTCAGCAGAGCCTTTGCGCTGCGCCCACTGTTCTTTGGGACCTTTGCTACGTCAAGCAGAGTGCGGACCACTTGCGGATCGGAACCGAGCGCCCCGCTCAACTGAGCAACCAACAGATCTACTTCAAGAAGCGGTATCAGTCGCAGCAGGATGGTGCGATAGCGCGTTTCTACATCAGGTTCGCGCAATAGCTGTTCAGCATCCTTTAAGGTTTGCGGGGTCGGTGCCGTTATCTTAAGCAGGGCATTCGCTTGCAGCTTGTTTACAACCACCGACAGCGAAAGGTTAGCGTCGGTTACAGTCTTTTTTTCAGCGTCCGAAAGCCAGCCGGTCAGAGTCAGATTGCCTTCGGTAGCCAAAGTGGAAGACACCTCAAACTTGAGACGGTCTTTGAGCTCGCCAGGAATCACGGGCAACGCCGTTAGGCCGGTTACCACTTCCGTGACGGTTGGGATTTTCGGAAGTTCTACAATTTGCAGCAGGCTCGCTAGTGCCTCCCCTTCATCCTTCAACTGCTGGTTGTACTGCGTTTTGAGAGCGGCAACCCGACCAGAAGGAAATAGATTCAGATTCTTAATATTTAAGAAATCTGAATCGTTCAGGGAACCGGCACATTTCAACGCGCCTGTGGTTGAATCCAGCTTTTGATAGGAGAATTTTGACCGAAGGTTCAGTGGTATCGTTGGCTCATTCGTAAGCGGTGGTCTGATCTCGACTGAAGCGCCAGGTTGATAATTGAGGCCGTCTGATCCCATCGCGGCGTCAATCAGCGAGGGATACCAGTCAAGGCGCGCGAATTGGCGCTTTACGTTGTCGCCGCTCACATCGCCCAGAACGACTCCAGCCTGCAAAGCCGAGCGCAGATCAGTCAGCGTCTGGGTGAGCTGCTGCTCGATCCTGGTGCTGGCGTCGCTCCCCTTGCCGAGCAACACTCTATGCCGGAGCAGATAGCTCAGGGTCTCGAAATCAAAGCCGGATTTCCGCACAAATTCAACACGCTCTGCGAACTCGAGCATGGCGCGCGCCCTTACCCGCGCCTGTTGTGCCATGTCATCTGGCGTTATGGGCGCAGGTAACGTGCGGAACAGATCCGTCGCTGAACCTAATAACAACATAACGATATCGGGCAAGACATCGGGAGTGATGCTTAGGGCACGACACAGCGTCGCAGCGGCATACATCCGCGACAAGCTATCTAAGTTCGCCGAATCTGCGATGCCAAGATTTGGAGTGCCGATGATCCAGGCCCTCACCTGGTCGGGCTTGATACTCAGCGAGGCCGCAACAACATCTGCACGGTCGGAAATACGCAGGGTTGAGTTCTTCAGTTTCTCCTGAGCAAAATCGTCAAAACCGGTAAGAGAGCGGAGGGATTGGCGCTGGAACACGCGGTCGTAGAGTGCCGGCGCAATGGGAGCGCCCTCTTTGGTGTGATCTGTCCACGCTTGGGTTTCCAGTGTATGAATGCAACCAACCAGTACAGTCACCGGCAACTGCAACCCCGCTCGTAACCGCTTCAGCAGCGCGAGGTCTCGCAGACCTGTCGGTGTGATCTGACCACCAAAGGCTATTAACGCAAGGTCGAGTTCTCGCGTACTCCAGCCCGACTTGCGCCACAGGCGAGTAAACACATGAACGCGGTTTACGTGGTCTGTGAACTCGGTTGAGTTCAGACCGAGTAGCCTGATTTTGCTGGTCTGGCATTCGTCGGGTGGAAACAGCACGAGCTTCGGTTGCTCAACAAAATTGGTCTGCAGGAGGTCGAGATATTCGCGGTAACTCAACCCTGACTGTTGCAGCAGTATCGATAAGTGCGCGAGCACCTCTTGCCAGTTTCCCTTCCATCCGAAACCGGCGGTGTGATCCTTCACCGTATTGTTTTTTTCTGCGAGGCCCCAATAGGTCCACGGTGTAGTTGAAGTCGTGGCGGAGGTAATCAAATCGGCTTCGGACTTTGATACGCCCAGCAGCTCGAGAGCCACGGCTTCTTCTGACAAGCGAGATTGAGGCCGGGCCAGGTCAATGAGATGCGCTCGTGGAATGCCCAATGCTTCGAGAAAGGCGCGCGTTTCTTCCAACCACAAGTCGAAGGGTAGCGCCCAAGGGAAGACCGTCTTCTCCGTCGATAGCTTCTCGTATGCTGCCGGGTTGCGGTTTTCCTGGCTGGATTCGAGGTGTTCGCGGATGGATGAGTTCTGGTGGGTCAGGCCGGATACATGTAAGCCCTCCAACATATTTCCAACGAGTGCCCAGTTCTTAATGCTGAGCTCCCACCAATTCTGAGTGGGAATCCAAGTCTGTGTGTATACCTCATGAGCCGGAAGCGCCAACAGTGTCGCCACATTCGCGTTGATTGTAGAAGTGGCGCCCGACGTGAAGGCCTGGGCGATGAATTGTATGGTTTTCCCGTTCAACTCGTAGACCTTGATTTGCCTGCCGTTCAGCCTGAACAGCTCAACTGTGCCCATTGGACTGCCCCTCGTGATCTTGATCGCAATGGCACGGGTGTAACGTGCTACCCAGGCTTGGACAATGCCACTGGGCGCTGGAATCGCTTCTATCTGTGGCGCGCCATGAATAGGCAGTCCTTGAGAAAGTCTGCCCTCAAGCTCCGCATTAAGCGTTCCGTTATTCATCGAGGCCACCGCGCCTGCCACGTCGCGGACCTGAACGTTTCCTACGCCAATGATAAAAAGAATGAACTGCTGTGTCTGGTGCTGGACCAGCCATCGACGCGAACCATCCGCGATGATCCAACTGCGGTGAAGCGAATTGATGCCGGGACGGAGGTCGGGTGTCACATGCAGCACTTTGCCGACGGTGATGTTGGTCTTGCGAAGTGCCTCAGCAACCTTCACGGGAACTGTTCCAGCAGTGAATGCCGCGTCGATGTCTACACCTTCTATGGCCACCGCCATCGGCAGGGCCACCGCATTCTCCAGGATTTCCAACACCAAGTCGATGTACGGAATCTTGGTGTCGATGTTTTCGCAGGAGAACTCCAAGTCGGCAAGGTCCGGGCGACGTTGGAGCAGCGCCCCTAGAACCGTGCCACCCGCCTGGGCTTCGAGGTAGGAATCCAGAGGCTTGAGATGATCGCGGTTCGCAGATGACAGATCCCCATCAGGATTAGATGTCAGCGGCGATCGTTGAAGAAAGTGCAGCAGGTCAGCCAAGTAGGCCGCCGGTCCCAACACTGACCGGCAATGCCGACACTCGCAGTAGTCCAGATCGCCGAATAACGAGCGCAGGCTGGGGTATTCCTTCAGCGTAGTCTCGCTGACAGTTTGAGCGGGGATCACGTAGACCGCATTACCCGAGGCCGACGGTGCAACGTAAGCAGTACCGATGGCGACAACGGTGGTCATCACGTGCTCTGCGGCGGCAAACACTTGTTCTGCCCGTTCCGCTGAAAGTTGATTACCCACCTTCAGCATAAAGGCTGGCTTTCCCTCACTGACGATATGCGTTGAAGAGCCGAAACCCGCGTCGTGCAGCGCCATGGTTTCTCTTGCGTTGGCGGTCAGCGCATGAATGCGCCCCAACCGGAGCAACCCTTCGCGCAATGAATCATCCCGATTGTCTCGTTCGTTCAAGTACGGTTCGACATGTCGCTTTCTCAGGTCGAAATCCGGATTGGCTTTCAAGAAATCCACAACTTTTCCTGTAGGAAAACTCTCGCTCTCGCCCAGCTTTTTCTGGAGTTGTTTGCCCAGCATCTGGGTGGGGAACTTGGCTTCGACTTCGGACTGTAGCCGCTCGATGTATGCATCGGGGTCCAGCCCGCTGCCGGGAGGCGCTCCGTGCTCGAACACCAGTTCGATCCAGTCGATAGGTTCCAGCGTCGTCAGGAATTCGATGGATTCGGGGCGCTCAGCATCCGATTTTGCTTGGAGCGCCTGCACCACTCTTGCGTGGCCGACGGAAAGCTCGCCGAGCGCCAGGGTTCGCTTGAGCGCGGGAATCGCATTCGGTAGCCCAGCCGCTTCCACCCGCGTCCAAAACTCCTCGGTGTGTCCATGCTCATGGCTGAGCCTGGCAACCGTGAGCTGCTGGTCTCTGGAGAGCATTTGCTCCACTGGCAGTGTGCCCAGCAGATCGCCCAGCGATGATGGCTTGCCTTCAGAAGCCGGCTCCAGTGTTCTGGCTGCCCTGAGTCGGTTGAGTGTGGCTTCAAGTCCCTCAAGCCGATCCGACAAAGCACGAGGAACAAAATTCGCTTCAATAGACTTTCTGATCTCGGTGATCAGCTCGAGAGTGGGTCGCTCCAGCAGACTATTGCGGTCCAGTGGCAATCCCTGCCGGAACCAGCCATAGAAGAAGATCTCGCTGATCACGGCCACCGGCTGCGTGGCTGCCGCAGCGTCACGACTCATGGCGAAGGCAAGCGCCCAGAGGCGGATCTTCTCCCTTTCCAGCCCGGTCTCTTCTGCGATGAAGTCCAAGTCACCGTCATTCACCTCCCACGGAGGCAGCGCCTGATCCCCTTCACCTTGTCCTTCAAGCAGCGGGATGATGCCGGCGGAAACATTTTCCCATTCGGACAGCACGGGCGCGGGCACCTGGAAGTCGACCACTTCGTCGCGCGTACGCTTTGGGCGGGTCACGTCCTGGCCGATCTGCAGTCCGCCGACGAACGCTCGGACGATCAGTTTAGGGGCCGAGGCCGAGGGCACATCGCCCGAAGCGAAGTCTTTCAATCCATAACGAATGGTGTATTGGCCTTGGGCGTCTGTCTCAGCCTTATCACCGAGCGGTTGCTCCTTGCGCATATCGCGGTCGAACGCGTACACATTCGCACCCGATATAGGCTGTCCGTCTGAAGTTTTCACAGTGCCGCGAACGACGAAGCCAACGGGTTCGGAGGTGTCGAATAGCCCTAGTTTTTTCAACCATTCATTTAACTTGGCAGCCGTCGTGTCTTCGATTACGCCACGGAGGTTGTCGCCGAGACTGTTTTGAAGTTGAAAGACCAAGACCAGTCGCTGGGTGGCGTCTCCATAGAGGGTCTGCACACGCTCGTCGCCCAACGTCTCTGACAGTGTCTCTAGTTCTTGGCGCGTCGGGCTGTTGGGAGGATCCAGCGGGCGGTAGGCCGCTGGTGTGACGCCGTCCAGCGATTTTTTCACCAAGATCTGCAAAGCATCCTGCAAGTCGGCCACGGTGGGCCCTCGCATGCCAGATGTTAATGGAAAGGTGATTGTATTCATGATGTGTTCCTTCGCTAAATTTCCCGGGACGCCGTGGAACCCAGGTGATTCACATGTTCAACGAATACGCTGATACGTCTCTCCGCCCTCGCGTCAGTTGTGCAGCGGAAGATTAATCAACACGGTTCGTTTCTGGAATCAGGCAGCCGTGTCAGCATCTCCAAATATGCAGGGGTTTGCGTGCCTCCCACGTCCTCGCACCGTCACACCCAATTGCCACTGTGCGACCATCTGCTCCACCCAAGGATGAGATGCCGGTGGTTTAGCATGACGCAGTACGCCAGGAGTCGCATCGATACCCTTAGCACATACCTGCGCAAGGACTCGTTCACACGCGGCATCATCCGCCTCATCGTCGAACAACGTCCGCCGGCATTCGTGCGGTTCAGAACTTGATACACCAATCCGCCTGAGGTGGGGCAGGGTGGACGCCCCATAGTCATTCCTCACCTCGCCATCACAGGCTTACACAATGGTCCTTGACACTTTCCTCTTCGGTCCTGATCATCTGAGGCCCTGGGATCAGACTTCAAGCCTTAACATGTCTGAGACGTGTCCCGACCCGGTTGAGCATCTTCTTCAGTTGGTGATCCGTCTCGGCTTGCCTGCGATACCGCCGCGTCACTGAGCCCGAAACGCTTTCCTATGTCCTTGAGCTTTGATCCGCTGTATGTCTGGCAACAATAGATGCTGACTTTTCTCAACAACTCTGCTCGATCCCCAAGTTCCGCCTTGATGTGCATGATGATTTCATCCATCGAAGGCCAGAGCGCCAGTGCTTTCACAGCTGGAATACTCCGCTCAGAATGTGTCTCTCCCAGGTGCCTTTCCGATACTTCTCTGACAAATTCCGATCTGCCTAATACCGTCGAGGCTACCGTTGCTTTCAGTGGACTGTCATATTCACGCCTGAGCAGGTCTTCCACAAATCGCCGATACGTATGTTTCGCGTCCGGAGTGTTCCTGCCAAAAGAGCCAAGGATCAATGCCGTCTTCAGCCACTCAGGCGTCGTGCTTTGGCCAATGTAGCTTCGATAGCTCGACCACTGGTATTGCTCCGGTGTGGCGACCATCCCCGCTCTCACAGGATTGAGATGCATGTAGCGGGAAAGTTCCAACGCATAGGCGTCAGCCTCGACAAGGATGGCCTTATATCGTCCCTGGAACAGATGGCCTGCTCGCTTCCGCTTGACGTTGAAATACGTCGTGTAGGCACCATTGATGTGCCTCATGATCTGCGAAAGGTTGCCCGACGGTGTTTCCAGCAGCAGGTGATAATGGTTGCTCATCAAGCACCAGGTATGAACGATCGCCCCGTACCGCACCACTGCCGATTCCACATAAGAGAGAAACTTCTCCAGATCCTTGTGGCTCTTGAAGACGTCCTTGTGTTCATTGCCTCGCGACGTGACATGGTAAAATGCGCCAGGATATTCGATTCGTAACGGCCTTGCCATGGCTTCCTCCTTTGACAGGGGCGTCCTAACCCATACTCAAAGGAGTTCATTCTGTCAAGAGTTGAGACCTGACCCCTTATCTGTTTCCTCGCTCACAGGTCTGCGCAAGGACTCGTTCACACGCGGCATCATCCCCCTCTTCATTGAACAATGTCCGACGGCCATTCTCTCGGTTCACGACGTGATACACCAGCCCTCGGAGTCCGTGCAGAGTGGATGCCCCATAGCCGGTCCTCAGCTCGCCATCAGGGACTCACCAAATAGTCACGGCACATTTTTTTCTTCATCAATTAGATGCCCGCCTCTCCGGAAAAACAATGTACAGATCCAACCCCGTAGTTGGATCCTTTCCCAACTCTTCTCGCACCATCACAGGACCATTGTTGCGTGGCGCAGCAGCGCTTGTCGTAATGGGTAACACAGGTGCTATTGCATCTGGCCCATTGCTTGCTTCGACCTTCGTTTGTACCGCGTTTATCGAAAGAAGCACACCAACAGCGTCAGCCACAGGAACGCGCTGTCCTTCAATCAATACACGATCGTATCTCTGGCCCATACGGTGAGTACGTATCTGCCCTTGAATGGTAGGACCCACCGACTGGTTGAGAGGGGCGTCTAATGGAGCCAAGTTGCTTACCTTTTTGGGTGGCCCGCCAAGTTGCATCTCTTGAATATGATCTGGTTGGTACTGCTTGTTGAGCTTGCCATGTGCCTTCTCGTATATTCGGCGTTGTTTGACGTTTTGTGGCGGTTTTGTTTTGCGCAACATCCCCTTCAATGCCGCTCTCTGATTTATAGTCTGAATTCGTTTTATAGATAGCGATTCGGCATGTGTGCCAAGGCCTTTTGCACGCGGTAAAGTCACAGTTTTGCCGGTAAGAGACGCGCCTGCCGCGACAAGATTAGCTATTTTGGACACTGCCATCGCTCCGGCCCTCCACTTGTCAGCAGAAGATGCGTCTGGATTTGAAAGGACATCTGCCTCGGCTATGGGAAGCATATCTTCGCCGGCCTTGACGATACCCTTCCCAATGCTTGCTAGGCCTGGACCTTCTTCCATTTGAGTGTCATAGATACGATCCTGAAGTCCCAACGAAGCGGCATTGCTGACGCCTCTGACAGCGCTGAATGAACTGTCCGCCACCCCCCCCCAGGTACCCAGGTTATCTTGGCTTTCAGTTTTTGAAAGCGTGCCGAGAGAGGCTACATTCCAGAGGTCGTAGCCAATTTTGGCAAAAAGCCACCCTGCCGGACTTTCTATCCCCTCTATTCTGCTCTCCATTGTTTGCATTCCAGTTGCATCAAAAAAGCGAACGGGATTGTTCCACGAACTCGTGTAAATATTTAGTCCATCCTTCACCCCTGCTGGGTCACAACTTGTCCACCTCCCTGTGCACAGCGCGTAATACCTTGCCCCGTGATAACTCAACCCACTTTCCTCATCCTTCTCCATCCCGATGTACCGATATCGCTTCGGCGGTGCCTCAGCTCCCGCTTCCATCAACCGGTAGGCGCTCGTACCATAGGGATGGAATTCCTCGTATGAAATCACCCTGGCGATGTCGTCCAATTCGGCGCCGACCGATCCAAGGTGGTTGCCATACTGGTAACGGAACAGGGTCTGCGCCTTCACCTTGAGGCCGTCGGAGCGGGGATTGCCAAATTTGCTCGATGTGAGGACGTCGTCGACCAGCAGCATCCGCTGCTGGCCTTCGAAAACATGGAGGGACTCAATCTCCTCTACCAAAGTGCCGGTCGAATTCTTTCGGCGGTACAATTCGTAACCGCCGAGGTAGATGCGGTCCTCGGTTCCATTCCCGTTGCGCTTGATCCATTTCCGCGTGCGTTGCTTGTCTATGCCGTAGTTATAGTAGGCCCAGCCGCCGCCCTGCAGGTCGAGCGCGCGAATCATGTCGTGCCAATTCCAACGGTTGTCTGACCCCGGCGACGTCGCAGCCAGGTTGAGCATGTTGCCGTGTGAGTCGTGAGAGTATTCGGTTCTGTCCGTCGATGGGGTATTGTCCCAATCCTGTCGTCCGTACCAGGTGCGCCTCAGTCGATTGCTGTCGGGCTGGATGTCGTGTTGCCGTGTCCAGTTGCCGCCCGCGGCGAAATGTCTCATCTCCCTAATGTTGCCCACGCCGTCGTAGCGGTAGCGCTGTCGGTAGCGGCGGGTGGCGTCTGGCGAAGGGATCCGGCTGACCGGCCACGGGCCTTCGGGGTGCTCTGGCGGTGCGACTGCCCATGAATTCTCGCGACCGGTGGCTTCGATCAGCCGATAGAGCGCGTCGTAGACATAGTCGCTGCTGGGCTCGACCTGTTGGTTGTCGAACCAGATGGTTTGCTGGGCGTCGTCTTGGATGTGGTTGATGTTACCGACGGGGTCATAGATGTAGTGCAGGTTCTGTACACCACAGGGGCGAGCGGGTGAGGAAGCGTCGGCGTCTCCAGCGCAATCGCCGAGGTACCGGGTGTCGCGGCGCGTGAAAAGCTGCGTGAGGCGGAAGGATTTGGGGTCGTAGGTGTATCTGGTGGTTGTGCCGTTGCCGAGCTCGAGGCTGAGCTTCTGGCCTTTGGCATTCCAGGTGATGTGGCCGATCGCCGTGGTGGTGTTGCTCGGATCCAGCTTGGGGTGCAAGACGGGGCGGCCGCTGCCGTCGGTCTGCTTCTTAGCGTGCACGCGTAGGGTTTCGGACATCAGCAGTCCGCGCTCGTTGTATACGGGCACGTAGACAGCAACTCGATCGCTCTGACCGGGCGTGCTCGCGGCGTCCCGATGCCAGTTGTAAAGCCTGGTCATGCGGCCCAGCGCATCGTGCTCGGTGATCTGCCGGAAGGTTTCGGTTTCGAGCAGATTGTTCCGTGGTGTAAGGTCCCAATCAACGACGGAGGCCACCTGGTTGCTCACTAGCGTCCGGGTGATCTCCTCGGCCTGGCCCTTGAAGCTCAAGCGCTCCACGGTGGCGAGTCCGCTCGAGTCCCAGTGCTTCGATGCCTGGCCGATAAGGTTGCGTGCCTGCGCAGCTTTGAACTCTGCCGCCGCTCCAGCGCCAACGAAGTCGTCGGTATCTAGATACTCGAAGGCCTCGATGAGCGCCGCGGTGGCGACATTGATGCTCAGCCATTGTTCCGTTGGTCGGTGAAGCTCATCGTAGCGGGTGTAAAAGAGGCGCTGCTCATCCACGGTGCTACCGTCGTCGACCTTACGTTTGTTGAAGTCCCAGGCCACGAAGGGTTTGCCTGCAGCGTCCATGAGGATCCAGCGGTCGCCCGCGTCCATGCTGTGCTGGTACAGCAAATTGCCGGCGATGTCATAGCAGGGAACGAAACCGGCCGCAGGATCAGATGCCTGATTACTCGGTACCGGTGGGTTGATGTACTGCATCACCAAATTGCCGCGCGCGTCGCGTATCCACAGCGGTTTGCCTTCGGCGTCAAGTTTGGTGAAGGTTAGGTACTTTTCGTCGTGAGGCGTGCCTTGGCTATCCTTGAATTTGTTGTGCGCTACGCTAATGACATTTCGACCCAGGCTGTCCAGAAAAGTAGCTGCCGGTGTGTTGGCATGCATTTTAACCAGATCAGCCGCACGCTGGTTCTCTGCGTTGTTGAACTCCGCAAATCGCGGATGTGCCGGATCGGTTCGGCGGTTATACCAATCACTGCGCTTCGCGGCGTCAGAATCGTATGCAGTGTCGTTCGGGTCGTAACTGAGCACATGCCAAGGCGTGAATTCCACACGACTAAACGAACCATCCGGCATTTCGGTGCGCACGAGTCGCCCAGCAGAGTCGTAGTACATGATCGGCGTCACGCCCACGTCGCGCTTTGCTTCCTCTGCATCGAAGCGATGTTCGGTATCACTGAAGTACGGTTCGTACTGTTTGACTGGCTTGCCTTTATTATTAAGGACAGTCTTGCCGTTGGCGATCCAACGCAGTGGTGGAGTGGCACTTGTGTCGAGAGGATTAGGTTCTGCCTGTATTTTCTTTACAAGCACATGGCCGCCACCATCGGAATACTCGAACGAAACCTGGATCGGCAACTGTTTCGTCGAATCGGCTGTATCGACATTCCGAAAATCGCTCTCGTGCTGCTCCCGCATAATTCCGCAGGCTGCGGCAGGTCTCGAACTCCATGTGATTGTCCCGTTCGCGCCGATCGATTCGCCAAAGTGATAGACGAAACGAGATGTGGCTTTATTAAGCCAGCGTCGCGCGGTTCGACCGTCGAACGCAGGCGCGCCAAAAAAAGCGGCAATGTCGGTGAGTGGCGGATTGAGAAGATCGAACGTGACGTCGGATACTGTGTCTCTGGATTCGCTCGATTCCGGAGGTCCAGCAGAAACTTTCCCCATCAGCGCCATCGCAGCCGGAAGACCGCGGATATCGAACGCCACTGCGCTGACGTTGTCATTCGCGTCCTTCATCCGCGCAGGCGCCAGCACACGAAAATCAAATTGTTCGATTGCTACCGTGTTTCCAAAGTGATCGCTGCTGCTCTTGATAAAGAGATCGTACGGATCGAAGTTAAGCGTGGTGATATTGTCAAACGGATCGACATAGAGCTCTGGCAGATAGAAATGCTGAGCGGCATCGTTGTTGAATTTCGCCGTTCCCGAGCGCAGCCAGTACTGGCCTGCAAGCCCTGGGGCCGGTTTGCCCGGCGAAAATCTATCTTTCAGGTCTTGCCCGTGCATATAGCCGCTGGTTGGGCTGGCATCGAGTTTGGCGTGCGCGGTTGTTCCATCTATCTGGTCAGTGAGCCTGGCGCCAAAGACCGCATCAAGGAGTTCCTTGGTTAGCGCTAGCTTGTAGGATTCGTATGGCAATCTTCGTTTGCCTTGTTCACCGAGTTGCAAAAACCCCTGCAGATCATCGCGGAAGAACAACGTTCGCAGGTGCTCCACAAGGCGCTTCTCTTTTTTGGGCGGGTCATTGGTATCCGGCAATGCGTGATAGGGAATGTCTTTGACCGGTGTCCCGATAGGTCGATACAGCTTGCTGAGTTTGTAACCGCGCATTTCAACCAGCGTGAAATAGCCGTTGGCATTAGTCGGTTTAATTCCCGTTAGCTCATAAGTCCGAACTTCGCAGGGAACAGGTAAGCGATGATTGTCTGGATCGGTTAGAAACTGTGGATCATCAGTATAGCGAGTTTCGGTGTAGGCCAGGTGAGACTTCTTTTGCACTTCGGCAATGAGATCCTCTCCGCCGGTAGGCAGGGTGTTGTCCGCGTGTCGACCAAGGCGCGGATAGACGATGGCTACAGCCTGACGCACGTTGCCGAACTCGTCGGTATCGAGTGTCAGTGTATGCGCAATGCGCGGGTCGGGATCAAGCGGCGTCCGTAGATCTAGTTCGTAGTTGTAGGTGATCGCTTCGCTTTCAGTCACCAGGAATGCTGCGTGTAAGTTATTTGCTTTTGCTTGCACCAGCCGGATGTGGCAGTTGTGATACGCGGTGGAAAAAAGTTTCACCCGCACTTGCTCATTGCGCGTATGCAGTGCATCGACATCGAGTTCGTACACTTCCTGACGCAGCATCATGCCTTTGCATGCGCGTAGCGCTTCACGCCATTCTTCGGCGGAAAGCTGCTGGGCCTCCAGATCAGGTGCCGGCAAATTATTTTCTTTGAACGTGCTCGAAAAGTATTCGCCGCTAAACTGCGAGAGGATTCGTTCCCTATCGAAAAACGCGCCAGTATGAAACCACGTGACGGTTTTAATCGGCGGCTGATACAGCGTGAGGTCATCGGTGATGTAGGGACTGGCGATGTTGCCTTGCAGGAATGTGCCGTAGCTCTCGCTATCGATCTGCTCGACACGGCCGAAGCCACGAAACTCGCGCTCGATCCCATCAAAATAGCCGTGGTGGTAGCTATAGGTGCTGGCAAACTCGGTTTGGCGCCATTGGTCACGAACCGTGACTTTTTCGACACAATGGACTGGGAAGGGCAGCTTGGTGATCCAGGGTGTGCCGGCTTGCTTATCTTGCAGGTAAAACTTGGTGGAGGGGGCGTACGTGACCTCGGTTTCGCCGCCGAGGTTGTTGACGGTCTTGATGAGCAGGTGCGGCTTCTGGCCGCCCATGAGGTCGATGTAGCGGATGGTGCTGCGCGCGTCGCCCGGCAAGGGGGACGACCAGACGAGGCAGGCGGTGCCATTACCGAGCAAATCAACGGTGGAGACGGCGGACAGGTTGTCGATGCGCGGGAAGGTGCTGAGGATGCGCCGCTCACTCCAGGCGTTGCCGCACTGGTTGAAGTAGAGATGAACACCATTACCAGTGAGATACAGGATATCCACCAGACCGGAGCCATCGATATCGGCGAGCCGGATGCGGCGCTGGTCGAACATATCGGGCGCGTCGAACCAAGGCGCATTGCCCATAGTGACTTTGGCACCGAAACGGCCATATCCCACGTTGGGCCAGTAGCACACGTCGCCGTTACGGATGCGCACCAGGTCGGTCAGGCCGTCGCCTGACATGTCGGCGAGGTAGATAGATTGAGTGCCATCGGCAAAGACGAGTCGAGGCCCTTGTTCGTCATCGATGGCCTGGCGCACGTTCTCTGCCGGTCCGAAACCGGCTTCGGCCAGTGATGGGTACCAGCTAAAGGCTTGGTCTTCGGTAATCAGGATGTCGGCGTGGCCGTCGCCGGTGAGGTCGATGAATTTGAGGTTGGGGTCGTGCCAGGCGATATTCGGGAGGGAGGTAAACGGCTTGTGCGTGTCCCACTCCTCATCCAGCGTGCGCTCGAAAAAGCCCGGTGCAGGCCCATCGAAATCGACGACATCGAGCTGGCCATCGCCTGCCAGATCCAGAAGTTGCTGACCGCCGCTGAGATTGGCCGACGAGGGCATGGTGGCCACGCACTCCAGCGGGGCGAAGCGGGCGACGGTGGTTTCTTTACCGGCCGGATCTTTCACCGGCACTGCGCTCTGGTTGCGCTTGTAGAACCAGGTGCCGCCCTGCTCGGTCAAGATCCCTGAGAGCCCTTCACCATCCAAGTCCGCCCATTGGTAGCGGCTATGATCCAGCCCCTGGGGCAGATTCTCCAGGCTGGCGGCATCGACTTCATGGACTTCTTCCTGAATGACCGCCTCGCTGTAGGTAAACTCGACCGGCGGGAGGGATTTCTTCCGATACGTTCCAGCGATGCGCTTGTAGCCGGACTGGGTCACGCCGGTGATGAAGGATGCCACGGCACCTTCGCGATAGGTGAAGTGCGTGGCACGAACGAGGTAGTTTTCACCACCTGGGTGGGCTGGATCCTCGAGTTCATCGAAATGATGAAACATCAGGACGCGTCGGCACAGGCGGTAGGTGCGCACCTCGAAACCGGCGCGATAGGAGGAGAAGGGGTCCTGGCGTACGGCCCATTCGGGCTGGCCAGTGTCTTCTATCCGGACGGTGGTTGGTTGGCTTTGATCATCCGCCGTCGTACCGTTCTCAATATAGTGTTCGCCATAATCGAACACCGCCTCGAACATCCAATCATTGTCGCTGTGTTGCGAAAGATCGTCGCCACGCTGATGCGGCGTCTTGTTGCCGTACTTGATACGCTTCAGGTAACTCTGCGTCGAGCGGCTCCGGTTCCTTTCGTTGGTGGCCGAAAGATCAATGCCGTCGGCATTCTCGACCTTGTACTGGTAACGAATCGCATTGCCTTTGTCGTCGTAACTTTCACAGATCGACCAACTGAAGATTCGGGCTGGATCGGCGGGATCGACGATTTGGCTTTCGGCTGCGCGGCCATACAGCGTGGTGATGTTGTCTTTGGAGGTGCTACGCCAGTGGGATACACCCTGTGCATCGGTCCAACGCTCAATACGGGCAAACAAACCTTCAATGCGAGGACGGTAGCGGCGCACCTTGTACTCCACACCATCCACTGTACGTGGCTTGTCGTGAATGACATGTTTGCCGTCCTTGAGGATCCAATTGCCGGCGGCATTTTTTTCAAACTCTGGCACCAAATCTTCCGCACCGGAGAGGATGAATACATCCGACTCTTCAACATCTCGATACTTGGGTAAGCCCTTGTCGGTCTTGCGCGTGATGGAGGGGAGCGAGAGGTTCCAGCCAAGACCGAAGGGCCCATTGCCGGAGCCAGAGTCATACGACAGGGATAGCTGCGGGCCAAACCCGCCTCGGCCTGGTGATGTTGCGATGGGCACTGACATCGAGCCGGTGCCCGTGACGGGATTGGCGGCGAACTTTTCGCCCATCCCGTGGATGGCACCGCCACCTTTGGGAAGAGAAATCGTTGGAGCAGAGATTTGGTTTGTGGCCGGGGCAGAATCTGTTCCGCTCCCCTTCGGTCCTTTGTCTTCGGCCACAGATGTCTCAACTAAGGATTTGTTGCGAGGGAGACAAACTGATCTTATTGGACACGGTTGTCAACAGCTACTTACTCGAATTACACGTGATTGACTCGTGCCTATCACAATCCTGGTATGACCTGAGGAGCGCTCGGAGCGTCACAGCCATAGCATGTACGCCCGGGGATCAATTCCTCATCGAGGAGATTTTCCTGTCTAGGGACACCAACTCTGCACACCACAACTCGCAACTTGCAGAGATACTTCAGCGGGCCTCCAGACAATGGATCTGAACTTACCCAAGTCAGTCCTGTCTGGGACACGACCCAAAACCCCTCTTGGAACGTGGCAAACCACGCAACTTGCTGATTTGACGCACGCAGGGTTTTTCAGATCAAAAAACTGAGCTGTCGGATCCTATTGTCTATAGCCCGTATGATTCATGCAGCTTCTGCTGCAATCACCCATCCGCTACTACGTATGGGCCTTCGTCTGGCGGGCGGTCAGCACATGGAGGCGCCCGCTGGACCGGGAAAGCGGGCTGCGTTGCACGCGCTCAGCATTATCCAATCAAAACTCGATGTCACTCAAGAAACATAAAAAATTAGAGGTGAAACGTAAAATGCCGGATTGTCGAGTGGTCTTCCCCCAAACCTTTCACGATTCACGATTCACGGCTGCGGTCATCGGCCTATGGTCAGCCGAACGATCGTGCCATTTTCTCCGCTGGCCCAGCCCTGGGTCCCATCGGGAAACGATAGGCCAAACAGCGAGACCTTCGCAATCGCACCCTGTTCCTCCCAGGTAAAACCACCATCGGTCGTCTGAAAGACCATGCCTCGTTCCCCTACAATCCATCCGGTCTGAGGATCGGTAAAGCGCACGCGTAACAGATCCGTCAACTTCGTACAGGTGCGTGTGCAGGGCAGCGTGCGATCAATCCATTGCGTACCACCGGTGGTCGTGTGAAATATGGCGCCGGCGTTCCCCACGGCCCAGCCAGTTGATGCGTCCGTGAAATAGACATCGAACAGCGTGGCAGCACCCTGCGTCTCTTGCGGGGTCCAGGTGGCTCCACCATCATCCGTCATCAAGACAGTCCCCACCGCTCCGACGATCGTTCCATGACGCGCGGTCAGAAATTGTACGCCATAGAGGGCCGCACTCGTCTTGCTCGTTTGATCGAGCCAGTGGACCCCGCCATCCTTCGTATGAAGAATCGTTCCGTTACCACCCACCACCCACCCCTCACTCGCCGATACAAACGAAAGACCATAGAACGACACTGGTGTCTCGACGAATTGCTGATGCCAGGTATTCCCTCCATCCTGGCTCCGGAGAATCGTCCCATTGGTTCCGACAGCCCAGCCCTGCTTCTCGTCAAAAAAGAAGACGGCTGACAGACTGGCCGTGTTGCCGCTGGCGATCTTCTTCCACTTCTTTCCGCCATCGACCGTTTTCAGAATAGTGCCGCCCGACCCGACCGCCCAACCCTGCTCAGCCCTAAGAAAATAGAGCCCCATTAGGAGGGCTTCGGTATGGCTTGTTTGAGGAGTGATCGTGAGAGAAGAATCGGCAGTCCATACGGGAGACGCGCACAACAGCGGCATCAGCGTTACGAGCGCAAGACATCCTGCGCGGAACAGCGAGTGCCCCCGTCGTGATCCGTGCATTCCGTCTCTCACTGGTTGGTATCGGCATCCGGGCGGTTTTTATTGAAGTAGCCTGAATCCGGCATACCCTTGGCTTCAATGGTGAAGGTGCCTGCTTCCAATGACAGCCATTTTTTGGGAGTACAACAGGTTCCATCCGGCTGCACATCCCAGGAGCCTCGCCGCACCACCAGCGGACCAGTGGCCAGCTCATTGAAGAACTCATTGCGCTTCCCCAGACCGTATAGGTGGCGATGAGGTACGCGCACCACAATCTCCGTATCCGTCCAAGACATGACTTGCGCCGCGATGTTGCTGAACAGCACTTCTGTGCGGGAGACATTTTCGCCCAACTCGATATCTTCTCGTCGCTTGTAGGCCCCCTGATTGAGACCGAGGTAGGCATGCTCGGCCGTCTTCAGAAACGAACCGAACCCCGTCCCTTTGATGGTGATTAGTTCATCGAGTCCGCCCGATTGCGGGCTGTAGGAGTCGATTTTCGGCGTCACCACCGTAAAAGCCCCCGCCTCTGTCTTGAGCGTGTCCTTCACCGCGCAACATGTCCCGTCAGGATTGGGCTTCGTTGCGCCTCGATAGATCACAACCGGCCCACTTTTCGCACTAAACGGCACCCACACATCGATCCGATCGTCTTGCCAACGATAGATGATGGCGCGGACCCCGCCGACATCAACTCGATTCTCTCCTATGTTGAAGTCCGTAAAGGCATAGGGTGTCGATCCACTTTCAGAGTAGAACCCGAAATGTTCCCCACTGATTCTGAGCAACGTACCGATCGGGGCGGCCGGAGGCGTCAAGGTCGTTACTGCTGGCACGTGAACCGTAAAGACTCCGACCGTACGCTCACGTCCCTGCATGGTCAGTACGATAGGTCCAGTGTCCGCATCCATCGGAAGATGTACGACAATCGCACTGTCGGACCACTGAGCAATAGTGGCGAGGTGCCCCCCGAACGTCACCTTGTCACCGACTCCCTTCTCGGCGCCGAAGCCTTGGCCGAAGAACACCACCTTCGTGCCGACCGGCCCGCTCACCGGATCGACGCGAATGCTCGAAATCAGCTTCAGCGAAACGGCATTGCTCACCTTGTACTGGACCGGAGCACAACAGGAACCATCCGGCAGGGGATCCGACGAAGCCAATCGAACCACCACCTCGCCTGACGTCGCGTTCGTGGGAACTTCGACTTCGATGACATTGTCTTTCCAACGACGTGGTCTCATGACCACGCTTCCGATCATCACATCGTTGACTCCGAACATCGTATTGGGATCGCGCGGTCCGGCCGTGACACCGAAGTTGGCCCCGGTAATCTGCAGGGTATGCCCGGGCTCGATTTCTGCCGGCGTGACAGCCGTAATTGTCGGCTGCACCACTGTCAACGTTCCGGCAGCCATCTTCTTTTTTCCGGCCATGACTTCAACGGGGCCGGATTGAGCCTGGAAGGGAATCTTCACCTCGATCAGGTCGGACTCCCATCGTTGAATCAATGCAGGGACCCCACTGACAGTCACGCGATTGACCTGTACGGATCGAAATGTACCGAACCCCTTCCCACCGATCGAGACCGTAGCGCCTGGGACCGCCGTTGATGGGTGTAGCTCAATCGCGGAAGGGGTCGCCGCACCCACGGCAACGGTCAGGCTTGCCCACAACACGATCGTACTCAACCCGGTGACGAACATATTCATGAATAGATCCCTGTCAGGCAAGAATACGGTACGGATTCCCTACGCGTGGCATAAAGATTTCACACGCTGGAGGTAGATAAACGTGGATCCTATGAAAAACGGAAGACCGATTGAACTATAGCAAGTGGGTTTTTAGAGAGTCAATCCGGCGTGTCCTGCCCGATCAGCGTTGAGAGCCGGTGTGTGAGATCACTCAGGAGACAGAAAAGATCACTTCGATTTCGATGGGAGCCCCGCGAGGCAATTCAGCAGCCCCCACAGCCGCGCGTGCATGACGCCCAGCGGCTCCAAAGATTGCAACTAGGAGGTCCGAGGCTCCATTGAGTACTTGGGGCTGCTGCACAAAACCCTCCGCTGAGGCCACATGCCCGACGACCTTCACGACACGCGTAATTCGGTCTAGCGTCCCAAGCTCCTGCTTAGCAATCGCCAAGGCATTCAGGATGGAGAGCTTGGCCGCCTCCATTCCTTGCTCAATCGTCAGATCGCGCCCGAGCTTACCGGAGAAGGCCAACTGCCCGTCTCGCATGGGAAGAACGCCGGATAGAAACAGGAGATCTCCAGCCCGGACCGCCGGAACATAGGTCGCCAACGGTTGCGGCGGGGCAGGCAACTCTAGATGCAGTTCCGTCAGTTTGAGTTCAAATGACATTTCGATAACTCGCGCACGTCTCTTCCCTCTTACGTTTCACGCCTCACATTTCACCTTTCACGTCCTACGCACTACCCTGCGCGGAGCGCATCGAGGAAACTTTCACCTGCCGGCAGTTGCCCCCCTTGCAGCGCTTCTACAATGGTATGACCGAGATCAGCGGCGGATGTCCTGATGCCGAGATGAACACCATGTGCCAGCTTGGGCCCCGTGGCCAAGAGGGGAACATACTCCCGCGTGGCCATCTGATCCGCCATCGTGATATCCCGCCCATGATCGCCAGTCAGAATGAGCAGGTCGCCTGGACGAAGCTGCTCCAACAAACCGGGAAGTCGATGATCGAATTCATGGAGGGCCGCCGCTGACTGTCCCGCATCCGACTCCAGAACTTCGAGCCCGGCAACAATCAATCCTCGAGGAACTTTTTTAAACATCCCTATGACCTCAGCAAGTAGTGAGGTCCAGTGTGCAACGGGAACGGAGCGAGTGAGCCCTCGGCCACTGAACAAATCGCCGACTTTCCCGACCCCGGTTATGATCTGACTCTCACGATTGAGCACATCGAACATGGTCGATCCGGAAGGTTCAAGCACGAACTCACGGCGTTGTGGACTGAACTGTACCGCACCGGCGTCACCCACGAGCGGGTGGGCTGACACACGCACAATCCCCCAAGGGTCTTTGAGGAGTTTTCTTGCATCCCGGCAGCGCTGAAAAAACTCGTCCCGACGCATCGCGCTTTCGTGCATCGCGACATGGCAGGTTCGTCGTCCATCGGTCCACACGATCAGCGCACCGGAGGACAGATGCTCCTCCTCGCACTCACGCAGCATGGCCGTTCCGGAGGCTCGGCGATTGCCGACGATCTTACGCCCAAATGCCTGTTCAAGAACCGCAACCATGTCAGGGGGAAATCCGTTGGGATAGAGCGGCCCGGCAACCTCTGTCAGAAGACCGGCCATTTCCCAGTAGCCGGCGACGGAATCCACTTCTTTCGAGAGAAACCCGAAACGACCGAAACACCCTTCCGGCTGCCCCATCGTCCGCACACCTTTGATCTCCGTGATGTGGCCAAGCCCGAGCCCTTCCAGCGTGGGGAGAGTAAGCCCTCCAACGGCCTCGGCCAAATGGGACAACGTATTGGAGCCGACATCCCCGTATTCCGCCGCATCGGGCATAGCCCCGACGCCGAGGCCATCGATCACCAATACAATCACACGCGTAATCATGGGCGCACTATAGCAGAAGTGGTACGCATCAGATATGGAGTTGTCTTGGTTATAAGGTACCCGATTGTTGCCGTTGCCACCCGGCCACGATCACGAGACTGGCGCTGGTGCCGATCCGATCCGCGCCGGCCTCCAGCATAGCCAGCGTCGTCTTCCAATCTCGAATTCCTCCGGACGCCTTCACCTTCACGCGGCCGGCTACAGTCTCTTTCATCAGCCTCACATCTTCCACCGTCGCACCGGCAGCCCCGAAACCCGTCGACGTCTTCACATAGTCGGCCCCTGCCTCCACAACCAACTGGCAGGCTGTGCGCTTCTCTTGCTGAGTCAGATAACACGTTTCAAGTATGACTTTATGTTCGACGCCCGTTGTCGCCTTCACCACTTCAGCGATGTCCTGTCGCACATACTCATGATCTCCCGACTTCAGCCGGCTCACATTGATCACCATGTCCAGCACGCTTGCACCGCGCGCCACCGCTTCAATGGCTTCGGCGACTTTCGTCTTCGTCGTGTGACCTCCCAAGGGAAACCCGATAGGGATGCCGACTCGAATCGCCGAGCCTGCCACTGCGTCCACCGCTTCATCCACATAGCACGGTGGAACAAAAATGACGGTGAATCGGAACTCCATCGCTTCGTGGCACAGCCGCAGCACATCCGCTTGTGTCGCGTCCGGTCGGAGCACCGTGTGGTCTATACGTTCCAGCACATTCCATTCAGACATCACTCACGACATTCCTTCCTTGTGGGCGACAATCCCCTCCCAAGGAACGATTGACGTCTGGGAGTGGGATCCGCGACGAACGGGGCGCTTCTGATATTTCTCCACCGCCTTGTTGTGTTCGATCAGCGTCGCAGAGAACTGGTGCGTGCCGTCGTTCCGTGAGACAAAATACAAGAAACTCGAGTTAGCAGGGTAGAGTGTCGCGCGAATCGCCTGAATGCCCGGGCTGGCGATCGGTCCTGGCGGTAGCCCCTGCACCCGGTAGGTATTGTAGGGACTGGGACTCGACAGGTCTTTCTTGTGCAGGTTTCCATCGAAGGCCGGTAAGCCATAAATGACCGTCGGGTCGCTCTGCAACGGAATGTGTTTCTTGAGCCGGTTGTGAAACACCGCGGAAATCTCAGGCCGCTCGTCACCCGATGCGGTTTCCTTTTCAATCACGGAGGCGAGAGTCAGCACCTCGTGCATCGTCATCTTGAGTTCCTGCATCCGGGCGAGAAGATCCGGCCCAACCACCTGCTTGAGTTGCTCGACCATGGCCACCAACACCTCTCGCGCCTTAATAGGACGAGGAAACTTATACGTGTCGGGATAGAGATACCCTTCCAATGTCTCTGCCTTGATCCCGAGCGACGCGATGAACGCCTGATCTTTCACAAGCCGAAGAAACTCCACGCGATCCGTAATTCCCTGTTGCGAAACCACATCGGCAATTTGGGCAATGGTGAGCCCTTCTGGAATCGTCAGCGGATGGAGCAGGACGTGGCCGTTCAGCAGCTTCGAAAGAATATTCGCCGGAGTCATACCGGGATTCAGCTCATACTCACCAGCATGAACTTTCCGGTCAGCAGATTGGAGTTTTCCAAAAAGAACAAATGCCATACGGCTCTTGATCAATCGTTCACGCTCAAGCAGCGACGCGACATACTGAAACGTTGAGCCGTCAGGGATCACGACGATTGTCGAAGGTGGACGCTCTTGCGCGGGAATGACCGGGCCTTCAGCCCAGCGAATCGTCTGATAGGCCGCGACGCCAAGTGCGACCATTACGACCAGCAGACATCCGACCACGATCCGTAGATTCATGAGGTGATTCTACCGTTTCTTGCTCCACATACTCATCCGCCCATGCTTCCGGCTCCCTCTTCGGTGCCGGTTCAAGGCTCGCCAGGTAACTCTGGAGCAGAATTGAGGCGGCGATGCGATCTACTATACCTTTTCGTTTTTTCCGGCTGACATCGGCCGCGATCAAGAGGTCTTCAGCTGACTTCGTCGTCAACCGTTCGTCCCACAGAATAACGGGAACCGGCACTCCCTGTTCCAAGCGAGCCTGGAACTCGCGCATCGCCTGAATTGCCGGACCCTCGCGGCCATCCAACTGAAGGGGAAAGCCTAACAGCACTTGCCTGACTTCATACGTCCCGACAAGGGACGCAATATGGGCGATGTCCCAGTCCAACGTGCGGCGATTGAGCGTCTCAAGCGGCTGGGCGGTCCACCCCAGCTCATCGCTCAAGGCTACCCCGATCCGCTTGGTTCCATAATCGATCGCGAGAACTCGCTTACCATCCTCCATAGTCTACCGCTCCAACAGGCGTTCGACCAGCCCAAAGACTTTCTCCAACGCCACATCCAGCCTGGCCGGGTCCTTCCCGCCGGCCTGCGCCATCTCGGGTCTCC
>Ga0163153_10000856_pt1 | contig 50362 bp, 36 predicted proteins | sample OliLakLV19MP6IB1_FD_148629 | JGI IMG/M metagenome (GOLD analysis project Ga0163153, IMG submission 148629) | Freshwater microbial mat bacterial communities from Lake Vanda, McMurdo Dry Valleys, Antarctica - Oligotrophic Lake LV.19.MP6.IB-1 | ecosystem: Environmental > Aquatic > Freshwater >... | reverse complement strand
TGGCGTTCCGGATTCCGCTTTCCCATCGACATCTCGCGTCCTCCATGACGGTGCGGCGGGTTGTACAGTCAGGGAGCGGAGAGGATGCGCCAAGGGTGCGGAGATTTTGGACTTTCGCCACGGGCTGCTACGGTCCAAATCCGTACGCGTTCCGGACATTCTGGAGCGTTGCGGCCAAGGCGCTTGCCGTGGAGAAGCCGGGAGTCGGACGCCAATCTGAAGAGCGTGATCGCTCACCTCGGTCGACTTCTGTCGCAGGCACCCATTCGATCGGCACGATCAAGGCCTATTGTCACCGCCTTCGATCTTGAACGTGGTGTCGCCGCCAAGCCAAGGAGTGCAATAGAAGAGTATGACGTACCATCACGCGATGCCTCAGGCCGCTGCTGACCTCTTGGTGATTGACCGGATCGCGGACCAGTTTGAGTCCGAGTGGCGCAACGGATCTCGTCCGTCGGTCGCGAAGTACCTCGATAAGACTCCTGCGGCTATGCGCTCAACCGCACTTGGAGAGCTGATCCGATTGGACGTGGAGTACCGGCGAAAGAGCGGTGAATCCCCTTCCCTTGAAGAGTACGCCAAGCAGTTTCCGGGCAGCTTTCCGCTGCTTCAGGAGTTGGAAAGCGCTGGTGGCACATCCACAGTGGACAGTCAAGGGAATTTCCGCTCAGTTGGTCGGTACTTTGTGCTGTCCCAGCTTAAGCAGGACGGACACGGAGATGTGCTGCTGGCGGTCCATCCAATCGGAACCTTGGTAGTTCTGAAGTTTCTTCGGCGCGATGTCGACCAGCGCCTCGAGGCGCTCATTCAGAGCGAGGCTCAGGTGCTAGCTCAGCTGCGACATCCACAAATCGCGGGCATACTTGACGTTGGGCGACACAATGGCCGCATGTTCATCGCTGTCCAGCACATTCCAGGGCAGACTCTTGATCAGTATGTGCGTCAGACGAAACTGACCCCAGAACGAATCGCGATCCTTGTCTCTTGTGTCGCTCGGACTCTCTCGGTCGCACATGCCAAGGGCATTCTGCATCTGGACATCAAGCCTCGCAACGTGATTATAGATCCGTTGGGGCACACTCATCTCATCGACTTCGGCGCAGCACGCGTTTCCAATTCGCTGAGGGACGATACCGTTTCAGGGGGGTTCCTTTCCGGCACTGCTGCATTCATGTCTCCGGAACAAGCTAACGAGGCCATCGACCGCATCGGCGTCAGGTCGGACGTGTTTGGTCTCGGTGGATTGCTCTACTACCTCCTCTCGGGAAGCGCTCCGTTTGCGGCAGCTGACTTCCAGTCTGCGCTGAGCAAAGCACGGATAGGAAGCGTTCCACCACTCACGACGGCGGTGCCACGCGAACTGCGTCGGATCTGCGAACAGGCGACAAAGGCAGATCCACAGCAAAGGCAACCGGATGCTTTAGCCCTAGCGGATCAGTTGGAGCGATTTTCCTCCCGTGGCGTCTTGCGCCGACAGGTATTAAAGATCGGACTCGCGGGCTTCGGATTGCTCGTTGTGTCCTTGGTTCTTTGGCAATCATTGCGGCCACCCCGTCTCCCGGCAAACGATCCACAGTTAACTGTGTGGGTGACGCAAAGCGGTGCTACGCCCCTAGTTCAAGATGCTCCTCCTCTCTTTCTGGGGATGGGCGTTCGGCTACACGCGTCAATCGCGGCGAGTACATATGCAGCCTTGTATGTTTTAGACCCTCGTGGGAATCTCGTAGAGGTGAGTGAACTCGTTGCCTCAAGCGTCGATCGCTCGTTAACCTACCCACAGATTGGACAGATCGCTTATCTAAGTGTCAATGCTGGGAACTGGTCAGTGATCTGCTTGACTTCGAACACGGGCCCAGTGAAGAAGTCTGATCTGGAATCGCTCCTAAAGGGTGCTCCAGACGATGCCTGGCTCTCGCCAGGACTCGTCGTGGAAACATCGAGCACAGGAATCAAGTACCCCCGCCTTGGACCCAAACCCCTAGGCCTAGGGGTAGAGCCGGACACATCTCCGGACGTTCTGGTCCGTCGCTTTCTCGAGCACCTTCGGCAGGGCGCTTTGGCTAAGGGGCTTGGGCTGCATGCGGTGACTTTCAACGTCAGCAAGTGAGGCTTGAGTGGGCCGGTCGGCGCGAGCATTCCCTTCCGTCGGTGTCGGCGACTCTCAGCATCCGCAATAGACGAATGGATGCCTGAACTAACAGGCAACCCAACGCGGCTCGATCCCTCGATGTGAGGGACGAGCGATCGAAATAGCATGCTGGGCCGCGAGGTCCAGCGCTTCTGAAAGGATGGCAGTCATGAAGTCGTGTTTTGCAAACCTCGTGCCAATGGGCATCTTGCTCCTTACGGCCGCGCCCATCGCACTCGGAGCGGTGCCGGAAGGCATCGCGTCTTCGTTCGAATCATCTCTTGCGGCTTCGCGGGCGCGAGCGGGCGATGTCTACGTCAACGGCACGGCGAATGTGCTGGTTGAGCCAGCGAAGTTCGCTCGAACTGGTGATCCGTCGAGTGCCGTCGCACCCCCCGTGGCGGCCACCTTCCTCGACGCGGCAAAGGGACTGCAGCGTGTGAACGTTGTGGTCAAGTCGACCACTCGGCTCGTGCTGGAGACCGACGCCGCCCATCGGCATGTGGAGATCGCGCCAGTCATGACGGACAAGCAGTTCAGCAATTCGAAAGCCTCTATGCCTCTCGGCGCCGTCGTCATCCGCAACATGAGTGACATCCGGCCAATTTCAGTCACACAAACAATCAACGTCGCCGACGTGGTGATCCGCCCTCGTAACTGACCGAAATCTGTAGTCGGCGTGTCGTAGAGGCACGCCAACGGCAATCTTCAGATAGTCGCCTGGTGCATCACGCGTTGTGAAGCCCGGACGCCCGAGCCTGACGGAGACAGGCACTGAGCCCCACAAGGGCAGAAAGCAGGATCCAATGCGTAATCTCAAGTTTTTCGCAAGCATGGCCCTCGTCTCTTCCACCTTCGCCTTCTTCGCTCCGGTCGCTCACGCTGACGTCGTCGACGATGTGGTGCAGGGCGTCGTCGAGTCGGCCGCAAAGGATGCGGGTCAAGCCGCATCGAAGAACATCGGCATCACGCTGAACCCGGGCGGCAATAAGATCGGTGGCAGCGTCACCATCGACACAAAGGTCGAGACTGGCGCAATCATCGCTATCGCATCGAAGGTTTCTATTGGAAACTTCGTGATGAGTCAGTCGGAAGTCACTGGCAACATCAATCTTATTCTCGAAGCGAAAACAAAGACGGTTACCGCCATCACCAGCTCTGTGATGATCTCGTCCGTCGAAGTTACGAGTAACTCGAAGATCAGGGGTGATCTGAAGGCCGACTTATGGGCCGACGTCGGTACGGTCACCGCCATCGGCTCCCAGGTGAGCGTGGCGAGCCTCTCCATCACCAACACCACCAGCGGGGCTGTAGACATGAAATCCCGTGTGAAGACTGGCTCAATTACCGCAATCGGTAGTTCGGTCAACATCGGTTCGGCTCACTTCTGATCAGATGAAGGCTCAGGGCGAACTCTATCGTCAACGTACCCGCTGGGCCCCTGCCCAGCGGGTACGTGCGTTTTGGCAGGTCAAGGAACCCACGTGCCGTACTCATCCCAGCAGGGAATAGGCCTCTGGGAGCCAAAGCGAGGAACGCTTATGAACCACGCTGGCTCCTCGGAATCTGCCGACACCTTGTCGTCCGGGCTCGCGAACGGCAATCTTCTGATAGTCGCCTGGTGCATCACACGTTGTGAAGCCAGAGCGACACGAAGCAAACGGAGGCATTTATGAGCATCTACGACCGTGACTGGTACACCAAGACTGTTCCTGATCGTGTGGACACGCGTGCCCTGCCCAGGCCTTCGCACAGGCCGTCACTCGTTCGGACTCGTGCATCCTCCTCGTGCGTCTCTGCTCCCCCTTCGGTGTGGAGCCGCGTGATCGGGGCGCTGCGAAGCGTTGCGGGAACCAAGAACAAGTGATCGCGCCCAACTGACATCGCAACAATAGTAGGAGAAGACGAATGAGCATCTACACACGTGCCTGGTATTGGGAGAACTTTGCTGAGCGCACACAGCGCACACGCGGAAGCCGTCCGCAGTTGTCTCAAGACGATCGGTCTCGGGTCCAAACGATGCTGCACGAAGTAGCCGGGATGGCGGCCACGGATGCAAGCCCAGGATTTGCCCCCGCCACTGACCCGACCGAGAAACCTTGCCCAGTTCGCGATGACGTTCCGGCGAGCGCGCGCCGCCTCGATGGGGGGTCTGGATGAGCGTGGCAGTCGAGGCGCAACGCGAATGTTGCGGCAGTTCTGGGTCCCACATTGTAAGCAACCCCGCAAATGACGGTGAAAAGCACTGAGCCTTTCAGGGGCAGAAAACAGGATCAATGCGTAAATTCGAGTTGTTCACAAGCATGACCCTCGCTTCTTCCACCTTCGCCTTCTTGGTGCCCGGTTGCTCACGCCGATGTCGTCAGCGATTTGGTGCAGCGCCTCGCGGAGTTGGCCACCAAAGACTCGGGCCAGGCGGCGTCGCGGACGATCAGTAACACGCTCACCCCGGGCGGCAACAAACGCGGGGGCCGAGGCCTCATGCCTGAGATGCGGTTGCCCCGACCGACTCTTGCTCTGCGATTGAGGTATCCGACACGGTGGTCACCTATACACTTGACGAATAAAATGTACACGGTACCATATCGCAATGCCCGGACATCGTCATGAACTGATCCAGGTCCGAACACTTGCGGCTTTGGGCATCCCGCTGGTTCTCGCTGGATGCTCATCCGGGCCGTCCCCGATTCAGCCAACCGAACCTCGGCTGAACCCAGTGGTGGCTGCGTACGAGTTGGGCGTCCGGGATGCGCACGATGACGTCGAGTTTGTGTGGCAGTCTGGCTGGCTTGGCAATATGCGAGTCAAACTCGACGTGACTGGCCGCCATCGCGGCCTGTGCTGGGAGTGGGCGCTTTTGACGTTCTCCCATGTGCAGGAAACTGCCGTGAAGAACGGGTTTTCTATCGGGACCGTAAGTAAACACGTGGATTCGTTTGCCGAACACCACGCAATCATGGTCTTCGACCAGAGCATAATCTCGCCTGATCAAGCGATGATTGTCAATGCGACCGGGGTGCCAGATGCACTGCGAGAGGGGCCTGTCTGGGTGCTGGACCCGTGGAAATCAGGTCGAGCCGACATTTTCGACCTCCACGGCTGGCTTCAGGGAGCTTGTTCGAGCGGCGTAAGGGTTTCGGTGCTTCGGATAGCCTCCCCTTCGGTTGACTGTCGTTATTCTGTCTCACCCGTTCGGGTAGATTTGAACGCGGTGCGCGCGGGGCAACGTCTCGTGCTGGACGATCTACAGGGGGAGATCACGATCCGCAGTTGTCGCTGCCGACCGACACCCGGCAATCAGGAGGATGAGTAAGCTGCGTCGTCAACCCTGCGTGAGGATCGGCGGCCAAGCGGACACCTTTGTATTTGCAGTACATCCATGAGCCATTCCTGCGACAAATCAACGAACGTCGTCTCTTATGCGGTCCGCGCCCTCTGCGCACTCGCGTGCCTCGGCTTGATCGTGTTGAACACGGGATGCGCCGCCGCCTCGAAGCGAGCATCAGAGGAGCGGTTGCCTTTACTCGAGCCGAAAGTTCTTGGATCGACTCCATCTACCGAAGCGCTTGCCAAGCTGGCGCGTTCGAAGGAAAAAGGTAAAGACAATCTCCTCATCGCGCTCACCTTTAACGAGCCGCCCCCAAAGGAGCTCCTGCCCTCTTGGACGACGCTCGATCGCGCGTTCTCGCAGGTGGCGGGCAGCGGTATCACCTATCTTCCCATGGACTTCTTCAACATCGAACGCTCACCCACCCTGCTCCAGCTGACTGCGGGTGCAGCGATGAGTTCGGGCTCGAAAGAACTGTTGACGAAGCTCATTGTCACTGGGAAGGATAACTTGGGCAATCATGTGGATGCGCCTATATATCAATACACTCCTTTGCCTGGCGTTGAGGAAACATGGAAGGCAGCAGCAAATGCAGATGGCAGCCCCGCCCGCTATATGCGGCTCCGAATGGCCTTGGCGTTCGACCGCGACGTGCGCACGACCAATCGTGGCGTCATCCTCCGGGCTCTTGCCAAGGTCGGAAATGAGCAGATTGAGCCCCAGGCAGATATCTCCGATGAGAGCGATACGGGCCGCATCACGGTCAGCCTCAGCTACGTCGGAGAGCATGGCAGCATTGAACCACACCATGTCATCGTGACCGCAGACGTGACGCGGCTGAGCGCTGAGGATCGGTTTGGTCTCATCATTTCCTCCAACGGCGGCATCTACTACGACAAGGCCACGGTCTCGCATGGGTTGGCCGGTGCAGTCAACGAAGCTGTCGGACACGCTGTCTTTGTTCTGCTCTGCAAGGTCATGAACGTGAACTACGAGCAGTTCATCACGCCGCCTTCGAGCGGGTTGGGCATCTCTGGGCGAACCGAGCCGGACCACACTAGGAGCACGAAGGTCTTTCGGATCGTGAAAACCGGTTCGCACGAGTTCTCGTCCGGAGATCGGTTGTCCGTGATGGACGTCCACGGCAACTCTGTGACGGTCAAGCTCGACAATCCACGCTCCGGAACTACCGCCACAGAACGCAGGCTCTTCGTCGGTGACCGGGTGTTTGTGCGGGACAGTTCACTTGCCGAGACCCTGAGCGTTGACCTGGTCGCGATCCGGTTCGGCACTACGGCGGAGTTTCGCGAGACCGTCATGGCACCGTCAAATGCCCGCTGACGCAGCCTACTATGCGTAAGCATTTTGTTGGGGCGACAGGCCGCCTCAGGCGTTCTGGTATACTTTTGTTCATGCTTGGACCACGTGTCCAGAAAGGTGATTTTCCAATGAAGTGGATGCTCGCTCTTGCAGGACTCTTGGCGGTGTCGCAGCTCATGGGATGTCAGACGATCGGGAGGGCTACCGGGAACTTGATCTACGAGAAGGAGATCAACGCCCTCAAGGACAAGCCTGCTGATGTGGCATACCAGTCGCTTGAGAATCCCAGCTGGGCAAAGGGGTTGTTATACGAAACCATGCTTGGAGTGGACCCCAAAAGGTACAACGAGACTGTCACCGCAGCCGCCGATCGCAACCTGATGGTGAACGATACACCTGGCCGCGCGTTTGATGAGATGATCGTCGAACTCTCGCAGAAAATCTCTTCTACGATTCCATCGCTTCCAGCAATCAAGGAGTCCAAGAACCTGAAGGCCCTTGTGGTCGGCAAGTTCAAGAACGAGACCGGCGTTCAGGGTGGCAAGATCAGCATGGTCGTCGAGACTGTGGCAGATAATCTGCTGAAGAACCAGGCCGTCACAAACGAATTCGCCATCATCAGTGTCGATGCCAGTTCACAGAATGAGATCATTATCCGCGTCGCTGGCTCAAACTACGAGCAAGCGTTTGCGAGTCCAGACGGTAGCAACTTCAAGGATATTCGAATCAAGAAGTATCACCCCCAAGACATCTATGTGCTCACGGGGTCGGTTTTCAAATTGCCGGACTACGACGGTGGAGTGCCGAGGACGACCATCTCGACCAAGGTGCGAATCGAGCATCCACGCACGGGAGAGACGATCGCGACTGAGGAATTCAATCGCAAGTACATCTACCACCCTGTTCGTCGTAGTTGGATGTCGGACGCAGAGAATGAAGGTCTCCGCGCCAAGATGCAGGAAGCCGAGCAGAAGAAGTGATCTAGGCCTCACTCCAGCCTAGCTAGCCCGTACTTGGGTCATTTCACCTGCGAATGAGCACGGAGAAACCAGCATGCCATCCACCGCTATAGACAGTTCGACGAGTGGGCTGCTCCTGGCAGCGTGGGTGGGCTCCATCCTCTCTCTCAGCCTCGCAGCGGGGTGTGGGACCCAGGGCACCGCAAACCGACCACAACCCGCTACTCCAGTCGAATCAGTTCATCCAGCGTCGCCCCTTTCGACTCTCGATGAGTTTGTTCAGATCATCGCGCAAGACCTGGCCCACGAGTTGCCGTCGCATCCCATGATCCGCGAATCAAAGCATCGCCAGGTGCTCGGTGTTGGTCCGATCAACGTCGTTGGTTTCGACGATCGTGCCCCGTTCGCAGAGGCCGTCGCCTCACTGCGATCGCGGATCATGCGGAACGAGCCTTTGCAGGATGCTTTCTTGATCGTGGAAACACGTGATGCAACTGCGAGTGATCTGCTCGCCTCAATCGGTGGCTCTAACTCCGCTTTTGCTGCACCCGACGGCAGCAACGTCCGTGATGTGCGGCCGTCCACCTACCACCCCAACGATGTCTTTGCGATCACGAGTTCGTTCGCGTCAGTCAATGCCTCAGGTGGAAAGGAAACCGCCTTCCGATTTGAGTGCCGCGTCATCCACCCGCAGTCGGGTGCCATCATCTATACCAAAGATGTTCGGCGCAACCTTGTCTGGAATCCAGCCCAGCGGCAATGGAATATTCGAGACTAGTTCTCTCAAGTCGGTGAAAGGAGATGCCATGCATTCGAGTTTTAAGAATGTACTCGTACTCATCATTCTCGCGAATTGCCTTTTGCTCACATCCGCCGCCATGGGCCAAGGTGGACGCAAGCCGGAACGGGACGATGGGCCCGCTACTGCATTAACCGAAGTGCAGAAGGTTGACCTAGCGAAAGCCTGGGTCGATCAGAAGCGTCCGACGATTTCCTTGTTCGTTGGTTACTTCGAAAAAGGTGGTCCTGAGTTCAAGGGCACCTCGCTGGAAAATCAGCTGCGAACAAAGATCCAATCGATGATGACGTCGGCGCCCGGGCTCACATCTGCAATCATTCTCCCAGACATAATTGAGTTGCAGAAACTACAACAAGGAGACGCGATCAAGGGAAATGTAGCACCGCTCGCAAATGAAGCCATCGCCGGGATCCTTCGTAGGCAGAGTGGTAACGCTCGCATCGCGATTGTTGTTTTGCTCCAGGCCGACGGGCCCGGGATGGTGACCGTGAGCCTAAACGTCCGCGACCTGCGCAACGGGCGACTCATGGGGGGCGAGCAGTACATAAGGATGAATGAAACGACGCCCGATATAGCCGAAGTGTTGAAATTCTCCACGGCACTCGTCGTGAAGATCGGTGAGGTTTTTCGTACATCAGTCATGGCAAACGAGCAGGGCCGACCCGTTCAGCTTCGCTTGCTCGGCTTGCGTAATAACGAGGAAGTCGATGCTCTTACATCGATGCTGCTCGATGGCAAGAATGGCATTGTTTCAGTGAGTGCAGCTGCTGATCGTCAAGGTAAGGCCACGTTTGCGGAGTTCGAAGTGTTCTACGCCGGTGAGACGCGCAACTTGGTTCGCCTTATACGCGACTCGCTCAAAGACAAGAACCAGTCGCTCCGGCAAATCCAGACCAAGGACGACTTCGTGCTCGCGGAGATCCTCTCGTCAAAGCGCCCCGCCTGGTGCCAATTGACCGACACTGAAGACCCGGCGTTCGCGGAGAAGCGCAATGCCCGATTGCGTGCCCTTCGGAAAGTTGGTGCCCCGCGAGTTGCCGTCGTGGTTGGCTCGGACCTCGCCGATCCCGTCGCCGAATTCACAGACCCACAGTTCGAGAAATCGCATGGCGCAACAGTATTTCGGCACTCCGAGCTCGCGCGCCAGATCGAAGACTGGATGACGGATCTGGGCTTCAAGGTCGTCGGTTCCGACCCCTTGCGGGCCAAGATTGCTGATCGTCTCCGGCAGGCCGACCGGTTCGCCGACGGATCCAAGCTTGCTGACGCACTTCGCAACGACATGCCCGACTTTGATGTCATTCTGTACGTCAATATTGCGCCTGTCCAGGCCGGCGCTGGCTTCTGCTACTCGGCACAGTTGGTAAGTTGGCAGGACGCGACCATCGTTGGTTCGCAACGCTGGCCCGACTCAGGCTTCGACACCTTTGACGAGTGCCGAATCGACCCGACCAACGTGAAGGAAGTTTCCCGATACCTCGTCGGCAATCTCGTCGAGCGATGGGATCGGTTCGCGGAACGTCGTGGTGAAAATTCAACGTTGCAGGTCGTCGTGAAGCAGATCGACAACGTGAACAACCTTCCGCAAATCATGGATCTCTTCCGCAGCATGTCCGAGGTATCAAACGACGGAATCGATCGAGTCAACGTCTCCGGCGCTGTTGCCTCTTTTGATGTCACGCACACGGGGCGGCCGGGCCAATTAGTCCAAGCGTTCATTCAGAAGATTGGGGCGCTGAACTTTCCAATCCATGTCGAGGGGCAGTCCGAGTTTGAACTTGTTCTCAACTTGGGGATACCCAAGGCTAAAGAGACCCCAGAAAAGCATGCCGATGCAGCAGCAGCCGGCAAAGATATTCTCTCGCGCAAGGCCAGGCCCATTCCCAACAGCTGGGTACTGCTCATCGGCATCAATTACAAGGGTGACCCTCTAGTTAGTCCGCTGCAGTATTGTGTGCGCGACGCACGTTTGATGTACGACACGCTGACGCAGCGGGCTGGCTATCCGGCCGATCGCGTCGTCATGATGACTGATGATCTCGAACCTGATAATGCACTCTTCCCAACTGGGCGCAACATCATGATTGAGATCGACAAGCTCGGACGGCGGGTTCGAGCCGGGGATCAAGTGCTCATTCATTTCTCGGGCCACGGGTCAACGCCGGTCGTGAATGGCAATGCAGTGTTGGACGAGCCATCGCTTGCGGCTCGCTCATTCAACCACGAGGGGAGACAAGTAGCGATGAACCCGAAGCTCAGTGACATCCGCGAGGCCTTGAGAAAGAATCAGGCAGGCCAAATAATCCTGACAATCGATGCGTGCCACGCGGGCGGTGCTGACAGGGGGTTGGCGGGTACCGCGAATCGGCCCAACGCTCCCTTGGACGCCCTTTACGCTGCTTTAGCAGCCAACAATCAGAGCATGATCACGCTCGCAGGCTCAAGATTGAATCAGTACTCACTGGAAAGCCCGGAACACAAACACGGGTACTTTACCTACTTCGTCGCCCAAGGCTTGACGGGTCTTGCCGATACCGAAGGTGGGAACAGGGATGGAAAGGTCACATTCGATGAGCTGTTCGGGTATGTCTCTAATCACGTCAGCAAGGCGACCAATCGCAATCAGCAGCCGTTCATGTCTGCGGCTGTCATCGACCGACCTGTATTAGCGGACTACTCAGAATGAGACAGCATTCAACAGAGACTCAACCGGCAAGCGGTGCGGCGTACAGACGAGCTAATCTCGTCGGCTCCACGCGAACTATTGTCGTTATTGCATTAGTCGTGATCGTCGCTTTGGGAATTGGGATACTTCTTCTGCTTAACTCGTGGCGTTCCAAAACCATCTCCAACGCGGCGCCTCCACCATCGCTCGAAGTACTTCCCGTCAAGCCGGATATCGAGGCCGCAGCCACGCCGGACGTGAAGCTGACTCCGGAACAGCTGTACGACGGGCTCATCAGAGCAATCAACAGCGATGACTACACGGCGCTACGCGAATATGCAAAGAAGATTACGCCGTTCAACCGTGAGCTTCTGACGAAGGATTCACTGAGATCGCGGCCTTCAATCCTGTCCGTGGCGGTGCGACGAAGCAATCGCACCATGCTACAAGAAGTCATCGCGAATCAGATTGCATTCGATCAGCCCGATAGTCTGGGGCGTCAGAGCATCCACATCTGCGCATTGGAGGGCCGCGTCGAGATGTTGGCGGACTTGGTCGAGGAGCTCAAAATCCCGCTCGATACTCGCATCTCCAGCAGTGGAAGCACACCATTGCATGTGGCAGCGTTTGCCGGTCGCGTAAATGTAGTCGCCAAGATTTTGGAGTTGGATCCTCAATCGCCACTCTGGCTCGACACGGCGAACCGGACTGCTCTGCACGTCGCGGTTGAAGGGGGCCAGCTGAACGTAATTCGCACCTTGCTGGCATCCGAACGCACGCCGGTCGACGCAGCCGATGTTAGAAGACAGACGGCTTTGCACCTGGCAGCAGTGAGGGGCGACCGTGATATTGTTTCAGCGCTACTCGCCCGCGGTGCGGATAAGGCCGCGCGTGACGTGAGCGGGCAGACGCCAGCGGTAATCGCTGCCGAGCGCGGCGACGTCCAATCTCAAGCTTTGCTGCGATGAATTGATTGCTTCTTGGCCGGCGGGTGTGTTCCATGTGAACCGTCCGGTCTTGGCAGGTCAGAGCCACATGCCGCCGAAGCGGCGGCAACGAATATAATGAATTGACTCTCATTGAAGTTGGTATAGGTTTTGGGGGTAGATCAGACCAAAGGAACCGACTGTGGCCTCTGCTGAGAAATCTCCAACGCCCGGTGCCCGGCTCGCTGCAAATCGAGCTTGGGCATGGGCCGCTGCTGACGGGCTCGATGGCAAGAGATCGCTGGTGGCCACGGTCTGGAGGATGCTCGGTGCGAATCGCGACCTGTATTATGCCGCATGCTGCGATCAAGATCATCCGATGCATGTGCTTGAAGCCTACTTCACTCAGCTCTCACGAGCCGAGCTTGACGAGCGAGTGCCCCTTCAACCCGCTTGGCTAGCGAAGTGGGCCGATCGGCTTACTGCTGCATTGGAGCAACTCGCGGAGTCGGTACACACAGCCCCAAATGAGCTTGCCGGCAACGTACCCGCTTCAGCCGGAGCAGGATCTGTAACGAACTTGCGGCTACTCTATGTTACTGACCTTCACGGCGATGTCGACGCGTATGCCGAACTGCCAGCCTTGTGCTCCAAGCACGACGCTTGGACCATTGTTTGCGGCGGTGTCATGCTCCCCAAGGGCCGCGACATGTTTGCTGCGCAGCGAGAGTTTTTGAGCCGTGAGTTGCCCGAGTGTCTCGACCGATGCGCATCAAAGGGCATCACGTTCTTTGGCCTCTTTGGCAACGATGACCTTCGGGGCGTGCACGACATCTGGCTCGGACTCACTCGCTCCAATCGCGGCGTGTACGACCTTGCCCAGCGGTGGCACACGCTGCCGGGTGGGTTCACGATTCGAGGATGCTCATGGGTGCCCGACTACCGCTTCGGTCTGAAGGACTGGTGCCTTCGTGACAGGCCCGAAGCCACACCGGTGTTAACCAGCGGGCGGTCCATCGTCACCTCATCCGATGGCGTTGCAGAGATTAGTGATCCCGCGGCGTTCTTTGCGTCACGCCCAACTCTGGAGGAGCATTTGAACTCGCTCGTAGAGCCGGGCATCTTAATGGAGCGCGGTGTGCTCGTCAGCCACGCGCCACCGGCGAATCTGGATTTGGGCACGCTCTGGAGCGGCGAAGACGTCGGGTCTAAGTCTGTGCACGCGTGGATCACCCGCCAGCAGCCAATGCTGACGCTTTCGGGGCATATCCACGAGAGCCCGGATGTTGGGCTAGCGCTGCATGGCCAGCCACGTCACATGGCGAAACTCGGTCAGACGACCTGCCACCAGCCGGGCCAAGTGCTTCCCGGCGAGTTGACGTACTCCATAGTTGAACTCGAAGCTGGTGGCGAAGTGCGGATTGACTGGCGACGGATGGCCCTCGGCGTTTAGGCTGGATCTGGCGGCCAATCTCATAGAACGCAACCCGTGTGATTCTGAGATTTACTCACCAAGGTATTGTTCCCGCACGCGGACATACAGACTGAACTTATCGCTCGCCTGCGAGTTGGCATGCCACGATCACAGACGAGCGGATCCGAGACGTGTCGGGCATCGAGCGGGCGGTACAGCTTCCGCATCTGCACCATGGACTGGGGCGGGCGGTTACCCCGCCTCGCTGGCGATTTCGAACCTCCCCTGCGGTGAATTGCAGCAGGGCTCGAGTACTTGAACCCCGCTGCCAGCACAGAACGGGGGTTTCTCTCCGCCAGATCATCTCGATCGGCTCCTTCGACTTGCGTTGTGAAGTCCCGTGGTTGCGTGTCAACCGGCCATTTCAGGCCCATTGGCCGTATTCGCCAGAGAGAATCGGTTCGCGGGGGTGGTGGATAGGGAGCCATTCTTCCTCCACCACCAACCGAAGGTGGGGGAGCAGTTAACAGGAGCCCCGCGAGGCACCTCGCGGGGCTTCGCCTTGAAAGCGCCAGCGTTCGCGGGGTTCTGCGCGAGGACGATGACGCGGGCGTGATCGCGGAGCGCGATCCTGAGAACGCGCGCGGGCACGACGGCGGGCGCTCGGGGGTCGATCGCCACCGCAGGCGGCATGCTCCGGAACGCCGATGGCCACCGCCACCGCAGGCGGCGTGATCCGGAACGCCGATGGCCACCGATGCCGTGGGCGACCTGATCCGGAGTGCCGATGGCCACCGCGGCGGAGCCCGAGGTCCGGCGCGGTGACGAGGGTGTCGGGGCCGGCGGTCAGCGATCGCGCTCGCGGGTGCCGGCCTCGATGACGCGGGCGACGACGTCGCGCTCGACCAGCTTGCGCTTCTTCTTGGCGGTTTCGCGCACGGCGGCGGCGGCGAGGCGGTCGAGATCGCGCATGGCGCCGGCGGTGGCTTCGTGCAGCAGCGCGGCGGCGTCGGTCGCGAACAACTCGCGGTCACAGGCGGCGTGGCGGAGGCGGAGGCGGAGGTACTCGGTGGTGTCGTCGGGGACGAGGGGTTCGATCTCGAGGCGGTGGTGGAGGCGCGAGTAGAGCGAGCGGTTGCGGCGCAGGGCGAGGCGATCGCGCGGGCCCGGCCGCGGTCGGGAGCCAGGCGGCGCAGGGCTGGACGGTGCTGCCCGCCCGCTACGACGACGGCGGCTTCACCGGCGGCAACATGGAGCGCCCCGCGCTCACGCGGCTGATCGACGACGTCGAGCGGGGCGAGGTCGACATCGTGGTCGTCTACAAGGTCGACCGGCTGTCGCGCTCGCTGCTCGACTTTGCGCGGCTCATCGAGCGCTTCGAGCAGCGCGGCGTGGGCCTCGTCGCCGTCACGCAGCACCTCGACACCTCGACGTCGATGGGCCGGCTTACCCTCAACATCCTGCTCAGCTTTGCCCAGTTCGAGCGCGAGATCATCAGCGAGCGCACCCGCGACAAGATCGCCGCCGCCCGCCGTCGCGGAAAGTGGGCGGGCGGCCCGCTCATCCTCGGCTACCGCGTCGATCGCGAGCGCCGCGCCCTCGAGATCATCCCAGAGGAGGCGGAGGTCGTGCGCCTCGCGTTCGAGCTGTACCTGCGCACCCGCTCCATCGGCCTCACGGCGAAGCGCCTCAACGCGCGCGGCTTCAAGCAGAAGAAGCACGTCTCGAAGACGGGCCGCGAGGTCGGCGGTCGCCCTTGGGACAAGAACACCGTCCACCGGCTGCTGCGCAACCCGCTCTACGTCGGGATACAGCGTTTTGGACACGCACGTTGCAATCGCCGGTGCCCGGCTAAATCCGTGCCGTGCAGGACTTCGACGCTCGTCACGCAACCTGCGTCGCCTGCGTGCTCCGGACCATCGCGCATCGTCGGCTCGCCACGGTGATCGCCTCCGGGCTGCGATCAAAACCGATCGCCTGCCGTCCCGACTCGATCGCCGCAACGAGCGTCGTGCCGCTGCCACAACACGGGTCGAGGACGACGCCGCCGGGCGGGCAGCATGCATGGACGAGCAGCGACAGCAGCTCCAGCGGCTTTTGCGTCGGATATCCGACGCGTTCGAGCGCCATGTTGTTCAGCGACGGTATGTCGAGGACGTCCGTCGCCTTCTTCGTCATGCCGCGCATGCGGGCGCTCTTGGCAGGCACGCGCGGCGCCTCGAACCAGTACGCCGCGGTCTTGCCGTAAAAAAGAATGTCGTCGTGCTTGCGGGCAAACGTCCGCGGGCTCGACCCGCCGAGGCCGTAGCTCCAGATCAGGTGATTGACGAAACGGTCTTCGCCGAACACCTCATCGAGCAGACAGCGCACGCGGTGGCTCGTTCGCCAGTCGCAATGAACGAGAATCGAGCCGGTGGCACGAAGCACGCGATGGCACTCCGCGAGGCGCGGGGCCAGGAACGCGAGATAGTCGCCGGTCGACGCGAATCGGTCGTCGAAGCTGCCGGCTTTCGCCGTGAACGTCCGGCCCGTGTTGAACGGCGGATCGAGATAGACGAGATCGACGCTCGCGGACGGCTCGGCGCGCAGCAGATCGACACAGTCGCCTTCTTCAAGCCGAAGAGGTGTCGACGAAAGAGAGACGGCCGCGTCGAGTATCACGCGGCCGTCTCATCGGTTCAGTGGTTGTTCCGGCTTGATAACCGGATCGGAGCGCCTCAAGTCGCCTCAAGTCGCCTCAAGTCGCCTCAGGACGCGTCGGCCCCCGTCTCATGACGCTTTCGACCCAGTCTTATGACGCTTCGGCCCGCGGATGCGCCTTGTCATACGCATCCCGCATCCGCTGCGAGGTCAGGTGCGTGTACACCTGCGTGCTCGACAGCGACTGGTGGCCGAGCAGCTCCTGCACGGAGCGGAGATCGGCTCCGTTGTCCAGCAGGTGCGTCGCAAAGCTGTGGCGGATCGTGTGCGGACTGATGTCCGGGTCGAGTCCGACTTGCGTGAGGTACTTGGACACCTTGCGGCGCACAGACCGGCTCGAGAGCCGCGTGCCATGCTTGTTGACGAAGAGCGGCGCGTCGGGATCGGCGGCGAGCCCGGCCTTCGACAGTTCGCCGTCCAGCATCTGCACGTAGTGGCGCAGCGCCTGGAGGGCGTGGCTGCCGAGTGGCACCACGCGCTCGCGGCGGCCCTTGCCGCGGATGATGATCGCCTCGCCGGCGTCGTTGACGTCGGCGCGATTGATGCCGACGACTTCGCTGACGCGGATACCGGTGGAATACAGCGTCTCAAGGATCGCCCGGTCGCGGGCGCCAAGGAGATCGCGGTCGTCGGGAGCGGAGAGCAGACGCTCGACCTGATCAACGGTGATCGCCTTCGGCAGGCGCTTGGCCTGCTTCGGCGTCCGGATCATGAGCATCGGGTTGTTCTGAATGAATCCGCGCTTCTCCATCCACTTATGGAAGGACCGCAGCGTCGCGATCTTGCGGGCCATCGTGGCCGCCGAGTAGTTCTGCTCACCCATCTTGGCGAGGAACCCGCGGATGATCTCGAGATCGGCGGAGACGATCTTCGCGGTCGCGGTGTTGGCCGATCTGGCCGTCACCGTGTCGAAGTGATCGACCGCGCTCTTCTCGGTCGCCTCGTCGGCTTTGACACCGAAGCGCTCAACGAGGTAATCGCAGTACTGCCGAAGATCCAGGCCGTAGCAGCGCGAGGTGTACGGGCTGAAATGCCGCTCGTCGATCAAGTACGAGAGGAACTGCGAAACGATTGGAAGGTTCTCGTGCATGGCGCTCGAACCGGAAGGGGATCCGAAGAGTGGACGGGACGTGAGACGAAGGGACTTCACACAGCGATCGGGGCGTTGGCGACGCGACTCCGCTCTGCGAGAACAGGTCCGAGGACCTCATCCCATATCGGTCGCTCGGCCCCCGGAGTTGAATCCCTTTATTGGACGCGTTCTATCTGGAGTCTAGATCACGCTATCGGGCGTTCCACCGACCAACCTGCTGAATCTTGAAGGATATTTGGAGTCTTTGTGACTCGAAGGCCGGCGCGATCGTGAGTTAAAAGAGTCACTGTGACTTTTTCTTAGCAGCCCCAGCTTCTTCCTCGGTTGGCAGCGGGGCCCGCTGTGCAAACTCTGCCGCGAGCAGCTCGCGAACCACGTCATAGGCCACGAAACGGGCATAGGAGTCCATCGACGCGAGGTAGACGTTCTTTCGGAGGCCCGAACGCGGGTTGTGACGGCCCGCCGCGTACTCACCAACCTTGGCCAATACTGCATGGTTGTTCGCGGCGTAAACCCGAGAGGTCTGGCTTGAGGGGCCCGAGCGCGCTGCCGTCCGCGTCGATCCCTCGTCGCCGCCCCTGGCCATCGTCAGCTCCGAAACGTCGGTCGCTGCTGCGGCGGCGTCATCCGCCGTGTACACCTGTGCCGCGATCCCCAGCTGCAACGGCCGGTACGGGTCGTACGCGGTCACCGCTGCAACCAGCAGCCCATCAGTTTGCAGAACACGCATCAGGCTCCGCGCGTCGGCATCGTTCGTGACCTGCCTCATTCCCAGCGCCTGCATGCCAGCGAGCGTCCGGTTAAGCGACAGGCAGCTGATGCCCTCGACGCCATCGAGTTCTATGACGAACTGGTCGGACAGTCGAAACGTGTCGACGGTCGAGACGCCGCTTTCGTTCGTTAACGGCGCAACAGCCCAGACCCGCTCACCCTCCCACGGGCTGCGCAGGGATGTCGGCGCGACGAGCTTCTCCTCCGAGGCGCAGCCGGAGTGGACTAGGACCGTAGCGGCGAATCCGAGCGCGATAATTGAGCGGAACGAGACGGTCGACATGCGGCAACCTGCATTGCGGCCTGCGGGCACCGGGCGGTGCGAACAAAAGGCCTGAGCGGAGAACGTGGCTTCAAGAGTCACGGAAGACCACAGCAGGAAGAGCCTGCTGGGACTCCGATCGTTTCCATCTGTCACGTTCTGTATCGGTTGCCGATCCAATCGGACCGCACTGATGACCTCATCAACGCGGCTGCGCGGACGCCGGTGCCGGCTCGCCGTCACCGGTTGTCGGGACGGTCGCCACGCTGGTTCCAGGTCCCGCCGGGCGCGCATCGCGGGCCGTGGTGGGGGCGATCGACCAGAGGTTTTCGACGCCGCCGCGGTTACTGACGAAGTAGATCCGATCATCGGCGCCCCACACCGGCTGCATGTTGCGGAATGCCCCGCTCGTGAGGCTCGTGCGGCCGCTGCCGTCGACCTTGATGACCCACAGGTCAGAGTGCTCCGGCAAATCGCTGGCCTGTGCCGCAGGATCGACGACGGTGGTAAACACAATCCACTGGCCATCGGGAGACCAGTTTGGCTGGATGACCGCTGCGTTCTGGGCGCTGACGATCTCGGTCGGATTCATCGCCTGGCCGTTCACAAGGTCGACCGTCCAGATGCTGTAGAAGCGGCTTCCCTGCTGGCGCGAGCGCTGGAACAGCAGCCGGTCCTGGCTGACTTCCGGCGACCAGCGCGGCAGGAATCCTTCGCAAAGGAACGTCGAACCGGAGGGCTGACTGGCGTCCGCGGTCCAGATTTCCCATCGTCCGCTGCGTGCGTTCTTCCGCGCGAATGCAAGTTTTCTGCCGTCCGGTGACCAGGTCGGCTGCACTTCGTCGTCATTCTCGAAGGTGATCTGCGTTGGCCGACCGCCGTCCACGGACATCGTGAAGATGTCCCAGTTGCCGTTGCGATTACTGACGAACGCGAGGCTGCGGCCGTCCGGGGAGATCGATGGCATCATGTCTTCGGACGGATCGCTTGTGATCTGGGTGACGGTGCGGCCGTCGACTGCTTTTCGGTAGAGATCGAAGCTTTCATTGTGTTGCTTCGATGCGTACACCAGGAACGTTCCGGCGTGATCGACGTCGGGCGTGAAGTCGCCCCCCTCAGGTGCGAACGACACCTGCGTGAGATTGCCTTCGCCCTGCTGTCCGGTCGTCGGAGCGTCGCCAGGAGCGGATTCGCCGAAGAGGCCGACGGCGACGACGTTGGAAAAGTGCGTGTCCAATTCGCCGGTCGGCATGCCGCGTCCGGACTCGGTGAAGAGCGGGGTCCTCGACTTCGGGGCCTTCGCAGCCAGCGCCTTCTCTTTGGCTGTCGGCTGGATCACGTCGGGCTCGCTGTCGGCGAAACTCCAGAAGCTGGAGCAGCCGCCCGCAGACGTGATGAATGAAAGGCCCACGACGATGCCCACGACATTTATGGGAAGACGGCTCTGCGACATATGGAAAGTTCCCCGAGAGAGTCACGCGTTGATAAAGGCAACGAGCGCAAACGAACGTCCGAGTCGGCCTTATCGGACGGGTGTGCGAACCGCTGAAGCCGAACCCGCGAATTCGCCACGGATCGGTGCTGGCGCATCCCGCACAGACGGATCACATCAACTGCGGCCGTGTCGGCCTGCGTCCCCTCGACGCCAGCTGAGCTGGCGGTACCGCGTCGCACGGGGTCCGTGCTCCGTGTCGTGTTGCTGGGCGGGGCTTGAAGTAGACTGGTCGATCTCACTCGGGTCGCATCCCGATCCGCGTCGCACGCGTGACCCGCGCGATGGTGACTCGGATTCGGCAATTGAGAAGATTGCGTAGCTCAGTAGGTAGAGCAGCGGTCTTTTAAACCGCGGGTCCCGGGTTCGAGTCCCGGCGCAATCATTGGACTTTTCTTCGCATGCCATAGGCCCTCTGGCGCCGCAGGATGCCACGGCGCTTGTTCAACGCTCTCTTCCAGTCGTCATGAGTGGCAGGCGAGCACAGTGCGTCGCTGCGCGTCGCGCAGCCAATGTCCAAACCAAGGAACGGAACGGCTGATGTTGGTGCTCCACGCACTCTGGACGAACGGCGGACTCCACTGCTGGGCTGAAGAAACCGACGCGGCTCTCGCGACGGTTTCTTCAGCGAGCACCGCGGTGGCTGCCGCGATGCCGCCCGCAAAAGGTGACGCGGCGAACGCGATGCCGCATCCATACGCAGTCAACGGCGACACGCTGCGCCAGGCGCTCATTGGTGCGAATCTCGCCGACAGCGATGACTTTGCCGAAGACGGTGCACCGCATCTGACCGTGCCGTTCTTTCTTCCCGCCGGCGCGACGGATGCCGGTGCCGGCGTTCCCATGCCGAGCGACCGTGTCGCCGATCTGCTCGGCATCGACGATGAAGCGCGGCTCGAGGCGTACGCGGCGACTTCGGTCGTGCCGTGCGCCACGATTCGCAGCGATCGCCTCCTCGGTTTTTTACTGCGGCTCGAGTCGGCGCGGCTCGACGGCCGTACGGGCGGCATCACGTTCGGCCACGATCTTCCCTACTGGAGCGCGGTCGCCGAACTGGTGATTGATCTCGTCGGCGATCAACGCGTGATTCCGTCGCTCATCCAGGAACGGACCGGTCGACTGCGTGCCGCATGGGTGCCCTGGCTCGCCGACCCGAAGACCTCCGCGCGCCTGTCCGTGCTGCTCGCGAGCATGCCCCCCGCGTGCCGCTGCGCGAACGACGAGATCCGCGGTGCCGCGTGGCCGATTCTCGAGAACGCGCTCAACACGATGACCGACACGTTCGTGCGGCAGACGCTGATCGAGGAGAACTACGGCGAGTCAATCGAGGATCGCAACCCCGTCGGTGATCCGCATGTCGCGTGGCTGTCCGGGCTCCTCGGTCTGGAGACCGTTGTGCAGGGCTTGTCGTCGGGCGACACGTCCTTGCTGCGCGGCGCGCGGGCCTGGATCGCGCAACTCGATGATGTCGCCGAAGGGCGTCTCGTCCGTCTGTGCCTTGAGTTGAGCGAACCCGAAAGCGGCGGCGCGCTCGGCGAGCTCGCGCCCGAGCCGGCCGCCAAGGCGTCGTGGCGGCTGCGCTTCAAGCTTGTCACGACCGATGATCCGCCAGTCTTCATCGACGCGGAGCAGATCTGGGAGCAGGGCGCCGGCGTGCTGAAGGGCCTTCTCGCAGGACTCGGCAAAGACGGCGAAGAAGCGAGTGACATTCTGCTCGCGGAGCTTGGCCGCGCGAGCCGCATCTGGCCGCGCATCGAGAAGGCGCTCGATGACAGTGCGCCGAGCGGCATCGATCTCACCACGGTCGAGGCGTATCAGTTTCTGCGGGAATACCGGCCGATCCTCGTTGAGGCCGGCTTTGAGATTCTGGTGCCGAGCTGGTGGGGCCAGGTGTCGAGCCGACTCGGGGCGCGACTGCTCATCGACAGCGATCCGGCCGATGCGCTCGATGGCGGATCGCCGCACGGGAGCACCGCCCGGCGAAGCGAGCTCGGTCTGCACAGCCTCGTGAACTACACATGGCAGATCGCACTCGGTGATCAGCCGCTCACGCTGGACACGTTCCGTGAACTCACATCACAGGGATCACCGCTCCTCAAAGTGAACGGCCGCTGGGTGGAGATCCGTCCCGAAGATCTGCAAGGTGCGAGCAAGTTCCTCGCGGAACATCCCGGCGGCCAGATGACGCTGCTTGAGGCGCTGCGCCTCGCGCACGGTCTCGACGGAGCGACGAGCGGATTGCCGATCCTCGGTCTCGACTCGACGGGATGGGTGTCGGAACTGCTGCGCGCCTCCGCCGGCTCCGAGAAGCTGACGCTGGTCGAACAACCTGCGCTCTTCCGCGGTTCGCTTCGCCCGTATCAGCGCGCCGGTCTGTCGTGGCTCGCGTTCCTCGACAAGTTCGGGCTCGGCGCCTGTCTCGCCGACGACATGGGCCTCGGCAAGACGATTCAGCTCATCGCGCTGCTTCAGCATGAACGCGCCGCGCTGGACGCCAAGCCCGAAGAGCCTGTCATTCCCGCTTCGAAAGTGGGTCCCACACTGCTCGTGGCGCCGATGTCGGTCGTGGGCAACTGGCATCGCGAACTCGGCCGGTTCGCGCCGGAACTCATCGTCCATGTGCACCATGGGCTTGAGCGACCGACCGGGGAGCAGTTCGAACAGATCTCGCTCGCGAGCGACATCGTAATCACCACGTATGCACTGGTGACGCGCGACAAGGAAACGCTCGCGCGCGTCCACTGGCGCCGCGTGGTGCTTGACGAGGCGCAGCACATCAAGAATCCGCCGACCAAACAGACCGCGGCCATTCGTTCGCTGCGCTGCTCGCATCGCATTGCGCTCACCGGTACGCCGGTCGAAAATCGACTGAGCGAACTCTGGTCCATCATGGAATTCTGCTCGCCTGGCTACCTCGGCACGCAGGCGGAATTCCGTCGGCGGTTTGCCGTGCCCATCGAGCGGCATCGCGACAAGAAGCAGGCCGAACGGTTGCGCAATCTCGTGCGCCCCTTCGTGCTGCGTCGGTTGAAGACCGATCCGACGGTCATCACCGATCTGCCACCGCTCGTCGAATCGCGGCAGCATGTGCCGTTGACGGTCGAACAGGCGCAGCTGTATGACTCGGTCGTCAACGACATGCTGCAGCGCGTCGACCTCGCCGAAGGGATTCGCCGTCGCGGACTTGTGCTGAGCGCACTGGTGAAGCTCAAACAGATTTGCAATCACCCCGCGCACTTCCTTAAGGAATCGAAGGCGGAGATTGAAGTTGACAAGGCGACGGCCAAAGCGAAGGCCGCCGCTGCAGAAGCCGAAGCCAATGGTGATGAACCGCTGCCGCCGATTCTGGTCGCTCCGGGCGAGCAGCTGTCCACCCGGTCGGGCAAGGCGACGCGACTGATGGAGATGCTCGAGGAAGTGCTCGCTGCCGGCGACCGTGCACTCATATTCACGCAATATCGTGAAATGGGCCATCTGCTCGTCACGATGCTGCGGCGCGAACTGGACACGGAAGCCCTGTTCTTGCACGGCGGCACACCGCAGGGTCGGCGTGAACAGCTGATCGATCGCTTCCAATCGGGCGATCCGCTCACACCGATCTTCGTGCTGAGTCTGAAAGCGGGCGGCGTCGGACTGAATCTCACGTCGGCGAATCATGTGTTTCACTACGATCGCTGGTGGAATCCCGCGGTTGAGAATCAGGCGACTGACCGCGCGTTCCGCATCGGACAGTTGCGCACCGTGAATGTTCACAAGATGATTTCCGCCGGCACGCTCGAAGAGCGCATCGATCAGATGATCGAGCAGAAGACCGAGCTGGCGTCGCAGATCATCGGGGCCGGCGAGTCATGGCTGACCGAACTCTCGACGGGTCAGCTCCGCGACCTGCTCTCGCTCCGACGCACGTCGCTTGAGGATGTTTCCTGACGATGACGTTCGCATCACCCAGTCCCTCGTCGGATCCGCCGCGTGATTTGCCCGGCGCGGATCACGGTGCGTCGCCGAATGACACGCGCCCGGACATGCTCCCGGACATGCCCAACGACATGCCCGGGCAGCTGGATTCGCAAGCGCCTTCCGACGCAGTGCCGGAAGGTGTGACGGGTCTTGCTCCCGCCGCTCCCGACGCGGCGCCTGCTGTGCTTGAGATGGCGACGGCGTTCGTTCCCAACAGTTCGATGCGCCACCAGCGGCGCAATGACGGTCCGCGGCGCATCAAGAACGGCCTGCGATTCCGCCGCAAGGAAGGACTGGACAATCTCTCCTGGCCGGCGAGTGCGTGGCTGCAGCGCATCGACGGCCGCATCGAGGCGCTCTTGCGCGCCGAGGCGATTGACTACGCGAAAGCGGGGCAGGTCGCATCGCTGGTCGTGATGCCAGGACTCGTTGAAGCAGTCGTGCAGGGGCGCGCGGCGCGGCCGTATCGCACGCGCATCGAAGTGCAGACGCTCGCCCCGTCGGAGTGGGACCGCGTCGTCGCGATCATGGCGGCGGAAGCGATCTGGTCGGCGAAGCTTTTGTCGGGTGAACTGCCTGTCGGTGTGGAGGTGCTTTTCCGCTCGCTGGGCCGGACGCTCGTCCCGGAACGCGATGACGAAATCTCGTTCAGCTGCACATGTACTGCCGTCGTCGACGCGCTCAATCCGAATCCCGGCGGGCCCTGCAAACACGTCATGACCGCATGGGCGATGGTGATGGAGCGTCTCGAGACTGATCCCCTGCTCTCGTTCACGCTGCGCGGCTTGGATGGTCAGCGGTTGCTGGAACGGCTGCAGGAAGCTCGCGCGATCGCGACGCGCGGCGTTTCGAAGGCGCACTCCACGCCGCCGCTCGCAGAGTCGACCCCGTCACTGCCACCGGTTGAACGATGCCTGCAAGATTTCTGGAAGCCTGGCCGCCGCATGCTCGAGGTCGACGAGTCTCCGGACGAAGAGCATGTTCCGCACGCACTGTTGCGTCGTCTCGGACCCACCCCATTCCAGGCTGGCGCGAACCGTGCGATGCACGCGCCTCCCGCCCCGGCCCGCGGCATGCCAGCGCCCGTGCCGGTCACGAACAGCAATGCGCCGCCGACCAGCAAGTTCCCCCTCGTGGGATTGCTGGCCAGCATTTATGACTCGATCGCGCTCGCAGGGCGGAAGCTCCGAGAAGCCGAGGACGAGCCGACTGGTAGTAGCGGCGGGAAGTGAGTGCGGCGACGCAGCGCGTGCGGGCACCGGCGCCATGGTCTTGCCGACTTCGCGCGGTCCGGCGAGGAGGACGACGCGGGTGTCGTCGAGGGCGCTTTGGATGCACTTCTACGTGCTTCGCCGATACATGGTGAGATTGCAAGTGACTCGCATTCCGGGGTGCGGCGCTGAGTTCTTACAGGACCTTTGATTGGTTGCCGCCGCGCAACGCGGCCCGGTGGCTCCGATGTGCGCGGTCCGCGCCGGCTGCGGCAGATTCCTTGCACGACTTCAAGACTCGCCGTGCGTAGTCCGATGTACGTCGCATCCGCTTCGACCACATCGCCCTCAGGAAGGCCGCAAAACGTATGTCACTCTTAAAGCACCTCTCGATGCGCGTGCGTTTCGTGCTCCTCGGATCGATCATTCTGTCGCTCGTGGGCGTGGTCGCGATTGTCGCGGTGCGCGCCTTGAACTCCGTTGACCGCAGCACGACGCAGATCGTCGATCACTGGCTTCCGGGCATCGATCAGGCTGCGCAGATCGAGAAGTTCGTCAACGAAGTGCGGCGATACGAGTTTCTCGTCCTGCTTGCAACAACGCCCGAGGAGCTGGCGAAGTTCCGCACCTTCCTGCGCGAGAGATGCAAGACCGAAACAGGACTGATCGAAGCCTATAAAACTGCTGCGGCTTCAGCTGACGACACCAACAGCGAGAAGCATGAAGCGCTTGCGGAGGCGACCAGCAAAGCGTGGAAGGACTACAGCGAGACCAGCGAGGAGATTCTCGCGCTCGTCGAAGCAACGAAGCAGGACGAAGCGAAGTCGCTCATTCTGGGCAGGAGTCGCGATGAACTCCTTGCGCTGCTCAGCTCCGTCGACGCACTGGTCGTGTTCAATCGTGAGGGCGCGGGCGAGGCTCGCGTTCAAGCGGCCGCAGTCGCGTCGTCCAGCCGATCAATGATCATCGCATTCGGCGGCACCATTGCGGTAGTCACCTTCGTGTCGCTGCTGGTGCTGGCAACGTCAGTCCTCCGTCCGATCAAGCTTGTAACGGCCGCCTTGCGTGACATTGCCGAGGGAGAGGGCGACCTGACCAAACGCCTTGACGCCAGCGGCCGCGACGAGATCGCCGCGATGTCTAGGTGGTTCAATACGTTCCTGGAACGGCTTGAACGGGTCATCAGCGAGATTGCCAGCGGCGCCGCGCAGATCGAAGCAGGGAGCTCCCAGGTCTCGTCAGCGAGCCAGTCGCTCGCCTCGGGTGCCAGCCAGCAGGCGGCGAGTCTCGAACAGATCACCGCCAGCATGAGCGAACTCGCCGATCGCACCACCCAGAACTCGAAAACAGCTCACGATGCCGTCGGTCTCTCTGATCGAGGTCGCATCAGCGCCGAAGCGTGCCAGCAGCGGATGTCCAGCATGTCCGAGGCGATGGGTCAGATCAAGGAATCGAGCGACAAGATCGCCAAGGTACTGCGGGTCATCGACGAGATCGCCTTCCAGACCAACCTGCTTGCGCTCAATGCCGCGGTGGAAGCGGCGCGGGCAGGCGAAGCCGGGAAGGGTTTCGCGGTCGTTGCCGAAGAAGTCCGCAACCTCGCGCAGCGATCGGCAGGAGCGGCCCGCGAAACGGCGACGATGGTCGAGGAGTCGACCGCGCGGGCCAGTCGCGCGTACGGCATCTGCAATGAAGTTGCGACTTCGCTGAACGAGATCCTCGATTCAACGCAGCAGATCAATCGCCAGCTTGGCGCGATCGCGCGGGCCAGCGAAGAGCAGGCGATCGGCATCAATCAGGTGAGTTCTGGTGTGACGGAACTCGACAAGGTCACGCAGTCGAGCGCCGGCAACTCGGAAGAGCTTGCCGCGTCCAGCGAAGAGACCGCGTCGCAGACCAGCGTGCTCAAGTCGATTGTGGGACGGTTCAAGTTCAGCCGGAGCTGAGCGGGAACAGCGACCGGCATGGCGGCCCGGACCGCACCCCGGGGAGGGTCGGCGGGGCGTGGGACGCGGGGCGGCGCTCGGCAACCCGCAGTGCAACGTGCCTTCCAAATTTGGACACGCACGTAGGGCACGTAGCGGACGACTCGAGCGCCATCCCGCCCGCGGGTTCGCTCTAAAAAAAGGCATTCGGTGGCTCCCGCGACTCTCCGCGCGGTTCTGGGGCTGGTGCGTGGGGCTTGGCCGGCGGGCGTTGGAGTTCACTCCGCGCCTGATGCTGGATCGCAGCGCAAACGACAGCCCGAGACGGGACATCGCGCACGGAACAGCACATCGCCGCTCAAGTTCACTTTCGCTGTCACGGCTCGACTTGCGACCGAGCCGTTAGGCCGCAACGAGTCGCGGCCGCGTCGCCTGGACCCTCTGCGTCCCGCGCCGCGCAGCTTCGCACACCGCGCTTGCTTTGTCACCCGCGAGCGTGCCGCGCCATGCGATGCGCACTTCGGTTCCGTTGGAGACGGACGACTTCTTGTCCGCAGACTGCAGGGCGACGCCAGTCGCGCCAGCATCCACTTCAACCACTGCGGCGACATCTGTGCCGTCGTGTTCCCGCCTCTTGGTGCGCTTCCCGATCATCCGCGTAATCGCGGCCCGGTCCGCCTCAAGAAGCGCTTCGACCGCGGCGAGTACACCGGTCCGCTCACGTGGCCGACGGTCGCACTCTGCGTCCAGCTCGATCCCGCACGCCAGGCGCAGCCGATCGACCGCCCTCCGCGTGTGCTCCGCGATCCGTCCACGTTTGTCCCGCCGTTTCACGCGGCCGCGGTCGTCGACGAGTTCGACGAACGCCAGCAATGTGCAGCCGTCGGCCATCGGTAACGTCGTCTGACCGCGCCACGGATTCGGAACCCGGGGGATGCCAACCTCCGGCGAGCGAAGAGGCCGTCGCGGCGGCGGCTTCGGTGCAAACGTTCGAAAGATCCGCGTGGTGATTCCCACGCCGAACGGTTGCGATTCCATCGGAACGGGCTCGGACGGAAGGGCTTCCATGCGTGCATCGTCCTTGATTTCCGTTTCGCGCGCGCCCGTGTCTGGCGAGGGAACCGATGCAGCCGGTGGCGCGTCGAGACGATCCGCAACGCGTGCGTGCGGCCCAACATCGGTTGCAGTCAGAGCGCGGCCTGCGTCCTCCGCGCGGTCGTGAGCCCGCCGATCGCGGCCAGCTGACAACAGCGCCTCTTCGCCCGCAACCTCCCGGCGCGCGCGTTCCCACGTCCGCTCCGTAAGGCGCCGCGACCATTCGATGTCGTCCATTCCGATGACCTCATCGCCAGGACAGCACGGAATCGCGGGTGTCAGCAGCGCCGACTCGTATCGGGCCACCCCTTCACGGTGCTTGCCGTCCCTGATCTCATCTGCCAGTCGTCTCAGCCGCTGACCCATCGATGTCCGGGACGATTCGATCAGCTCGCGCTCCAAACCACAGTGCACCGGATTGAGAAGCAGGTAGGCCGCCGCCTTGAGGGCATGATTGTCATCGGTGCAGACAATCGACTTGTAACGCTCTTCCCAGAAGTGGCCCGTCCCGCCGCCTTCACGGTTCCACGCCCGAGCCGCAGGTGCCTTCCACCCCTTCTGGTGCCATCCGAGGTTCGAAAGCCTCCATCGCCACTCGGCGATCAGCTCCGGATCCTGCGTGGCAAATGCGATCTCCTCGTCGGTGGGCGGTCCCTCCAGCTGGTGCCGGAGCGTCCGCCGCAGCATCTTCGGGGGCAGGAATCGGAGCCAGCGACGAGCGACTTCCTCGTCCGACCACGCAAGCGCGAGTTTGGGATGCGTGCGAACGAGCAGGTGCACGTGGTTGTGCATGACCGCGAAGTCGCAGATGTCGATGGCAAAGGACTGTGACAGATGTCCGAAGCGCGATACGAGCCACTCGCAACGCGCGGGTGACTTGATGAGCGACGCGCGACGCACGCAGCGCGAGACGCAGTGGACAACAGACGACCGATCCTCATCGATGAGGAACCCACGCGGATAGCCCATGGCTTTCGGCTCCTAGTAGCGCCGCGAAGTCCGCGGCGGCAGGTCGCCGAATCTACCGCTCGCTCGATGTGTTTCTGGATTTTGCCGGTACTTTTTTCGAAAGAAAGTCACGCCTTCTGAAGCGCGAGCCCGCAGCCGCCAAGAACTTGCGAATGTGCGTGTCCAAAACCAGCTGCGCGCAGCCGGGACGAACGTGCGAACGTGCGTGTCCAAAAAGCAGAGAAGCAGCGAGAGCGCGCCGTCATCGCGTCGACCACACCCATGCTCCGCCGTCCGAGCAACCCCCCATGATGTCCTTGCCATCCGGGCGAATCGCCAAGCATCGCACCGCTGTGTCGTTCACGCGGAGTGACAGCAGCAGTTCGCCCGACGCGGGTTCCCATACGAGGACACGTCCGAACCACGATGCCCCGACGAGGCGGGAGCAGTCCGGGATCCACGCCAGGCCGCCGATGAACTGACCGGGCTGCGCGAAACGGCGTCGTTCCATGCGGCTCACCGGATCCCAAAGGATCACGCGCCGATCTCTGCCGCCGCTGGCAAGTGTCGCCCCGTCGGGACTCCATGCGAGCGCATAGATCGTGTCCAGATGCCCTTCAAGCTCCGCCGACATCGCTCTGCTCTCCACGTGAAAGACCCGCACTTTGTGGTCCCACGACCCGCTCGCCAACATGGTCCCGTCGGGTGAGAACGCAACGATCCACACGCTCTTGCCGCACGAAGGGGACGTCCACACCGTCGCCCACTCGCTGTCGTCGCCTGACCGCGCCCGCTCCCACAGTCGCAGCGTTCCGTCCGCACTCCCGGTGGCGATGATGTTTCCGTCCGGCGCAAACGCGACGCTGAACACGCGCTCCGTGTGTCCGACGAGACGCGCGATGGCGCGGCCGTCGTCGGTATCCGAGAGCGTCACGCCGCCGTTACCGTCACCCGTTGCCAGCATGCTGCCGGCCGCGTTGAATGCCACGCACCAGCACGCGCCGTGGCCGGTGGTCCACTCGCGGATCGTCGCGCGGTCATCCGCGTCCACCAGTCGCACCCGGCCGTTGCGACCGCCGATCGCGGCGATCGCTCCGTCGCAACTGTAATTGAGTGAGTAAATGACATCGTCTGACATCGTGATGCGCGTCGCGTCGTCATCGTGTCGCTCGTCGGGACCGACATCCCATCGCCGGACCATGCCATCCCACCCGCTCGTCCACAGCGTGCCGTCCGCAGAGAACGCCGATGCATACACCACTTCCGCGTGACCGCCGAGCGTGCGCAGCAGCGTGCCGTCCGCGACGCGCCATATGCGCACCTTCGCGTCGCTCCCACCGGTCACAAGTCGCTCGCCATCAGGCGAAACGGCCGCCGTCCAGACTGCACGAGGGTGGGCAAGAACCATCGTCGGCGGCGCCCCGTCCCGGTCATCCATGTCGTACACGAGAAGACGCGGATCGTTGTCCGCAACGAATATGCGACGCAGTGCCGGCGACACTAAGACGCTGTTCTGAATGCCGGGAAGCTCGGCGCGAATACGCACATCTCCAGTTGACGCATCCACGATCCGCAGCCCGAGTCCCTCGCCGATGACCGCGACCGACTCATCGTCGCACCATGCAACGCCGCGCACCGCGCCGGGCATCGCGACGGTCCGCAGCTCAGACCCGTCCCGGCTACGCCAGACCCGCACTGTTCCGTCGCGAGCCACCGATGCAATCCGCTCACCATCGGGCGAGAGCGCAACACCCATCACGCGATCTGAGTGGCCTCGACAGCTCGCAATCACACGGTCCGTATCGGCATCGCGTATCTCGAGCAGACCGCTCTCGCCTCCAACGATGACGCGCCGACCGTCCGCGCTGACCGTCATCGCCTGAACTCCGCCCGACATCGGCGCCGTGCTTCGTTCCAGTTCGCGGCTCGTCGTGTTCCAGCGACGCGCGCTTCCGTCAGTGCCCGCAGACCAGATGCCGGAACCGTCTGCAGTCGGAACAATCGCGAAGGTGCGCAGCCGGTCGGCATGAATGATCAGACTCGCAACCTCGGCACGACGCTGGAGGTATTCCCACTCCCAGCCCCGATGCATCGCTGGCGCAGCTGCCAGCCGGTCACGCAGGCGCGGATACTCACCGGCTTCAAGCGCCGCCTCGGCTGCGGCCAGTGTCGCCACGTACTCCTTCCGCCGCGCCTCATCGCGCTGCGTGAGCGCCGCCGCTTCCGCTTTCTCGCGTTGTCCGGCTTCCCGCTTGAGCGCGAAGACAAACCATGTGCTGACCGCTGTAGCGATCAGCAGCGCGGCGATCATGACCACACTTGCGGCGACCATCGTGCGATGGCGCTTCGCGAACAGGCGCAGCTGATGCACGGCCGTCGTCGGCCTCGCTTCAATCGGCCGGTTCTGAATGTAGCGCCCGATATCCGCCGACATTGCTTCAACCGAGCGGTAGCGCTTCGCGGGATCCTTGTCGAGCGCTGTCAGCAGGATCGTCTCGATATCGCGCGGCAGATCGGCGACGATGGATCGCGGTCGACGCGGCGGGCGCGTGCGCACCGCCTCGATGGCCTGCGGGAGCGGCAGCCGATCGACGTCGATCGGAGGCGCTCCGCACAGCGTCTCGTACAGAACGACGCCGAGCGCGTAGACATCGCTGCGCAGATCGATTGCCCCCACGTCGCCGGAACATTGCTCGGGCGCCATGAACGCAGGCGTCCCGAGCAAGAATCCCGTGTGCGTGAGCCGCGTGCGATGCGCCTCGTCGTCCGCGAGTCGGGCAATGCCGAAGTCAATGACTTTCGCGCGACCGTGCTGGTCCACGAGAATGTTGGAAGGTTTGAGATCGCGATGGACCACGCCTTTCATGTGGCCGTGATGCACCGCGTCGCAGACACGCTGAAAGAGCTGCAGCCGGTGCAGACGATCGAGCCGATGTGCGTCGGCGAACTCGTTGATCGGCAGAGCGCCTTCGACAAGCTCGATGGCGAGATACGGCAGTCGCCGCGCCCCATCACCATCGATGCCGCTCTCGTACACCGCGGCAATCCCCGGGTGGCGCAGCCGCCCGAGCACTTCTGCTTCCAGCGCAAACCGTGCCAGCGCCTCCGGTGTCCAAGGCCCGGCCAGGACCTTGAGCGCGACGCGTCGCCGGGGCGAGGCCTGTTCCGCGAGATACACCCTGCCCATGCCACCGGTACCCAGCGTCCCGAGAATTCGATAGTTCGCGATGACTTCGCATACATCGTCGCCGACTGGGGCGCCGTCCGAAGCCGGCGGCTCAAGAAACCTCGTCGATGCATCGTGCGCCCCGAGCAGTGCACACACCTCGTCGAGCAGCATCGTGTCATCGCCGCACGCAGCGGCAAGCAATGCGGCGCGTTCACCGGGCGGCGAGTCAATCACCTCGCCGACAATCGTCAGCGCCCGGCGCAGACGTGCGGCATCCATTACGCGCTCCCGTTGGGGCGAGGGTCCACGTCGTCACCCCAGTTCACGATAGAGCCAGGCCCGCGCGGCCGCCCACGATCGATCCACGCTGCGCCGGGGCATCCCGAGAATGTCAGCGACCTGCTCGAGCGGCAGGCCCGCGAAGAAACGGAGCTCGACGAGTCGCACCAGCGTGCTGTCAATTTCACCGAGCCGCTCCAGCGCCTCCTCGAGCGCGAGAAGATCGATGCCCGCGAGCGCCACGCGCTCGTCCGGCGTCGAGTCGGCGACATCAGAAACATCGGCGCGACCGATCTCGCCGCCACGCTTCGCAGTCGTGCGCGCCCGTGCATGATCAACGAGAATGCGCCGCATCATCTGTGCTGCAATGGGAAGCACGCGTGACGGAATCTCCCAGTCAAGCTGCCGCTGATCGAGCAGCCGCATCCATGCTTCGTGCACGAGCGCCGTTGCCTGCAGGGTGTGCCCGGCGCGCTCGCCCTTGAGATGGTTCGCCGCGATCGCGCGCATCTGCGCATACAGAGCTTCGAGCGCCGGATCGCTCGCCGGTCGCGGCGTCAGCGGGTCACGAGGAGACTCAGCCACGCCGGCGATCGTACCCTCCGTCGCAGGCCGACACTCACAGGATCGGCTGCGTCTCGCTGAACGCGTCCCCATAGAGCTCGTCGTAATCGGCCACGGCCGCGCGAACCACGTTGAAGGCGTGCTCGCGTCCGTACGTCTGACGGATCACCGCGTGCGGCGGCTCGCCGGGCTTGAGCTTATAGGTCGAGAAGTAGTGATGAAGCCGCTCGACAAACGCGCCCGGCACGTCCGCGATGTCCATTGCGCTTCCCCACACGGGATCGTTCTTGAGCACGCCGATGATCTTGTCGTCGGCCTCACCACCATCGACCATCTGCAGACCGCCGACGACGCGCGCGTCGAGCATGATCTCGCCGCGCGTGATCGGGCGCTCGCTCAGCACGCAGATGTCGAGCGGATCACCATCGGCATGTTCGGCGCCCGGACATAGCGCAGCGACGCGCTCGCCGCAGAACGTGCGGGGTATGAAGCCGTACAGCGCCGGCGGCGTGGAACTCGTGCGCTGCGGACGATCGACTTTGAGATACCCGGTCGGTTTGTGGACTTCATACTTCACGAGATCGAACGGCGTAATCTCGATGAATGCAGTCACCAGGGCAGGCGGGTTGTCGCCGACGGGAAGACCATGCCATGGATGTGGACGCCACAGATGAAATGAATGCTCAGCCATTGTGGAATCAGTTCAATCGCTTGAGCAGATCGTCGACCGCCGCTTTCAACTGCGCGTCGTTCCCCGTCGCTTCATCTTCAGGCGTCTGGGGAACGATGAGATCGGGGACCGCCCCATTGTTTTCCATATCCGTGCCATCCGGCAGGTACCAGCCGCGGAACGGAAGCCGCACGGTCGTTCCGTCCAGAAGTGACATGCCGCCCGTCGAGATCACGCCTCCGTACGTGCGCTGCCCGACCAGCGTGCCGCGCTTGAGCGTCTTGAATGCGTGCGAAATAATCTCGGCGTTTGAAAAGCTCTTCTCGTTGCAGAGCATGTTGATGGGCATGGTGTAGCGCTGAATGAAGAGCCGGTCTTGCGGATAACCGTCGCGCCACTCTGGATCACCGCCGCGGGGGATGGTGTACGCGTGCGGCTTCACCATGATGGACGCGAGCAGAAGGTCCGCCGTCGAACCGCCGCCGTTGTTGCGGACATCGATCAGCAGCCCTTCCTTGCCTTCCGCTGAGGCGTACAGATCCCGCTCGAAATCATCGAGCGATGGACCATCCATGCCACGGATATGGATGTAGCCGAGCCTGCCGTTCGACAATTCGTCGACGAGCTCCCGGCTCCTGAGCGTGCCCCACTGATATCGAAGCACTGCGTACTGCTGTGCGCTGATCGGCACGATCAGCAGATCGAGTTCCAGCACGCCGCTCGCGTCGTCACCAGCCGGACCGCCGCCGGCCTCACGTCGGACGGTCACAACGACTTCCTTTCCAACCTTGTCGCGCAGCATGCTGCCGAGCGTGTCGCGTGCACCAAATGGCGTGAAGTCGATCGCGGTAATCACATCACCGACCATGATCGGCTGCTTCGCCACTGCGGCGGGGGTCCGGTCGACCACGTCCGTCACTTCAAAGCCGCCGTCGACGGGCTTGGTGATGACACCGAGCCGTCCTTGTGCCTGCCGAAGCGGCGATGGCGTCTCCGGTGAGCGCACGCCGAGATGCGACGCGTTCAATTCACCGAGCATGCGGTTCGCTATCCAATCAAACTCGTCGTTGGTGCGGCATCGCTCGGCGAGCTCGAGATAGCGCTCAGTGAGCGCCGCCCAGTCAAGCCCCTTCATGTCGTTGGAATAAAACTGCGACCCGAGCACGCGGGCCATCTCCTTAAACTTCTGCCGCGACTGGATGGCGAGGTCGACGTCGATTGTTTCACTCACCTCATACGTCTTCACATCGCCGCCCGCGACCGCCATGCTCTGCGCCGTACCGCCCGTGACGAGCACGATGCGATCACCTGCGAAAGTCAGTCCCTGCACCGAGCCCGTCGGACCGAGCTTCTGCATCCCGGTGCCGTCCGTCTTGATGCTGTACAGACTGGTCGTCGCGCCTTCACTGCCAGTGAAAATCACCTTGTCGCCCGCAGGAAGCACCTCGAGATTGCCTTCGTTCCCCAAGAGCGAGGTCACGCGGCGCACACGGCGATAGGCATCATCGAGATCGAGATCACCGAACGGCGACACCGGCTTGGCGTCCACGGCGGGCGTGGGCTCTTCGGTCTTCGAGTCGTCGTCCTTCGAGTCGCCGTCCGACTTCTCCGAATCTTTCGGCGCTCCCTTTGGTTCCGGAGGCTTGCGCTTCTTCGCGGCGGCTGCGGCATCTTTGTAGTACTGATCGAGGTCCTTGCCGTTCAGCCCTTCGAGGTCGCGCTCGAGGAAGACCGCCCAGACGTCGACTTCTTCGTTCAGTCGCTCCGAAAGGAATGCGAGCACCTTGCCGTCCGCTGACCAGCGTGGCGACGACTCAGAGTCAGGATGGCGCGTGACGTTGCGTGCCGGTTCGCTCCCGTCCGCGGGAACGATCCACACATCGCTGTTGAAGTTGCGATCGTCCATCGTGTAGGCGATCAGCTTGGAATCTGGACTCCAGCGGAACTCGACGCCCGTATCGAAGCCGCTGACGAGCGTGCTGATGTTCTTGGTTTCAAAGTCGAGAACGGCAATGACGCCATTGCCACGCCGGAACGCGAGCTTGTTGTTGTCAGGCGACGGCGTTGGGCGCGAATCGTTCGTCGGGCCGTCAACGACTGCTGTCAACGTGAAGGTGATGGCATCCGCCCATCGCGCGGGATCAAATGCAGGATCCTTCTTCGCCTTCGGCTTCTTCGCGGGCTTCTTGTCGTCGTCTTTCGCAGCCGCTTCGTCGGCGCCTTCAGCCGCTTCGTCGGCCTTCTGGTCGTCGTCCTTCGCCGGCTTGTCTTTTGACTCGTCCTTTGGCTCTTCCTTCGGCTTTTCGTCCTTCGGCGGCTCGACGCCCATGCGCTCTGCCGTGCGCTTCCGCACTTCGTCACGAGTGCGATCGACCTTCGCGCTGTAGATCGATTCGTCATCGTCCACATCGCTCACGAAGAAAAGCGTCAGGCCGTCCGCGCTCCATGCGATGTCACGCTCGCGCTCGACGCCGTCGGTCACGCGCCGCGCGACGCTCTTCTCCGCCGTCGCGCGCACCCACACGTCTCCATAGGCGACGACCGCGACGCTCAGCCCGTCCGGGGACACGACGGCCTCTCGCGCTTCCTTCCCAAGGTTCTTGCGCGTCATGTCGTCGAGTCCGTCGTCGCTCGCCGTGAACGTCAGCTTTGTCGCGTTGGGCTTGTTCGCTGTGAGATCCACCGCGTAGAGGGCATCCCATGCCGCCACGACCGCGCGCTTGCCGTCGCCGCTCACGGAAACGCCGTGAATGTCGTTGTCCTTGAAATCAGTCAGGCGAACAGCGGCTGCGCCCTCGCGCGTCGACTGGCGGTAGAGGTTGACCGTCTCGTTCTCGCGGTCGGACAAAAAGACAAAGCTGTCGTCGCCGGTCCACTGCGCCATGCCATCGTTGCCAGCCCAGTCGGTCAACCGACGGAACGTGGAAGCCTTCACATCAAAGAGCCAGACATCGCGGGCATCGGGGCCGCGGTATGCGCGGCGCAGCCACGCCGATCCGCCGCGTTCAAAGAGCACTTGCGATCCGTCCGCTGAGTACTGCGCGAACGTGCCGAACGCGTCGTGCACACGCGCGGGCTGACCGCCCGCGACGCCGATGCGATACGGTCGCGTCGAGCGATAAAGATCACCCTCGATCGCCGCATCAAAAGTCATCACCGGGGTTCCCTCGGGCCCGATGCCAAAGCTCGTCAACGTCTGCGCCACGTCCATCTGCGTCAGCTGATCGATGGATGTGCCATCTGATCGCATCACGTAGATGTTGCGGTATCCGTCGCGATCACTTTCGAACGCGATCAATGTGCCATCGGGCGACCACGCAGGCCGCAGTTCGTCTGCAGGGTGCGTAGTCAGCCGCAGCGCCGCACCTCCCGTCGCCGGAGCTTTCCACAGGTCTCCCCGCCAGGCGAACACGACGTCCTTGCCGTCGGGACTCAACGCCGGGAACCGGGGCAGGCCGACCGTCGCGGAGTGCGCCGCCGTCGAGAGCAACGACGACGCGACGAGCGCACCGATCGGCATGAGACCGCTGCGTGCGAGAAGGTTCCGAACGTGAGAGTAGTGGCGCATGTCGTAGATACCGCCTTGCAAGGAACAACCCGTCGGTGGAGAGAATGCCCGCGCTGCTCTCGCCCCACCGAATCCACCCGGATGCGGGTTCAGGGGGAGCGGAGTGTATACCGAGGTTCTGACCCTTCGATTCAGCGCAGGTTCTGACGTATGGGCCGCAACCGTGACGCGTCCTCACGCGGATGATTCATCGAGATCGCCGGATCGCGACCTTGGAGATCGCGCCAATCGTTCCGGTTGTGCGGGTCCTCCGCTCCTCCTTCATCGCTTTTGGTGGGCCGCTTCCGAACTCGGAGCGAAGTTGTGCCAAACCCCTGCCGATAACGCAGACAACTGATCGTGTCATCGACACCGCTCTTCGCGAGGGTGCTCGAGGTTCTGGTCAAGTGGGAGAGCGCGCATGAGTCGTCAGGTCAAGAACGTCGAGCAGATCCGAATGCTTCTGAAACAGATGGACCGCTCGGTGGATGACGCTCGTCACCGTCGGGAAGGGACGCGCGTTCCGTCGTCCACAGCCACCCCGCTCATGAACGGTGCAGGGTCGCCTGGCGGTCCGGGTGTCGCCGGCCAGTGGAACACGGCTGCCCGACAGCCCGGCGCACAGCACCCCGGGATGCAAGCGCCTCGAACTTCCGAAACGGTTCCGAACAACGGCTCGGCGCCCGCACCGCAGCAGGCCTCGACGCCATCCGCCCAGCCGATGAAGCCGGTCACCTCCATCGGTCAGCAAGCGACAACGACTGTGTCGCCGCACGGCAATGGCAGCGCGGCTCCGAGTCCTCGGCCGGAACGGCTGAAGGCGAAGCCGAAGCGCGCTTCCGGCAGTGATCCGCTCCAGGACTTCCAGCAGCGCCAGGCCAGCTGAGTGTTGATGATCTCCGGGCTGCATCCTCGCTCGCGTTGATCATTATCATCGCGATCCCCATGCGCCCCGAAAGCCTTTCGTTTCTCACGTCCTTGCTGAACATGCCGAGCCCCTCGGGCCACGAACACGCTGGACAAAGGCTCTGGCTTTCCTACGTTCGGCCATTCGCGACGCACACGTGGAACGACGCGTACGGCAACTGCTTCGCGAGTCTCGAGCCGACATCCGAGCGCGGCGGCTACGCAGCCGATCGCGTCATCACCGTCGCGGTCTGCGGTCACGCTGACGAGATCGGGCTGATGGTGAATCACTTCGACGAGAAGGGCTTCGTCTTCTGCCGCGCGATCGGCGGAATCGATAACACGTCGATCGTCGGAAAGCGCGTTCGCTTTGCATCAACGATCCCCGGCGTCGGCGACGTGCTCGGCGTCATCGGCGCAACCGCCATTCATCTCCAAGATCGCAGCGGCGATCTCAAGGTGCGGAAACTGCACGAGCTGTTTATCGATATCGGCGCGCCGGACGCCGAGGCCGCGAAGAAGCGATTGCGCATCGGTGATGTCGGAGTGTTCACGGACGGCTTTGAGACACTCACCGATGACATCGTGATCGCACGGGCGCTCGACAACCGCATCGGTACGTTCGCCGCTGCAGAAGCCCTGCGCCTTTGTCGCGAACGGGTCGATGAACTGAACGTGCGCGTCGTCGCGGTCTCCACCGTGCAGGAAGAGATCGGACTGCACGGCGCCGCGATGATCGTCGAGTCGCTGCGCCCCGACGTTTGCCTCGTATCAGACGTCGGTCATGCGACAGACAGTCCCGGAATCTCGCACGCGCAGCATGGACAGTTCAAGCTCGGTGGCGGTCCGAAGCTCGCCGTCGGCGCACAGATGCATCCGGCGGTGGTGGCGCGGCTGGAGGCGGCCGCGCTCGCCCGGCAGGTGACGCTGCAGCGTTCGGCGACACCCGGGTCGAGCGGCACCGACACCGACGAGATTTTTCTGCGGCGCGGGGGGACACCGTGCGGACTGCTGAGCCTCCCGATCCGGTACATGCACACCACCGTCGAGATGAGCAGCCTGAAGGATCTGGAACACATCGCCGACGTGTTCGCGGAGTTCTGCATAGGACTTCCCGCTGCGACCACGTTTGTGGCGGACCTCTGATAGAGTGCGACCACATTTCCCAAGGATGGTCGCTGTCCGGACCTGCCGACGATCTGATGCTCTCTTTCGTTCGCCAAGCTTTCAAAGACATTCACCACACCGGATCGGTGTGGCCGTCCTCCAGCCAGCTCGCGCGCGTGATGACGAAGAGCCTCCGCACTGCGGCGGGCCCGCAACGGGTCCTCGAAGTCGGACCCGGCACTGGACCCTTCACACGGCACATTCTGCAGGCGCTGCGCCGCCACGATGAGTTTCACATCGTGGAGATCAACGAAGCATTCTGCAAGCATCTGGAGCGCGACCTGCTCGTCCCGTATCGCGCCCGGCGGACTGGCGCGACGGTCCGCCTGCACTGCGCACCGATCGAAGAGGCGCCGTTGAAGGGCCGGTTCGATCACATCGTGTGCGGCCTGCCGTTCAACAACTTCCCCCCCGGTCTCGTCCGCACGATTCTGAATCAGCTCATGGATCTGCTGAAACCTGGTGGAGAGCTCGTGTACTTCGAGTACGCAGGCGTCCGCGCCATCAAATCGCCGTTCCTGAAACCCAGCGGTCGTGAGCGCCTGCGCCGGATCGGCGCCGTCGGGAAGAGCCTCCGCCGCAAGCACGGCGGCCGTCGCGAATTTGTTCTCGGCAACCTGCCTCCAGCATTCGCCGTGCGCCTCACCTCCAAATAGGCGCTGCTTACCGCGCCTCCGCTGCTTTGTCGCTACCAACATGGCCTTCGTCAATGAGCACTACCTCAAGCTCTCCGCGGGATACCTGTTCCCGGAGATCGCCCGCCGCGTCGCCGCATTTGCGTCCGCGAATCCATCACTCGCTGCCCGCATCATCCGCTGCGGCATCGGTGACGTTACGGAGCCGCTGCCGCAGGCCGCGATCGCCGCGATGCATGCTGCCGTCGACGAGCTCGCCCATCGTGAGACATTCAAGGGATACGGTCCGGGCACCGGCTACGACTTCGTCCGCACCGCCATCGCCGATGGCGACTTTCGGTCGCGCGGTATCGCGATCGCCGAGGACGAGATCTTTCTCTCGGACGGGAGCAAGGGCGACTGCGGTGCGGTCCTTGAGATCCTCGCGTCGGGGGGCGGAGCAAATCGCATCGCCATCACCGATCCCGTGTATCCCGTGTATGTCGACTCGAACGTGATGTTCGGCAACACCGGCGGCGCACGCGCTGACGGCAGATACGACGGACTCGTCTACATGCCGTGCACTGCGGCGAACAACTTCGTCGCGGACATTCCCGCAGAACCCGTCGACATCGTCTATCTCTGCTTCCCCAACAATCCGACCGGTGCGATGATCGATCGGTCGCGGCTCGAAGCATGGGTCGCGTACGCGCTCAAGAACAAAGCCATCATTCTGTATGACGTCGCCTACGACGCGTACATCCGCGACCCGACGCTGCCGCGCTCGATCTATGAGATCCCCGGTGCCCACGAGTGCGCGATGGAGTTCCACTCGTTCTCCAAGTCCGGCGGATTCACCGGTGTGCGGTGCGGATACACGGTCCTCCCCAAGGCGCTGCACGCGTTCACGAAGTCCGGTCAGAAGGTCGGACTCAATGCACTGTGGACGCGCCGATGGAACACACGCAGCAACGGCGTCAGCTATCCGGTGCAGGCGGCAGCCGCGGCGCTGTATTCACCGCAAGGCAAAGCGCAGGTCAAGCAGCTCGTTGATTTCTATATAGGGAATGCAGCGATTCTGCGCGAAGGATGCAGCAAACTCGGACTGCGCGTGTTCGGCGGCGAGCACGCGCCGTACGTGTGGGTCGAATGCCCGGACAAGCTCAAGAGCTGGGACTTCTTCGACCGCATGCTGAGCGAAGCCAATGTGGTGATCACGCCGGGCGCAGGCTTTGGCGCATGCGGCGAAGGCTACTTCCGCATCTCGTCGTTCAACAGCCGCGCGAACGTGAAAGAAGTCGTGCGGCGCATGACGACGATGTGTGAAAGTAAGAAAGAAGAAGTAGGAAGTAGGAAGTAGGAAGGTGGATTCCCTCCGACCTTCATACTTCATACTTCAAAAAAGAAATCCGCCCGCAATGCTGCGGACGGATTTCACTCGGGAGGAGTTTATTAGGAGAGTCTTGGTTGATCAGGCCTGAGCGCTGACACCGAGTCCGCTCGGGTAACGGTTGGACAGACCGCGCAGCAGGTCCATGCGCTCCGCGCGGGATCCGGTCATGCCGCTCACGAGCTGGCTGACGTTTGACGGCGGTGCCGCTGAGAATCCGCTCGCGGACAGCTGGCTGTACAGGCGATCGGCGACGCCCTTGCTCTTCGTGGTGTCGACATACGCGTGCCGAGCCTGGACGGAACGAGCATCGCTCCTGTCAGCTAGCGCCGCCATCCACTTCGTAATGGCGTCGCCCATGTCGCCGGCGGGGTTCTTCGCGACCTTGTCGAGCTCGACAGCGAGCTTCTGCTGCATCTCGTCGCGCGTGATGCGGGCGTCCTTGTCGGCGTCGACTGAACTCAGAAGCTTCGATGCCTGCGGCACGTCCTTCACAGCGACAGCGCCATCCTGATCATCATCGCGCAGCGCGAAGACCGCGTCGGTGACCTTCTGTGCAGCTTCCTTTGCCGCGATCGAGATGGTTTCGTCCTCGCCGGCTGCCTTCGCGACGTTGGCGGGTGCGCCGCCGAGTACGAGCGCCAGGTCAGCACCATCGACAGTGCCGTCGCTGTTGATGTCGTACTGGAAATTGTCAGTGCCCCACGTTTTCTGCACGCCTTCAGCGACGCTTTGGGCCGCGTTCGGCTGCGCATTGCCGAGCGCCATCGCGAGATCGATGCCGTCGACAACGCCATCGCCGTTGGCATCGCCGGCACCGTTGGGCTGACCCCAGGAGTTGAGGACATCCTGCTGCGTCGGGACTGCCGGAGGCTGCGCCGGAGAATCAGCCTGGTTGGTCGCCGACGGCGCGCCGGGCGTCCCACCCAGAAAGACGCCGAGATCGAACGCATCGACCGTGCCGTCTTTCGTGACATCGAACTGATCACTGTTCGTACCCCAGGCGGCAAAGAATGCCTGAAGGTCGACCTGGCCAGGCAAGGACTGCGCCCCGCCACCTGTTTGTCCTGTGAGTGGAACACCGCCGCCGGATGAGGTTGACTCCGGTGCGATGGCATTGACGGACGGCGCCTTTGCGACTGATTTCGCGGGAAAGAACGTCCGTGTCGTGGGTACGCCCTGAGAGACTGTGGGCAATTGCTGCATGCGGAACCCCTTTCAAAGAAGGATTGTGCCGATGCCTTGGCAAATGCCATGCCGCTCAGTTGTCGTTGTCGTCGTCCGTCGGCAACCCCGTGTCGGGCGTCTTCCATCCCGTCGACGGCTTGCGCTTTGGAAGGAAGCTTTGCTCGGCCGGGGTTCGTTCTGGCCGCGGTCCACCGTATCGGTGGCAGACGATGAACATCTCGACTGATTCGGCTCGAGAGGCTTTCGGTTTAAATCCTTTTGCCTCATCGAACAAACGGACGCACCGCTTGAGCAGAACTGGATATTCCTGTCCTTCGAACACTTTCATGACCAAGTGTCCGCCTCTGCGCAACCATGTTCCGCAGCGGTCGATCAGTTCGTTGCAGAGGCGCACACTCTGAAAGTGGTCACCACCGGGATCGCCTGTCGTGTTCGGCGCCATGTCCGAAAGAATCACGTCAAAGGGCTTGCCTCCGACGTCGTCCAGCGAGATGTCGCGCAGATCAGCGTGCAGCCTCTTTACATTCGGCGGAAAGCCATTCGGGTCGATCGGCTTGAGATCAACCGCGTAGACCACTCCCTTGAGACCGATTCGGTCCGCAGCGACCTGCGCCCAGGATCCCGGTGCGGCGCCCGCGTCGAGCACGCGATCGCCGCGCCGGAGCACGTGCTTGCGCTCATCAATTTCGAGCAGCTTGTAAGCAGCGCGCGAGCGATAGCCCTCGTCCTTCGCCAGCTTGAACCAGTGGTCTTGTACTTCCTTCATCGAATTCAACACCGGTGAATCTGCGTTGCTCCCACGCTCTCAGTGAATGGCCGGAAACGGATTCTGCGAGATCGGGTCGGGGATGATGGAGATCATGACATCATCGTTGGATGTGCGGAGCACGATCGGATTCGTGCCGCCGTTCAAGGTTGCGCGAAGCGTGTCGATGTCGTTGCGTGGATCGACCGCCAGCCAATGACCGAACTTGATTCGACTTCTGACCGCGCCGCCGACCGTTTCAGCATCGAATGCGCCGACGGATTCACCGCGGATCCGCAGGTCGATCAGGCCGTCGCTGGTGACGAGCGTCATCGGCTGATCCATCTTCCAGCCGGTCATCAGGCGAATCGAGCCTCGCGTTGTTGCGACGTCTGCGCCTGAACGGTTGCCGCTGATCCAGATGTTGCCGCGCGCGGTGCGCACGCGCACAGTACCGAGATCAGGCACTTCAATTTCGACGTTGACGTGTTGAAAGTGCGGTTCATTTGTGTCAGAACCGGCGCGAAGAACCGCCGTGTCGCGACCGTCCCGGCGCTCGAGCGACACTGTGTAGCGGATATCGCCGAGCGACTCCATGGACTCGGCGCTGCGCCCCCAGCCGTGACTTCCGATCCGGCACACCGAAACGCTCGTCTGCTTGGCACTTGGGGCGCTGACAATCGAAACACTGCCCGCAAAGACTTCGACGTCCACATCAACCACGCCCTCACTCGCCAGCTGCACGACCTCGTCCTGTGTGCTGCGCCAGCCGAGCAGCCCCTGATGGACCTGCCCCGCGGCGGCCATCAGCACCGGCGTCGGAGCCGCCTTCCCCGTGCAGCCGAGCGGGCTGAGGGTGAGAACGGCAACGAGGCTGAGGATGGCGGTGGCGTGTGCGGTCGATGTGCGCATGGGGTTCGAGCCGGGCTAGGGTGGGCAACGCTGTTCGGACTGGGCTGTATCGGTCGATCCTACAGCCACCCCGCAAGTTCCGCGCGGACCGCGATGTTCTTCATAGGATCAAGCTATGCCCGCCCGCTTCCTCCTCGCCGTCCTCTCTCTCGTTGCCGTCCCGCCGATTCCTGCACAAGAAACCCCTTCGCCTCCAGTGAGCGACGTCGCGACCGGCGCGCGCGAGCAGCCCGCCTCGGACAAGTTCACGGCGCGGCTCGGTGCCGGAGCCACCGCGACACTCACGACTGGCGACGCGGGTCCCGGCCGGCTGATTCTCTTCTTCATTCGTGATCACACGCTGGCGACCCGCCGGCTGCAGAACGCCGATCCAATGCACGCGCCGTTCTATTTTGTTCCCCAGCCGCTCGCGGCGGTGGATGTGACGGGCATGAAGGAAGACTCGGAGGTCGTGGTCGATGGATCGGCACTCGCGTGGCCCGTTTCGTTCAACGATCTCGATGGTGAGTTCCGTGTGCAGGCGGTTTACCGCCGCAATCGCGAGGCACGCGGCCACCTCGCGGAAGGAAATCTGTACAGCAGCGTGAGGTCCATTGAGCTCGCCGCGGACTCCGTGGATTCAATCGCCATCGAACTGACGCGCGTGATGCAGGACAAGCCGGTGCCAACCGCCCCGAACATGAAACAGGTTGAGATCAAGAGCACGCTGCTGAGCGCTTCGGCCGGACGTGACGTCATGATGCGTGCGGGCGTGGTGTTCCCGAAGGAGTACGACAATCTCAATGCGAAGCGCCGCTTCTGGCCGACCATCTACGTGGTGCCAGGATTTGGCGCCGATCATCGCGAGGCGGAGAACTACGCATCGATGATGGCAACGCCGGGCACGGAGCTGCTCGCACCGCAGGCTGTCTATGTGGTCCTCGATCCAAACTCGCCCCTCGGTCATCACGGGTTTGTCAATTCCCTGAATCATGGACTGCGCGGCGACGCGCTCGTGCGCGAACTCATTCCGGCGCTGGAGGAGCGCTTCCGGCTGATCGCCAAGCCTGAAGCCCGCATTATCACGGGTCACTCATCAGGCGGCTGGGCAAGCCTCTGGCTGGGACTGCGCCATCCCGAGACCTTCGGCGCATGCTTTGCGAGCGCTCCCGATCCGGTGGATTTTTCCGCGTTCCAGACCATCGACATCTATGCCGACGCGAGCATGTTCGCCGATACGGAAGGGCGCGAGCGGCCGAGTTTTCGCCAGGCACTCGGCCCGACGGACGACCGCGTGATGATGACGGTGCGCGAAGAGGTCGGCGTCGAACACGTGCTCAGTCCCCGCGGAGAGTCGGGTGAGCAATGGGGCGCGTGGGCCGCAATGTTCAGTCAGCGCGATCCGACAACGCGCCTGCCACGCCAGCTCTTTGATCCGGTGACAGGCGCGATCGATCACGACGTCGCCGAGCGCGAGTGGTCGCGCTTCGACATTTCCCGCATGGTCGAAGCGGACTGGCCTCGCTACGGCCCGATTCTCGCGACGAACGTCCGGCTGCTGTGCGGCGAGCGCGATTCGTATTATTTAAATCTGGCTGTGGAGAAACTTCGCGCGAAAGTCCATGCGCTGAGAGAGCGCGAAATCGACGCGGGACGGGTGCCGGCGCATGGAGCCGGCTACATCGAACTGATTCGCAATGCGACTCACGAGAACCTGACAGCGTTGACGACAGTGCGATGGAATGGCGAGATGATCGAGCATCTCCATCGCGCAGGCTGTCACGAGTGAAAGGGAACACGCACCGACGGGCTGGCAGATGTGTTCGCCGCGCTCACACCCCCACACCGACAATCTTCGCGGCGCGCTGCGCGATCTGCGTGTGATGCAGACCGCACATCTTGAGGATGTCGTCTTCGGTGCGCGCCGACTTCGGAATGCGGCGCACGAACATCTGCTCGATCGTGAACGCGTCACCCGCTTCAGCGCACGCATCGGCAACCGCGCTTCCGAGTCCGCCGCCGTAGTTGTCCTCGACGGTCAGGATGTTGCCGCCATTCTTGTTGGCCAGATCAAGCAGCGCATCGGCATCAAACGGGATCGAATACAGATCGACGAGCGTCGCGTCGATCCCCTGCTTGTCAAGAAGTGCGATCGCTTTGTTGCACTCATGAACCATGAAGCCGGCACTGACGATCATGAGATCGCGTCCGTCGTTCAGCACTTCAAACTTGCCGAGATTGAAGACGGTCTTTTCGCTGTAAAGAAACTCGACTTCGGGCCGGAACGTCCGCATGTAGCAGCAGCCCTGGTACTCGGCCATCACCTGGGTGAGGGCATAGGCGGCATACGCGTCAGACGGTTGCAGAATGTAGAAGCCGGGGTTGCCGCGATGATCGCGCACTGACGCCAGGCTCCGGAACCACGCGACATCAGGCAGCGCCATCTGACTCGGACCGTCCGGCGCCGGCGTGATGCCGGCGTGCGAACCGACGAGCTTCAAGTTTGCACCGGAGTTCATCGCGAGTTCAATCTGGTCATACGCGCGGGCGAAGAACTTCGCGAATGTCGACACGAACGGGATCTTGCCCGCCGCGGAAAGTCCCGCAGCGACCGACACCATGTTCTGCTCGGCAATGCGGCACTCGACGTAGCGCGGCGCGAGTTCGCGATCATTGGCGAACCACTCCGCAAACGTCGAGTTCTTCACGTCGGCGTCGAGCGCCCAGACGGAGGAGTTCGCGTGACCGAGTGATCGCAACGCCAGGCCGTATGCCTTGCGTGTCGCGAACTTGCCGGACGCGAACACCGTGGCAAAGTCGTACGCCTTCATCGCCTGCGTAAAGGTCATCGCGTCCTTCACGACAGCCGCCGGCGCCTGCGTCTCTTCGGGCGGGAAGATCCGCAGCGAATCGCCGGACACGAGCGTGCTCGTCAGCGACATCCGCTGCGAGTTCAGCTCGTCCTTCGCCTGCTTGAGCTTGTCGCCGGCGGCCGGCTTGCCGTGCCATCCGCCACCTTGCAGCGACGGCGCGCCCCAGCCTTTCACAGTCCTGGCGACGATTGCGGTCACCTTGTCGCCGGCGTCACCCTTCGCGCCCGCCGACGGATTGTTCATCGCACGCTCGAAGGCATCGCGAATGGCCTTCGGATCGTGCCCGTCGATCACCAGGGCCAGCAGTCCCGCGGCCTCCAACTTCTTCGCCAGCACCTCGGCCGACTGCTGCTGCGAGACCTTGTCGGACTGTCCGTATTGATTGCAGTTGAAGATCGGGACGACGTTGGTCAATCGAAAATCGACGAGGAAATCGATTGCTTCCCAGATCTGTCCTTCGCGTGATTCACCGTCACCGATGATGCACCAGATGTGCTTGTCAATGCCGTCGCGCTTGGCCGCGAGTCCAAGGCCTGCGGCAACGGACAGCCCCTGGCCCAGCGAACCGGTCGCAGCATCAAAGAAAGGAAATCCTTCCATGGGATTAGGATGACCGTCGATCTCCGATTCTGCCTTCCGGAGATTCTTGGCATCCGCGACTGTCATCGGGCGCAGCGCGCCTTCTTTCCCGATCATCACGCCGAGATCCGCGCACGCTGCATAGAGAAACGGCACCGCGTGACCCTCGCTCAAAACGAAGCGATCGGACGTGGGATATTGAGGGTCGTCCGGCATCCATCGCATCGTGTGATACATCAGGACGGTCGAAAGATGACCGATCGACATGGAGGATGTCGGATGGCCGCTTCCGGACTCTGCGGTGATGTCGAGCACCAGCTGGTCGAGCTGGATGGCCTTGGCATGGACGGCTGCTTCGAAACTCATACGGTCGCAATCCTTTCGCGGATGTGGTTCGCGTCAACCCCTCGAACGAGGAACGTCGACCTAGGCCCCCTGTGCCGTTCCCCTGTGCGCGTCGCTCGGGGCGGAGAGGGTTCAGGCCAAATAGGCAATGAGGCGCACCCGGTTTCTCCCGTAGGGACAGCGCGTTGTTGCTGGCGGGAGCGTCGGATGCGAAAGCGTGGAGTATCGAGGGAAGCCGACGAATCCGCAACCGTCGAAACGCTCGGCTCGCGGGGTCCAGTCTTCCGGATCGACGGGACCGCCCGTTCCCGGCATCCAGTGCGGCGAGTTCTGCCTCCGCAGAACCCAAGGAGACAGTCGATGACCAGCCTGATGACTAGCGTTGCGCCCAGTTTCGTGTCCTCAGGCCGGCCCGTGACGTGGTTCCCGTCACAGTGGTCATTCCTCCCCAGCTGGTTCGCGCGAGTGGTTCTTGCCGTCGCCATTGCCGCGCTGACGGTGGCTCGGCCCGCAACGGCTCAAGGGACGTCCGAGCTCTTCCCCGAGCCGCTCTCCAGCGCCGACGTCGAGGCGATCCTCGATCGCATCGGGATTGAGGGCGAGGCCCGCGTCCAGTCGCTCAAGAGTTTCGAATCGTGCGTGGCGCAGATTCTCGAACTTCGCAAAGGCGGCATCGACGACTATCTCAAGAACCGGCCCGCGTCCCAGTCGATCGACGATGTCAAGGCGCGCGTCGCGGCGCGGCGGAAGCTGCTGAACCGGTTCGCTGCGATCGAGAGTCAGCTTTTCGACAACATTCGCAGTGTCGCCCCTGAATCGCTTCTGCCAGACGTCGAGCGCGAGCGGGCGCGCGCCGAACGGCGTCGCGCGTGGTCGACGGCGAACCCGTTCCTCGGACGAACGACTCACGTCGAGCTCGCTGATCTGGTGCGCGAAACGGCGAACTCATCGGGCGAGCCGCTCCCGCAGGACATCGCGGACCAGGTCGACACGCTGCTCTCGACTTTTGAGCAGCAGCAGACGTCGCTGTACCGCAAGCTGTCCGACGTTGCCACTGACGAACTGTTGCGCATGGCGAGCGTGCGTGCCGAGCGAAACATCACTGCTCCATCACGAGCTGGTGACGCGCCTCCGGATTCGGATGCGTGGCAGCGCTACTTCAAGGAATTAAACGAAGCGCGCGCGATTGCCCGCGGCCCGCAAAACGAACTGCGCGTTAAGGCACGCACACTCCTCCGCGAAACAGCGAAACACGTTGCCGGCTCGCTTCCCCCGGCGATCAGCACCCGATTCCGACAGCGCTTCTTGAACACCGCCTATCCCTCAGCGAGCCATCCGCGCGACCCTGTGCCTCCGCTCGTGCTTGAGGCCCGCACGCTTCATGCAAACAGCGCAATCACAGGGGATGAGCTGGCGACGGTGGAAGCGCTCGCAGCGTCGCACGCGACGCGCCGCGATGCGTTGAACGAGCGGCTGATGGATGCCATCGACAAGGAGTCGGCGACCGGATCGAGCGTCGGAATCCGCATCGCCCTCAGCGAGGACGATCTCGATCCTGAAGATGTAAAGCGGCAGGCGCTGTTCAGCGAGCGCGCGGCGCTCGATGAATCGACAACGAGGGCGATTGCGGGGGCATCCGAGGCGCTCGCATCGAAGGTGCCGGCTGAGCGCGGCGACGATCATGGCATCACGCATGACATCGATCTGGGTGACATGGACATGGCGGGTGGCGGCAACGTGGTCGTCTTCGCCACGGCAACGGCCGGAGGCGATTCCGTCGACATGCAAGGCATGGAAGGCATGGGTGGCATGGACGGCGCCATGGTGATTACAACGGGAGTTGATTTGAGCGACGCGGGCAGGACTGGCACGCCCGCGCCGATCAAGAAGGATCAATTGGACGCGTGGCGCGAGCGGTTCGGCTTCAGCGACGACATGGTGGTCATCGCCAACCTCCTTCTCGACGACTACGTCGCGAAGTATCGGGAGTTGGAGGCGAGCGAACTCGCTGAACTGAAGTCACTTCCTTCCGCGTCGCCTGGCATGATGTTCGACGCCGGCGGCACCCCACCGCCACCAGCCACGAAGCACACGATCGCACGACAGTTCGAACTGCGCCGATTGATCATCGATCGCATGGTCGAGCTGGACCGCGAGTTCATCGATGGCCTTGCGACGGCGACCGGCGACTCGCTCAACACGAAGGAGCTCGAACGGCTCAAGAACACGCGCGAGCGGGCGGCGCTCATGAGCGCCGATCACTTTGGCATGGGCGGCATGCTCTCGATGGGCGAGCTGTTCGGAGACTCGAAGTCCGCCGCCCTCGACTGGGGCGAGACCGTGCGAGAGGTTCAGTTCGAACCCGGCGTCGCATTAGCCCTTGCCTCGATCATCGACGATTGGGATGTGGCGTCGCTCGCTGCCTTCCGGGAACGGCTGCAG
>Ga0163153_10000855_pt1 | contig 50378 bp, 32 predicted proteins | sample OliLakLV19MP6IB1_FD_148629 | JGI IMG/M metagenome (GOLD analysis project Ga0163153, IMG submission 148629) | Freshwater microbial mat bacterial communities from Lake Vanda, McMurdo Dry Valleys, Antarctica - Oligotrophic Lake LV.19.MP6.IB-1 | ecosystem: Environmental > Aquatic > Freshwater >... | reverse complement strand
GCATTGAATATAAATGGTTGCGGCAATGTTGCCCAAATAATACCGCTCAGCCCCGGCCAAGGCGACCCCAACTTTATTCAAGACGGAGTGAACGCCGGTTGCATAGTCGATCCAAGCATAGATTACAACTTCTCGTTTTTTTATTTTCAAGCACAAGCCAATGGCCAATTTGGCTTTGCTGTGCAGTCGGCCAACCCCAACCTGGCCACCGACATTGACTTCAATGTGTGGGGGCCCATCAGCAGCGTAGCCCAAATCTGCAACTTCGTGCGCAACAACCAGCCCATCCGTTCTTCCTTTGACGAAGGTTCTGACCTTACCGGACTGGCCGATGTTCACCCTGTTTTCGGCAACGCAGTCACGGACGATTTTGATTGTGGCAGCCCAGCTACTCCAGGTACCGACCCGCCAATTGGCTTCGCTGACGATTTTGTCCGCCGTATCGATGTGCAGATTGGCCAAATCTATGTCATCATGCTCGACGACTTTGACGGAACCATTGAAAATGATGGGATCGCCATAGATTTTTCTGGCACCTCGAACGGGGTGCTCGGACTGAGCAACATGCCCATTACGGTGAGCAACGACACTTTTTTTTGCAATGGCCTCTCGGTGCAACTACAAGTAACCGGCGGGTTGAATTATGCTTGGTCGCCCGCTACGGGGCTTTCTTGCTTTGATTGTCCAAACCCATTTGCCAGCCCGAGTGCCACCACAACCTACGAAGTAACAATAGTAGATGTTTGCCAAACGGTGACGGAATTCGTGACGGTCGCCCTGCTGCCCCTCCCCGCTTTCTCGCTGGGCCAAGACACGGTCGTTTGCGCGAGCCAACTCCCGCTCGCGCTCGCCGCTCCCGGCGCCGCGCTGTGGCAGGACGGCAGCAGCGCGAACATTTTTGCCGCCGCCCAGCCCGGCCTTTACTGGGCCGAGTTCACGGGCGCGAACGGCTGCCAATTCCGCGACAGCGTGACGCTGGCACTCAATCCATCTGCCCAAACACAATCCTCCGCCCAGCCCTGCCACGGCCAGCCCTACGTTTGGGACGGCCAGGCTTTCAGCGCCGACACCACGGTGTGCGCCACCTTTGCAGGGCTGAACGGCTGCGACTCCACGCACTGCCTCACGCTCACGTTTTTCTATCCTTTACTCACCTTAGACACGAGCATTTGCAGTGGCCAAACACTCGCGTGGCACGGCACGGATTATTCTACATCGGGCATTTTTACCGACACGGTGCTGCTAGGCGGATGCCTCACAGCCACGCTTTTGGATTTGGAAATACTGCCCATCGCCGCCGAATTGATTTCGGGCGACCCGCTCTGCCACGGCGACAGCACCGGGTTTGTCGAATTGACCAACATCACAGGGGGAATCGGGACGGTCGTGTTCCGCCTGAACGGCGGGGCACTCACCAATGTGCCAATGTTCGGCGGCCTCCCAGCGGGCAATTGGGAAGTGCTGGCAACGGACGCTGCGGGATGCACGGCCACATTCTCGTTCGCGCTCGCCGACCCACCCGCGCTGGCGGGGGAACTGGGGCCGTCGCCGGAACTGGCCGTGGGCGACACCTACGCCATCCCGGTGCAGGTGAACCAGTCGGGCGTGTTCCAGTATGCTTGGTCGCCGCCCGATGGGCTGGATTGCACGGACTGCCCCAGCCCAGTGGCAAGGGCCAGCGAAGAGATAACCTACACACTTTTGCTCACTAATGCCGACGGCTGCGAGGCAGCGGGAGTGCTGCTCATCCGCATCAAAGCGGGCGAAGCGATCATCTATGTGCCCAACATTTTCTCGCCCGACGGCGATGGGCAAAACGACTGGCTGACCATTTTTGGAAACCCCGCCGAAGGGCTCGCCGTGGATTTGTTCCGCGTGTATAACCGCTGGGGGGAATTGATCTTTGAAACCCAATCGTTGGGGCTGAACGACGAACAGTCGGGCTGGGACGGGCGGCAACGAGGGCGGGCGGTGCTACCCGGCGTGTACGTCTGGCTTGCAGAAATCCGGATGGCCGATGGCTCGCTGCTGCGCAAACACGGCGAAGTGGCGGTATTGCGGTAAGTCGAAATCCCGCTCCCAGGTGTCACCTTTACGTTTCTAATATTTACATCGGATAGTATGTCCAATATCACAATTTCAATTTTCTTTCAAAAATGAACTACACTACAAAGTAACAACGTAACAACTATTATTTTCAAGACTATCTGGTTACGTACTACATTAGTCGTTGTCGTTGCGTTCGGAGATAAACTATTGAGGAATGTCAAGCGGCCGATAAGAAAACTAAATCTGTTGCATTTGAAACTTGAATCCGCCCTTTCCTCAGAGAATCAAACAAATAAAGTTGTTAATGTGACCTTGACAGGTGGACTAATTGGATTATTTTCAGTATCTCCACAAAGTGTACTTAACAACAGATTGGTAAAGGAGAATTCTAACGGCTGGCGAGTAATTCAAGTTATCCCTGCTGATAGTGGCAATATTTTTCTTTTTATTTTCAGATTGTTGCTATTAGTGGTCACATTTTTTCTTTATACAAGTGCAAATGGATATTATGTAATTTTGGAAAAGAAAATGTAGTATGACAAGATTATTTAATTTTAGATGGTTCCCTTCTCTGATATTTGGAAGGAACCAAACACGATTGCCTCCTTAAACATGCTCTTGTGCGTTGGAATTGCGACATAGGTGGTTCAGCACACTGCGCTGGTTGTGGTCGGTATATTGGTGTTATAACTTGCAGGAATTGTGGTCACAAATTTGATTTGTAGGTTAACTTTCGTCTTGCTCCGATATGGAGACCTCTTGCTTCTGTCACCCGCAATGTTCAATCCACAAAGCCCACCCTGATGGCCAATCCGTCAGGGCTGGCTTTTAGGTTTCGGCAAGTTCATACATAAATCTTTGCCAAATGTTGGCTACATTCACTCGCCAAATCTTTATTATTCCTCATTTTCAAAACGGAGCTTGCCATGAAACACCTCCTGTTTGCGCTGCTCACTTTTTTTCCAGGTTTACTTCCTGCCCAAAACCCTGACTCAATTACCTTAGCCAGCGTAGTTGATAGCCTCATTCAAGCCAGTCAAAAATCTATGGCGGCAGGAAAAGTCGAAAAGGCATTTCAGCTAATAGAACAGGCAAAAGATAAAGCCGAATCCAGTTCGGGTACGATGAGTGCCATCTATGCAAAATGCCTTCATACCCAGGTAGACCTTTTGGTCAAAGTGAGAAATTTCAAGGATGCACTGCCTATTTGTATTATGGCCAAGGATATACGGGAAAAAGTATTGGGAAAGGAGCACTTTGATTATTCCCTTTCTTTAAGCTATTTAGCCACCTTGTACAAGGAGTTAGGCCAATATGGGCTGGCAGAACCTTTGGCATTGGAGACCAAAGAACTCCGGGCAAAAAACCCAGGGAAAGAATCCAAGGAATATGCAATTACCCTACATCTTCTTGGTTCACTGTATTATGTGTTTCGGGAGTATAAAAAGTCGGAGTCCTATTTTTTGGAAGCCAAAAGTATTTTTGCCAAAACGCCGGGAGAGCATTCTTTTCAATATTCCAATACGCTCAACAGTCTTGCTGCTTTATATACGGAATGGGGCAAATTTGACAAGTTGGAGGATTTTCATATAAATGCCATAAAAAAGCTGGATAAGTCCTCGGGCAAGGTCTCGGCAGCATATGCAGGCACCTTAAACAATCTCGCTTGGCTCTATTTCCAAACCGGGCAATACGGTAAAGCGGAGCCGTTATTTCTCGAAGCCAACCAGATTTTCCTCAAATTACACGGCAAAAAGGACGAGCAATTTGTCTCCCAATTGAATAACCTCGCTTTATTGTATTACCAAACCGGGAAATATGGAAAAGCAGAGCTGCTCTACCAGGAGGCCATTGATATTATGGCGAAAATTGCCAGCGACAACAAGGTTTCATATGCCGCTGCCCTGAGCAATCTCGGTGTCTTATATGCAGATATCGGCAATTACGACAAGGCAGAAGCTCTTTATCTGAAAGCCAAACAGAACCTGGAAAATGAATACGGAAAATATCGCGCAAGCTACGCTACTTGCCTGACTAACCTTGGCGATTTGTATTACAAAACCTTTCTGAATGACAAAGCCGAGGTGTTTTTGGAAGAAGCCAAAAACATCCGTAAAACTGAACTTGGCGATGACCATCCCGACTATGCCGCCTCTTTGATTAACCTTGGACAATTATACCTGGATAAAAAAGAATACGATAAAGCGCAGCCGCTTTTATTGGAATCCAAAGACATTTTTTTAAAAAAACTCAGCGGCAACCATCCTTTATACGCCATATCGCTGTTGAAGCTGGCTGAAATGTTCACCGCAAAGGGCGATTATGGCCAAGCGGAGTCGCTTTATATGATGGCAAAAGATGGCCTTGAAAAAAGCTTGGGGAAAGCGCATCCAAATTATGCGTTCGCCTTGAGCAGTCTAACGCGATTCTATCGGTCTGCCAATCGCCTTTCAGAGCTTTCTCCCCTTTACTTAGAATTAAACGCGCTCATCCAACACATCGTTGATCAATCGGTTTCATTTTTTTCGGAACAGCAAATGCTAGCCTATTTGCAGACATTCGAGCCCGATATCGCACAAGTTCATTCCTTTTCTCAAATAAGCGACAGTCCTGAACTGCACGGTGCTTGTTTCAACAACGCGCTCTTCTACAACGGCTATCTCCTCGAAAACGCACGCCGCATTTCCCGTTCTTTCGCCAACGCAGACAGCCTCACGCGCGACACCTTTTACCGTTGGCAGGTCTGTCGGCATCGCCTCGCCAAGGAATACGCCAAGCCCATCGCCGAGCGCAGGTATGTCGCAGAAACAGAAGCCGAAGCAGAGGGCTACGAAAAAACGCTCACCCGTAACTTGCCAAAGTTTAAGGAGGCAATGCAAGTGCCGAAATGGCGGGATGTCCGCGACCGATTGCGAGCTGGCGAAGCAGCAGTAGAGTTCATTCATTACCGTTATTACACCCCTGATCCTACAGACAGCACCATGTACGCGGCACTCGTATTGCTGCCAAATGATACTACTCCGCACTTCATCCCCCTCTTCGAAGAACGCCAACTCCAAGCCCTCTTGGATCGCCCCGGCTTAGACGAAGAACTTGTCATCAAACATCTCTATGGCAATAGTCCCGACTTGCGTAAACTACTGTGGCAGCCGCTCGAACCCTTTTTGCGCGACGCGAAAACCATTTACTATTCCCCCGCAGGACTGCTCCACCGCATCAATCCCGCTGCGCTGCAGGATGAGTCCAGACAAACGCTCTCCGAGGGTCGGCAATGGGTGCGCGTCGGCAGTACCCGCGAACTGGTGACCGGGAGATTGGCTGACAAATCCTTCGCCAAAATGTCAGCAGAAGCTGCGTCCAACATCGGCAATCCCCCGTCAGCAATCATCTATGGAGGCATTACATACGATATGGACAGTCTTGCCTATTGTGCTGACAATTTTGTCGAACAGATGGATAGCACTGAAGATTATCAGCCCAAGGACGGCAACTTCCGATATATTGTCGAGGGGCAAACCATTCCAAGATATAGAAGCTCGAACATTTATCCTGATAGTACCTGGCGCAAGCTCGATGATACGGGGCACGAGGCAGATGAGGTCGGCGCTTTGCTGGCTGGCGCAGGATTTCAAGCTACGGTGCAGAAAGGATTGTTCGCCAGTGAAGAGCGCTTCAAGCGGATAGGGGTCGCTGCTCCCTCACCGCGAATCCTGCACATAGCCACGCATGGATTCTCCTATCCTGACCCCCAAAAAGATTCCCCGAAAGGCTTCGGCAATACTGAGCCGACTTACAAACTGCTGGACGACCCTATGTTGCGTTCAGGCCTGCTTCTGGCCGGTGCGAATTATTATTGGAAAAACAAACGCCCACTAACCAACCGTGAGGATGGCATACTGGTCGCTTACGAAGTCAGTGGCTTAAATTTGCAAAACACCGAATTGGCCGTTTTATCCGCCTGCCAAACAGGCTTGGGCGATGTGGTAGGCAGCGAGGGCGTGTACGGCCTACAACGAGCCTTCCGTATCGCCGGAGCCAAGTTTCTGATTGTATCGCTTTGGGAAGTACCTGATGAACAGACCCGGGAACTGATGCATCTTTTCTACCAAAACTGGGTGGAGAAGCAAGAGTCGTTGCGCGATGCTTTCAACCATGCCCAGCAGCGCTTGAGGGAAAAAGAACCCATCCCTTATATGTGGGCGGGGTTTGTGCTGGTGGAGTGAGTGCGACCTGTCAAGACCGTTCTCGAATTTTTCCGCCTGAAAAGCCACAAAACCTATACTGCCGAAAACAGGAACGGGAGCGTAGATGCCGTGATTTTTAGATTTCGGGAATTGCCCTGGCAGCTATCTGTTGGAAAAAGAACGAGATAAGCGGCTTCATAGATAAAAGAAGACTGGCCTTTGCCCCATTCTAAATAGCAGAACAGGAAGGACATGAATACGAAAAAGAGATATAATCTTTTCATTTTCAATTAATTAGGTTGATCAATGTAATAGCATTCATTTTATCTATGATTATTTCCATGCATCCATCTTTGATGCTAAAAAATAGGGAAGCGGAAGTATTTGTACCTCAACGTCATCTAAGCGAACGGTAAATGCTTTATTAAAACCAGGTTCAAACCAACGGTTGCTCGGTGCCCAGCCTATTGATTCTGTGGACATTACATCTACTAGTAGGTCTTCAAAGACAAACCGACAGATAACTCGGAACCGGCCTGTTCGTGAAAACCTTTTTCAGCGATGGATTGGCGTAGTTCTTCCAATTGTCGGACTGTGGTGATCTGAAAAGTCAGGCCAATATCTTTTGTCGGTCTTATATCTTCGGCAGATGGATCATCAATATATAGACTAACCATGGCGCCACCGACGAAAACAACTTCACGATTGAGTTCGCCTAAGGCCTTGGCAATCTTAACTGTTGCCATCCTGTTGAGGGTTGTATTCTTCAGCATATTTTTTCTCTTAATAATTCCAAGGCCAAATTTTTCTCTCTCGCTCGTCCAACGCGTATCGCATCAAGCATTGACAGGCACTCGTACAACCGTGGGTCTAGTTCAACCGCTTGAACCACTGAGGGGTAAAGTGGCATTATACTGTGTCCCCGCATATGTCCTTTGGCGTATGGCCATACATAGTTTTCAGCGCTGCTAATTAGTTGTACCAACGGCTTCGCACTGTGGGCCGTTGGAATTCCTCGGACCACCACTCCCGGTTGCTGTGGGAACACAAATGGAACACCATATTGCAATATCCTCACAACATTTTCCGCTTCTGCATCACCCAATACAAGCCCCCTGTAATCACCGCAGCCACCACAATCGTGGCATAGAACGCCCAAGGGTGCTCCGGTATCCCGTTCGGGATGTTCATGCCCAAAAACGAAGAAATGAGTGTGGGCACCATGAGCACCACGGTGATGATGGTGAGCCGATGGATCACTTGGTTCAGGTTGTTGGAGATAATGCTGGAGTAGGCGTCCATGGTGCCGTTCAAGATGTTGGTGTACACGTTTGCCATGGAAAGCGCCTGCGAGTTGTCAATAATGATGTCTTCAAAAAGATCGGTCAGGTCCTCGTCGCCATTGATGTGGAGGAAATCGGTGCGCTTCATTTTCATCTTGAGCAGTTCGTTGGCGCTCAAAGAGTTGACGAAATACACAAGGCTTTTCTCGATGGAAAGCAGTTGACGAAGTTCGGCATTTCGGCTGCTGTTCATCAGTTCTTTTTCGATTCGGTTGCGGCGCAGGTTGAGGGTTTTCAGGCAGGAAAGGAAATGATATACGTTTTGTTCGAGCAGTTGGAGCACAAAGCGTTTTTCGTCGGCGGGATTGAAATCGCGCACGTTGTTTTCCAGAAATTTTTCGAGCACAGGCGTCTCGAAAGCGGAAATGGTGACCACATGTTCGATAGTGAGCAGCACACCGATGGGGACAGTGATGAAATAGGCTTCGTTTTCGGTAGAGGCGTTTTTGTTTTTGACCGGGGTATTGATCAGTACAAAGCGCACATCGCCGTCGCGTTCGTAACGGGCGCGTTCGTCGAGGTCGAGGGAGTCGGTCAGGAAAGCAGGGTCGAAATCGAAGCGACGGGCGAACTCATCGAGCTCGTCGGGCGCGAAAGGAGGGGCCAGGTGTACCCAGCATCCAGGATCTGGCTCGGTCAGCTCGACCAAGCGGCGTTTTTCTCGTGTATAATATCGGGTCACTGTCCATGGGCGGGTTTTTGTAAGCTAAAGAAGCTGCCAAAAGTGCGGCACAAACTTACGCAGAGCTTTTGAGGCTGCGACGCAAAAACGGTTTTTAAGTGAAAAAAATTATTGTTCAAAAAATTATGTTTGGAATAAGCGATCAGTTTTGGGCAATTTCCAAACAAACAAAAAGAAAACTTTGACTGTGGATTCAGGAGGTTTTAAAAACAAAATTTAACAATCAAATTTTTTCCCCAAAGCAGAAAATGCCAGAAATAATCTTGCTATCATTGCGGTAGTTTTCATATTCGAATGTACAAGAAACTGTTTTAAAACCGATTTTCAACAGTTTCTTTGGAGCGAGCGCCTGATCAGAGGCGAACACTATACACAAAAGTCTTGCCATCGTGCGAACATCCCTTTCCCTTTTGGCTGCATTTTGGCGAATTTCGTGCTCCCATAAAAAATCCTGTCTCTGACTGCTTTAAAAACAATCTTGATCTGCTCTAAGGGGGGGCAAGTTGAAAGGAGAGATGGGTTTGGCGTTCCGCTTTACAAACATTATGAAGTTTTGTGTGCAGCGTTTTTAAGGCTGTTTGAATCTGGTGTGCCAGATTTTGCGTTCGTCTTTATAGAAGCAATTTTCTTTGACCATATACAATTATCACGCAATCAAAACCTGTCAGTCTATGAGTCTATTTACATCCCATTCCGTCTATTGTTGTTTTCTGGTCGTGGCAGCTTGTCTTCCGCTTTCAGCTCAGCAGTCACCTTCTGCCCTCGATGCGCGACAAAAACGTCACGTCATAACGGCTGAATCAGCCCAGCAGACCCTTGTATTTCAAAACCTCTTGCCAGGAGAGACTTACGGTTTGTTGGTGCCGGGCGGTGAACCTTGCCTTGCCCAATGTATGCCCGATGTGTCGGTGCTCAGCCCGAACACCCAGGTGATCAGTTACAACCCGGTCATACACATGCTGAAATTTGTGGCTTCGGCAAACCAGATGGAGTTCCTGCTCCTATATCCTTGTACCTGGGACACATCGAACCCGCCTCGGCACTATATTAGTATCATACATGTTGGGGAAAAGAAAAAAACGCTACCCGGAATGCCCGAGGCTGTACTAGAAGTGACTGGTGGGAGTGCTGAAAACCTTATCAAAGAGGTGTTCATCGGGGGCAACTGTTTTGACATAACTGGTGTAGTATACGACGGGCAGAGCGACCAGATTGGAGAATTCACCAATGGCCTCACCAATGTGGGCTTTGTGTCTGGGGTCATCATGGCTACAGGTGGCATCGGCGTAGCTCCTGGCCCCAATGACTCGGACGGTGCTAGTGCGGGTTATGGTATTGGTACGTCCGACGGTGATTTGCAAGGGCTTACAAATGGTGCGCTGTTCGATATGGCTAACATCGAATTTGACTTTACACCGACCCAAAGCCCCCTGACTTTTGAGTACGTATTTGCTTCTGAAGAATACTGCGAATATGTGAATACCCAGTTCAATGATGTGTTTGGATTCTTCATTTCTGGACCGGGCCTTAATGGAACCGTAAACTTGGCAGTGGTGCCTGCAACCACCACCCCTATAACCATCAATACTATTAATCACCTCACAAACTCGGGCTTTTATATTCACAACACCCCTGCTTCGGGCAATAACTGTAACGCGATCCCTCCCGCTACAGGCCAGGCAACACAAGAATTGCAGTATGACGGCCTAACCCGTAAAATGGTGGCCGTGGCGAATGTGATCCCTTGTTCTACTTACCACATTAAACTCAAAATTGCCGACGTGGGCGATGGAGTATGGGACTCTGCAGTGTTCCTGAAAAGTGGTTCATTTGATGGCGGTGGCAATGCTTCTATTGATTGGCTTGTAAATGGACAAACCGATGTTGACGAAGTAACGGAAGGTTGCGGCACCGTAGAATTGCTTATAGACCGGGTTGGTTCTAACCCTTCTCTTCCGCTGTCTGTTTCGTTCACCATTACTGGAACGGCCACCAATGGCGCGGACTTTGGGCCTATATCTTCTACCTATGTGATTCCATCGGGAACGGATCAAATCACCATCCCGGTCAATATTATCAACGACTTGGTTCCGGAAGGGGCAGAAACGGTCATTTTGACCTTGAACAACCCATGTTCTTGCCTTAACCCTCAGGAAATACTAACGATTTTGGACTACAATCCTTTGATGCCGGTTGGTGACACGATCATTATCTGCGGTCCCGGTGTGGCCACCGTTGGTGTGACCGTAGCAGGTGGGGTAGAACCTTACACCTATCAATGGAACACCGGCGGAACTGACCCTACTATTACTCCATTTGTTACTTTGCCCACCACCTACACCGTCACAATAACAGATGCTTGCGGAAAAACAAGTACAGCAAGAGCGCGGGTAAATATCAACCAGCTTCCTATTGCACAACTTTTGGGCCCTGGCCCACAAATATGCCCCGGCCAGTCGGTATTTTTAACTGTAAATTTTATAGGAAATGGGCCATTTGATATCAACTATAATTTTAACAACAACCCAGGCGGAACGATCACAGGCATAACAGACGACCCTTATCTGCTGGAGGTTACGGAAGCAGGTTCGTATCAACTCACAGGCGTGATAGATGGTTTCGGGTGTCCGGGTACAGGTTTGGGGACCGTCATTGTAACGCCTTCCAACCTTGCTTTAACTGGTATTGCCTCCAATGTGCCTTGTGCAGGTTCTCCCACAGGCTCCATCAACACCACCGTGACGGGCGGGCAAGGCCCGTACAATTATGCATGGCAAGGTCCCACGCAAATTGGAAATGTTGCCGACCCCACAGGCCTCCAGCCCGGCCCTTACCTTGTAACAGTGACGGATGGCTTTGGCTGCACTGGCAGCCAAGCGTTTACGGTCACATCTCCACCTCCCCTTGCTCCAAGTATCGTGAGCATTCAGGGGGTAAACTGCTACAACGCCAATGGAGGCAATATCAACCTCAACGTGGCGGGCGGAGCACCCGCTTATAGCTATCTCTGGAGCAACGCAGCCACCGTGCAAGACCCACAAAACCTCGCAACAGGCACTTATACCGTGACCATAACCGACGGCAACAGCTGCACTAAGACCGCGACAGCGGTGGTGCCCAGTGATTTTGCGGCCCCAACTGCCATGACCTCGCCACCAAACAGCATCACGTGCAGCTTGCCCAATGTGACCTTAGACGGGACGGGTTCCAGCAGTGGCCCAAACTTCAGCTACAACTGGGTCGCCAGCCCTGGCAACATTGTCAGTGGCAGCAATACCCTCAATCCAATTGTAAACCAATCGGGCACTTATATTCTGACCGTTCAGAACATCACCAATGGCTGTACTTCGTCGGCCAGTTCAATCGTGGATGCCAACAACGCCCCGCCTACCGCTTCAGCAGGGCCTAACGCAACCCTTACTTGTGCTGCCACCAATGTGTCGCTTGATGGCTCTGGCTCAAGTATTGGAGGCAATTTCACCTATCTCTGGGCGGCTTCGCCGGGCGGAATTATCCTGGGAGGCTCAACCACCCTCAATCCAATCGTCTCGGCCATAGGCACCTACACACTTTTGGTTACAAACACCCAAAACGGCTGTACTTCTACCGATTTGGCGGTTGTGAACAATAACCTTACGCCACCCAGTGCTTCCGTGGCGCCACCAGGCCTTATAACCTGTACCGTTAGCCAGGTTACACTTGATGGATCAGCTTCAAGCCCGGCAGGCATCAGTTATCAATGGACAACTTCCAATGGCTTTATCGTTTCGGGGCAAACCACACCCACTCCAGTGGTGAGCGAAGCAGGAGAATACATCCTTACCGTCATGAACCCGTCTAATGGTTGTACCAGTAGCCAAACCGTTTCGGTCAATCAGAATTTCTCCGCACCAATAGCCGTTGCCACAGTTAGCAATACCATTACTTGTGTCAATTTACAGGCAACCGTGAGCGCACTAGGTTCGCAAATGGTGCCAACAGATACTTATGTATGGTCTACCAATGGCGGCAATTTCGTTTCTGGTACCAATACGCTGACTCCGATCGTAAATGCGCCCGGCACCTACTCTATTGTCATTACGAACCCAACGAGTATGTGTACTTCCCAGGCATCTATCGTGGTGGTAGCCGACAACTTGCCACCTGCTGCAAACGCTGGCCCACCAGCAACGCTTTCTTGCGCCACTACCTCGCTTACAATTGGAGATCCGCTCGCGCTCATTGACTCGAGTTTGACCTACTCCTGGACGGCGGCTCCGGGAAACATTACTGCTGGCGGGAATACACCTATGCCAACCATCAGCCAACCCGGAACTTACAACCTGGTAGTTTCAAACAGTTCAAACGGTTGTAGCAACACGGCTTCCGTGAACATTCCTCAGAATATAACTCCACCAACGGTGGTTATAGGCCCTGGCGGTGAGATCAACTGTACCACGCCAACCATTCAACTGAACGGCGCAGGCACCAGTACGGGGCCGACTTATTCCTACCAATGGACCTCTGCTTCAGGAAGCGGCATTGGGGCAGGCGACAACACCCTGACACCAACCATTGTTGCTGCGGGCACCTACACCTTGGTGGTGACGAACGCCGCGAACGGCTGCACAAACTCGGCTTCCACTACAGTGACCGTCAATGCCAACGTGCCAACGGCAATCGCTGCTCCTCAAGGAATACTCACTTGCGCCTTCCAAAGTATTCCGGTTATTTCGACTGGCTCCACGACTGGGCCTACCATCACTTACCAGTGGGGAACCATAGGTGGTAACATCTTGAGTGGCAATGGAACACCTCAAATCATAGCAGGCGCACCAGGGCAATACACCTTGATTGTGACCAACACGACCAACAACTGCACCTCCTCCACGACCATTGACGTTCAACAAGATATAATTGCGCCAATAGCAGAAGCTGGCCCAGGCAACATACTTAATTGTACCGTACCTGCCATGACCTTGACTGGAGACAGCAGCAGCGTAGGTATACAATTCGGCTATAGTTGGACGGCCATTTCGGGCGGAAATTTTGTTTCTGCCACCAATATTTTGAACCCGCAGGTGAACGAAGCGGGGATCTACCAACTTTTGGTAACAAACGTGACCAATGGCTGTACTGCCGTGGACCAGGTGGAAATTGTTGCAGATGATAACGACCCGGTGGTGGCACTTTCCCAGCCAGCGCAGCTCAACTGTCTTGTTACACAAGAAATTATTAGTTCGACAGGTTCTTCCACAGGCCCGAACTTTACCTACCAATGGACAGGCCCTGGTCTGCAATCAAATCCGACGAATATAGATGCAACCATCAATCAACCAGGCAATTACACCCTGGTGATTACTAATACGGACAATGGTTGCACGACGGAATCATCGGTGCCCGTTACACAAAACATTCAAGCCCCGCTGGCTGATGCAGGCCCAGATGCATTGCTAAATTGTTACAACCCGCAATTGCAAATTGGCGGCACCAACAATTCATCCGGCCCGAATTTTATTTACAACTGGATTGATCCAGGCGGCATAGTTGCTGGAGGAACCACCCTGACCCCAACAGTAGCGGGCGGTGGCACCTACGTGCTCATTGTGACAAACACTGTCAATGGCTGCACCTCCACCGACCCGATGGATGTGACGACCGATTTTGCATCGCCACAAGCCAATGGCGGCCCAACGTTCCAACTGACTTGTACACAGACGACCTACACGCTGCAAGCCGTGGCACCCATCGGTCCAAACTTTACCTACGAGTGGACGACCACCGGTGGCAGTTTTGTTTCAGCCACCAATATTTTGAACCCAACCGTGGATGGTGCGGGTGAGTACTTCCTCTTGGTGACAAACACAACAAATGGCTGCACTTCCTCGCCTACGGTACAAATAACGCAGGCCGCCGATGTCCCATTAGCCGTGGCGAACAGCGCGCCCAACCTCACTTGCGCAGTTACTCAATTGACGCTCAACGGCACGGGCACCAACAATGGGGTGGGCTATAGCATTATTTGGACTGCCACAAACGGCGGCAATATTTTGAGCGGTGCCAATACACTCAACCCGGTCATTACCGAACCAGGAACTTACACCATTACGGTGCAAAATCTGGTGAACTTCTGCACCGCTAATTCCAGCGTAATCGTTCTGGAAGACCTGGCGCCACCGCAAATTGACGCAGGCCCGGAACAGACCCTGACCTGTACTGTATTGGAACTCAACCTGCAAGGGGCAAACGCTTCGCCGGGGCAATTCATCTACAACTGGTACACGCCAGATGGTAATATTGTAAGCGGCGTCAATACGCTAAACCCTGTTATTGATGCGATTGGCTATTACGAATTGGAAGCGACAAGCCTGCAAAACGGCTGTACAAATGTCGTGAATGTGGATGTTATCGCCAATCAAGTTGATCCTGCATCACTCATTGCACAGCCCGATGTGCTGACTTGTACTGAAGCACAAATCACCCTTGATGCAGTGGGCAGCAGCACAGGCAATATGCAATATGTTTGGAGTACGGTGGGCGGGAATATTGTGAACCAGAGCAATCCCTTGGCCGCAGTGGTCAATGAACCAGCTCCCTACACACTCTTGGTGACAAACCTTACAAACGGATGCACCAGCTCCGTGACGGTAACGGTTACCCAGGATATTCTGGAGCCGACGGCCGCTGCCGGTGCAGATGGCTTGCTCACTTGCGACATCACTTCCTTGACTTTGGACGGCTCCGGATCGAGTACCAACGGCAGTTTCTTCTATCAATGGACTACGCCGAATGGCAATATTCTGGTAGGGGCTAACGGGCTTTCGCCTGTTGTGACAGCTGGAGGAACTTACAATCTGTCGGTAACAAACACTGTCAACGGTTGTACCGATACCGATCAGGTAGTGGTAACGACCAATACCCAGCCACCTGTGGTAGCCATTGCATCGCCCGGAGTGATTGGCTGCACCCAACCCACGGTGTTGCTCAATGGCGGCGGTTCTGCCGGTGGTGCAAACATTATGTATGAATGGACTACCGTGAATGGCAATATCGTGGGCAGTACAAACACCAATATGGCCACGGTCAATAGTGCCGGCCAATACACCTTGAGCGTGTTGAACACGACCAACGGATGCTCTGCTTCCCAAACAGTACAGGTAAGTGACAACACGGTGTTGCCCTTTGCAGAAGCAGGCCCGCCCTTCACGCTCACTTGCGCTGTGGATAAAACTACCCTGCAAGGTTCTGGTTCCAGCGGCTCGATTTATACGTACACGTGGACAACGCAAGGCGGAAACATTGTCTCAGGCGCCAACTCTCCAAGTCCTGTGGTAAACCAGCCGGGCACCTACGCGCTGCTGGTTACCAATACAACTTCTGGGTGTACCCAAACGGATAATGTCCAAATTTTTGTAGAAACAAATGTGCCAACAGGCTTTACCTATGATTTGGTCAAACCTACCTGCAAAGACAACGATGGCATCATAACCTTCAGGCAGGTACAAGGTGGCTTTGGCCCTTACACGTACTCGATCAATGGTGGCCAGAACTATGCCTCGTCCATAGATTTTGCCGCCATCGCTCCGGGAACTTATAACCTGTTTATTCAGGACGCAAACGGTTGCGAATTCCAGCAACCGCTCATCGTGCCGCAGGCGCCAGACCCGATCATCACGACCGACCCAACCTTTGAAATCGAATTGGGCGATGAGCAGCAACTGACCGCGGTACTTGCTCCCGGATATCCGATTTCGTTGATCGAAAGCATCGTTTGGACGCCATTGGATGGGCTGACTTTTGTAGACTCAACTATTCCAAAATTGCTAAGCCCAATAGCGATGCCGCTCAAAACAACGGAGTACACCGTCACCATTGTCAGCACAGATGGCTGCCAATCTACCGATCGTGTATTGATTCGTGTGGACAGCCGCCCGCACATCTACATCCCGAATGCGTTCTCTCCTTGGAATGAAGACGGGGCGAACGATGTGTTCCTCATCTTCGCCGATGGCGACCAGATTGAAAAGGTGGACAAATTCCAAATCTTTGACCGCTGGGGCGACATGGTATTTACAGACCAGAATTTCCAGCCCAACGACCCGGCCCACGGCTGGAACGGAAGGCATAGGGAAAAATTGATGACACCTGCTGTGTTCGTTTACTATGCCGAAATTCGGCTGATTGACGGGCGTGTCTTGCTCTTCAAAGGGGATGTGACGCTGGTGCAGTAAGCCGATGTTTATACGGTAGCAATAGAAAGGCCGCAACGCCAAGTAATTGGGGTTGCGGCTTTTATTAAAATATATGTTAAGGTTGTTTTGATATGGTACCATTTGCTTCGCTTGTGACATAAAGTGAATTACTCATTTTTTCACAATCTAACATTTGAATGCCATGAAATTCAATCTTAAGAATACTACCCCCAAGCCCTTCATTTTAATCATTTCCAGTTTGTTGCTCCTCTTTTTGGCGTTCACTTCCTGCAAAAAAGACCCAATCGCTACGCCAATTGATCCTAACTCGCCCGTCGAGATTGAAAAGAAAATCCTCGATTTTTATATTCCATTCAAAAACATCGTGATCAACGAGGCAAAGCGACAGATTATCATTTACGAAACCAAAGACTTTAATGACTTTGAAAATTTAACCCCAGACATTGAAATCTCAGTTGGTGTAACCATCCAACCAGCCTCCGGGGTTACAGTTGATGCAACTAAGCCCGTCACCTATACTCTCACCGCAACTGACGGATCAAAGGCCACTTACGCTTTGATCGTTTGCAATGTCGAATGGGAATATTTAGAAACAAGGTCAGGAGGGGCTTCCATTACCGGAATGGCGTTTTTTGAAGAGCCTTGGACAGCGGTATCCCAAAACGGTGTCCTGACCCTCCACTTCGGCTGGGATACAGAAAGCGCCATAGAAATTTACCTCAAAAGCCCAATTGCGTCGGCGTTGGTAAGCCAATTTCCGGTAGGTAATTATACCCCGGTCAATGTACCAACAGGGAAAGCGGGCGCAACGTTTATCTATCGGGAAAACGGCATTGTAAAAACCTTTGCCAGCCCCTTGGCTGGAATCCTGACTATTACTGCGTATGACGCTGCAAAAAGCACCATCAGCGGCAGCTTTGGGCAAATCAAATATGCTGGTATTGGCACAGAAACGCAAGGCAATACCTATTTGTCGGGTAGTTTTGAAAACCTGCCTTTGGAAATCAAGTAGCCCTCTTGCGAAGGCCGAGGGGCAAAGGGCGGGTGCCATTCTGAGCGCAGCGAAGAATGACACCCGCGCCATACCTTCGCGCCCATATGTTTTCCACTACACAAAAAATCGGCGTCCTCGGCGGCGGTCAACTCGGCAAAATGCTCGCGCTCGCCGCCGCCAATTGGGATTTCAAAACCTTCTGCCTCGACCCCACGCCGGAAGCTCCGGCCAGTCAGGTTTGTACAGGCTTCACGCAGGGCGATTTCAACAATTACAATGAGGTATTGGCTTTTGGCCGCGACATGGATTTGCTCACGATAGAAATCGAGCACGTCAATACCGATGCGCTTCGTGAATTGGAACGTCTGGGCAAAACCGTACACCCCAGTCCCCGCGCCCTCGACATTATCAAGGACAAGGGTTTGCAAAAAGAATTTTACCGAGAGCACGATATTCCCACTGCAAATTTTGAAATTTTTGAGGACGAAAAAAGTTTGAAAAAAGCCGTGGAATCAGGGCGTTGGAAACTGCCCCTGGTTCAAAAAACACGCACAGCAGGCTACGACGGCAGAGGCGTGGCCATCCTCCGAACACTGGAAGATTTGGAAACCAAACTCCTGCCCGGCCCCTGTTTGGCCGAAGTGTTAGCGCCCATCGAAACCGAAATCGCCATCGTAGCCGCGCGAAACGCACAGGGCGAAGTGGCTGTTTTCCCGGCAGTTGAAATGGATTTCCACCCTGAAGCCAATTTGGTGGAATTCCTGCTTTGCCCGGCCCGCATTTCGCCCCTCGTGGCTGCCGAGGCCGAGGCATTGGCCGAAAAAGTGATTCGGACCTTCGATATCTGTGGCTTGCTGGCGGTGGAAATGTTCTGGACAAAAGACGGCGAGCTTTTGGTTAATGAAGTGGCCCCTCGCCCCCACAATTCCGGCCACCACACCATTGACAGTGCCCATACGAGCCAATTTGAACAGCACTTGCGAGCCATTTGTGGCTTGCCACTCGGCTCCACCACTTCCAAAGCACCCGTGGCCATTATGCTCAATTTGCTCGGCGAAGCCGGACACAAGGGCTTAGTGCGTTACGAAGGCGTGGAGGAATGTCTGACGCTCGAAGGCGTGCATATTCATTTGTATGGCAAAGCACTAACTTCGCCTTTTCGTAAAATGGGGCACGTCACAATCACAGCAGATTCTGTGGAAGAAGCGATGAAAAAAGCAAACTTTGTGAAAGAAAAGTTGAGAGTAAAGGCTTGTAATGCACCAACTTAGGTTTTTTGATTGACGATCATGTAATCTATTAATCGTCAATCAAAAAACACTTCCGTCAAATTGACAAATTTATACATTGGAACACCGACTACTCAGCAAATGTTCCAATCACCAATCCACCAATCACCAATCACTACACCATGGTATCCATCATAATGGGCTCCGACTCCGATCTGCCCGTCATGCAAAAGGCGGCAGACATTCTTACCGAACTTCAGGTTCCGTTCGAGATGACCATTGTGTCGGCGCACCGCACTCCTGAACGGATGTTTGAATTTGCCAATGGGGCACATGAGCGCGGCATCCGGGTAGTCATTGCAGGTGCGGGTGGGGCGGCGCATTTGCCTGGCATGGTGGCGGCCATTTCGCCCCTTCCGGTCATTGGCGTACCGGTAAAATCATCCAACTCGATTGACGGCTGGGACAGCATTCTATCTATTCTACAAATGCCGGAAGGCGTACCTGTGGCCACCGTGGCGCTCAATGCCGCCCGAAACGCTGGAATTTTGGCCGCTCAGATGCTTGCTACCAGCGACCCGGTGCTTTTACAACGGATCATACAATTCAAAAAATCACTGGAAGCAAAGGTGCTGGAAAAAGCAAAAGCCATGGAGGGGGGGGCTGGACATTGAGATATTATTACACGCTCAAACTTAGCTAACTATCCGCCAACCAATTCCTTCCCCCAATATCCCAATATCTAAATATCCCAAAACGCATCACCACCATGTCGCATAAACATCGCCGCCGGAAAGTTTCAAAAAAGGGTTTGCCGCCAGGATCGCTCGTGTACACGGGCCATCGGGAAGATTCTCCGGCCAAGGTGATTAGCCTTGCATATAGCGACACATCTTTTGAAGAAACCGAGGGGTATGTCGCGAATTTCGTTACGGGAAAAAGGGGGGTCTTGTGGACTGACGTGTGCGGACTTACCGAGACAAAACTCATCGAAAAAATTGGAACAGACCACCATATTCACCCCCTCGCACTAGAAGATGTGCTTGACACGCAGCAGCGATCCAAACTTGAAGAGTTTGACAACGGCTTGTTTTTCATTGTGCATCATTTAAAAGCAGATTGCACGGCACTGGAGATTCACAGCGAGCAAATCGCACTCTTTGCAGGAAAAAACTTCCTCGTATCGTTTCAGGAAGATCCTGACGACACACTTGCTCTGGTGCGCAAACGCTGTGAAGATGGCGTTGGGCGGCTTCGAAAAAAAGGCTCTGATTACCTCGCTTATGCGCTGCTCGATTTAGTGGTGGATAGTTACTACTCTGTGCTCGATGAACTTGAAACGCAGGCTTTGGAAGTAGAAAGCAGCCTTCACAGCAACGGAGCGCTTCAAACGACCAAGGCCCGAATGTTCGCTTTGAAAAGGGTCTTCAACGAATTTCGCCACCGCATACTTCCCCTCCGGGAAGCCGTCACCCGCCTCTACCGAACGGAGAGCGATCTGGTGGAAGAAAGCACCCGGCTTTACCTCCGTGACTTGGTGGACCATGTAGCGCAAATTCTCGACGGCATTGACAACCAGCGCGATATGCTCGCCAACCTCGAAGCTCTGTTTCAAGCCGAGGCCGCCAACCGTTTGAATACCGTGATGCGCCTGCTTACTGTGATCAGCACTATTTTTATCCCTCTTACCTTTATTGTGGGCATCTACGGCATGAATTTCGATTATATGCCCGAACTTCGTTGGCACTATGGGTATTTCATGATATTGGGAATCATGTTTTGTTTGATGATAGGGATGTTGATTTATTTTCGAAAGAAGCGATGGATTTAGGGTGTGTCAATCCTGTTTATCCTGTCAAATAATTTTTACACACGCTACTAAATCTCTCCACTATGGTCCGAAACTTCACATGCTTCCTTTTCGTGTTGGCCGCAATGCCCATTTTCAGCCAAGTGCCTTTAAAAGAAGAACTCGCGCCTTGCGGCACACGCGGCGTATCGGATTGGCTGCGGGAATACAGGTTACGGCTACCTGTGCTCGACCGTTCGGAAGACACGCTTTGGGTGGCTTTGAAGCCTCACTTGTTGGCAAAAGACAATGGCATCGGCAGGATCACCGCAGAAAAATTCCTCAACTCCTTTTGTCAACTGAATGAGGATTTTGCAGCCTCCAATATCCAGTTTTACATCAAAGATGATTGGAACCTATTGAATGAAACGGATTGGCACACACATACAACCATCCCGCAAGGCATCGAAATGATGCTGACCAACAATGTACCCGATGCGCTCAATTCCTACTTTGTGGCCGACCCTGCGGGCAACTGTGGTTACAATCTCCCTTACGCCGGCGTGGCCATTGCGCACAACTGCTCTGGTTCAGACGATCATACTTGGTCGCACGAGGCCGGCCATGCGCTTTCGCTGCCGCACCCATTCATCGGCTGGGAAGGAAAGACTTACAACTTCAATACACCCACGCCAAATTATGTAACCTACGATTACACCCATTTTCACGACACACTCGAAACCCAGGTGCCTGCCCCGCTCGATACAGCGCTGGTGGAGTTCGTGAATGGCAGTAATTGCGCCCAGGCTGCTGACCTTATCTGCGACACCAAGCCTGACTACCTCAGTTATCGTTGGGATTGCGATGCACAAAACATGAGCCTTAATCAACAAAAAGATCCGACAGGGGCGACGTTCTTTTCCGATGGCAGCCTATTCATGTCTTACGCGCAGGATCATTGCCAAAGCCGTTTTTCACCCGAAGAAATAGAGGTGATGCGCGCCACCCTGCTTACGGAAAAATCCAATTGGCTCACACCTGATAGGCTGGAAAAGCCCATTGACGAACAACCGATTGCCATCGAACCGATACAAGACCAGCTCGTGCCGAATGTAGGTGCATTTTTCAGATGGAGGTCTGCGCCCAACGCGACGCACTACCTCGTGCAAGCATCGCGCTTTACCAGTTTTTCTTTCATACAGTTGGATGTGGTGACAACCGACACCTTCCTCACCGCTGGACTGCTTAGCTCCAACTTGAAATATTACTGGCGTATCCGTCCATTCAATGACTGGCACACCTGTGCTCCGTTCATTGAATTGGAGACGTTTAAGACCGCCCCCATAAGCGCGGCTTCTGAACCCGATGCTGAGGGATGGCGCTGCTACCCATCGCTGCTTTCCGATGGGGCGCCGCTCACACTCGAAATACCTGATACCTGGCGCGGAGAAGATGCCAAATTTAGTGTATTCGACGCGACGGGCCGTTTGGTCTGGCAATCATACGGGGTGCTTCATACTCCCCGCATGATATTGGAAATACCTTCCGCCAACTGGGCCGCAGGGGTGTATCGCTTTATCCTTGTTAGCTCGAAAGGGACGAAAAGGACTTCGTTGGTGAAATAGGGTTATTTGGAGATTTGGTTATTTGTTGGCCCAAGCTTGGTATTCGTGTTTTCGTTAATTCAGGCACGAATACCAAGCTTGGGCCAACAAATAACCAAATCCCCAAATCCCAGAATCCCCAAATCCCAGAATCCCCGAATAACCTTCCTACATCACCATCTCCAAAATTTCCGGCGTGTTCACCGTTTTAAAGGAGGGTAGGTGTAATTGATAGAATTGTAAAAATTTTTGCAGTAGGGCTTTGCGCTGCGGGCGGGTAAATTGGATTTCATGAACCAATTCCAGGGGAGATTCCAAAAGGGCGAGCATTTGTTGAGATTGATCCGGTTCCAACAAAAGCGAGTGTGGGGGTGGCACCGGGCTGAACATGCCATCTTTCAAGTCAAAAAAAAGTTCGCCCGATTCCTCAGGGTTTTGTGGCTGAAAGCCGAGGAATCCTGAAAGTCCTAACAAAAAATGTAGATGCAAATTGGCAATCGGGTGTGGCGTCACATCGAGCCAGCGCAAATGGCCCAATAAAAAATCAAACAATTCGCTGTGTTCTTCTTCTTCCTGAATGCTTTTTCGGCACACTTCTGCCATGAAAAGCGTTACCGCCCCGCGCCGGATATCAAAGGGGATGGCGCGCCACACTTCGGCAGCGCGGAGTTCTTTCAGGCGGTTGGCGCCGGATCCTTCGCGATGATAGGCCACCAGATCCACCACGGTCATAGATTGAAAAAGGTTGAAGGGCATCCGAGCCTTTGCGCTGCGCACGCCCCCCCCGATAAAAGAACAAAGCCCTTTTTCTTCCGTGAAAATATCGGCGATGACACTTGTCTCGCCGTATTTCACGGTTCGGAATACAATGCCTCGGGTTTTTAAAAGCATGGGATTGTCTTTATTTTTTAACAGAACTCGAATCCACTTTAGCCGTCACAAAATAAATAATCCGCGTCAGCCACTTGGCGGTATCGGGTTCCTGACCGGGGTCGGTCACGTATTCTTCCATCGCGGGCGGGATGTACTGAAGTTTTTTATCCGCCATGTAATCATCCATGGCACCATGAGCCTCCCCGGTTAGGGCATAATCGCCGAGATATTCTATCAGCAGGGCCTTGCCGCCGATGCTGATGATTTGGACATCATTCGCCGTTTTTACCTGCTTGTCGAGTGGGATGGCGGCGGCCATATCGGTATTCATCGCGATGGTATCATAGCTCCAAAATAGTCCGCTCGGAAACCCGGTCATTTTTGCACCTGCTTTAGTTGATTCTTCAATGGCTTTGCCAAAATTATCGGCAAAAAACTGCGGGATGTCCTGAAAATCAACCACTTCACGCAGGGCTGCGTAAAAAGTAACTGGCCTTTCAGTTTCGCGCACCACATAGCCCCGGTATTTTTTGGGCGCGAGGGCTTCGCAATATTTTTTAAGGTTGACGAGGCCGGTTTCGTAGTCTTCACCGACAAAAGCGTTTAAGTCTGTGAATAGCCCACCCATCCGCATGGAGAATGGCAAATGCATGACCATAACCCAGGTAATCTTGGTCAGTTGGCTGTCTCCCTGAACCAGAAAATAGGCTTGTGATGTGTCAAGCCCAAAATCTACTTCATAGTCAATCCGGTCTGGCTTTACCGACACAATTTTTTGGTAACCAACACCTACGTCTTTATTGGCGCTGTTCCATTTGTACACGGTTCCGAGCTCCCCATCGGGGCCTTCAATGCTGGTTTTCATATCAGGGTCCATAAAATGCCAGGGCGACCAGTTGGTGAAATTTTTAAACAAGCGCACTTGCTCGTACACGGTTTCGCGCGGGGCTTCAATCTCCATGCTGCGTTCAATACGATACGATTTTTTGGCAAAAAAGCTCAGCAAAAGCCACAAGGTGCCAAGGCCGAGCACGATATAAAGGATATATTTCAGTGCTTTCATAGTATGAAAAAGTTGGTGGATGAAATTGAGTGTGCCTGTTTACCACATAGTCCACATAGAGTACATAGTTAGTTAAAACTTCTGTTTTTGGGTGAAACTGCCCAGCCTTGAACACTTTGTGAACTATGTGTGCTATGTGGTTATTATGCCTTGAAAACTGAACTATGTGTGCTATGTGGTATAGTTAAAACAACGCCAATTGCTCGCCAGCAGGAAGCAATTGAAACGAGCGACGATGCCAAGGCGAAATGCCATGCTGCCGGATGGCTTTTCGGTGCAGCTCGGTGGGGTAGCCTTTGTTTTGCTGCCAATGGTAATGAGGAAGCGCTGCATGAAGCCGGAGCATGGCCTCGTCGCGGTGGGTTTTAGCGAGTATGGAAGCTGCCGCGATGGAGGCGTATTTGCCATCTCCTTTTACCACACATTGGTGGGGTGTGGCAGGGTAGGGATGGAATTTGTTGCCATCCACCAGGATGAACTGGGGGCGGGTGCTGAGCGTGTTGAGGGCGCGGTGCATGGCAAGAAGCGAAGATTGAAGGATGTTGATTCGGTCAATTTCTTCGGCGCTAACTTCGGCTACCGACCACGCAAGGCTTTTTTTTTCAATGACTTCGCGCAGTTCATCGCGCTGGTTTTCTGTAAGTTGTTTGGAGTCGTTCAGCAAGGGGTGGTGAAAATCTTTTGGCAAAATAACCGCCGCTGCGAACACCGGGCCTGCCAGACAGCCCCGACCTGCTTCGTCGCAGCCAGCCTCCAAAAGTTCGGCCTGATGAAAAGGGAGGAGTGCCATGCGGCGAAGGTCGGGAAATAAATGTCCAATGTCCAACAAGGAATGTCCAATGTCCAAGTTTTAAAGTTTGATACCGAGAAAAATTGTTGGAGTTTAATTTGGGATAATGACCTAACGACAATAAATTTACTGTAAATTATTCTACAATGAATGCCCGATTTTATCCATAAAATGAAAATCGCTCTGAAAGAACTAAGAGAAACAATGGTCAACCTCAAATTTATTTTGAAACGCAATTATTTCCCGGATGAAAAGCTACTCCCTTTAATGAAAGAAAATGACGAATTGATTGCTATTTTCATCAAAAGCATCTCGACAGCCCAAGAAAAACTCCCCAAAGGCAGCAAGTAAAGCCATGAGTTGTTCACTTGGACATTGGACATTCCTTGTTGGACATTGGACATTTTTTTGTCGAATAAGCTTACCCACAAGTGAAAAACGATTTTCATACCTTTGCGCCTCTTTTCCAAAACCTTGGGCGGAAATAATCCAAAACAAGACCTCCGGTTACCGCAGTTTTCAAATCGAAAATAGGCGCTTCCGCTTTTTTTGGCCTGCTTTTTGCCAACACTCCTTCGTTGTTTTAATCCTTCCGTTGCAAGAACGGATTTCCCGGTAACGAGCCATTAATCCAAGGCTCAATTTCTGACATCACCAATTGTTATTTTACCCATGAATGTTTGCATACGCAACACATTTGTAAGCCTTTGGCTTTTATTTGGAGCAGTGTCGCTATCGGCGCAAGGGGCAAGTTTCTACTTTCCTTTCATCAACAATGCCGCGCCTGGCAGCAACAAACTGATGCCGCTCAAAGTGCTGAACTTTGACAGCGTGGTGGCCCTGCAAATGGTCGTCCGTTGGGACCCCAAAGTGCTGAAGTACCTTACAATAGACAACTTCGGGCTCGACGGTTTGACTCTGAGCGATTTCAACACTGCCCGTGCACTCGACAGCGGCTTCGTCCGCCTGCAATGGGAAGGCTCTAATTTCCTTCCCCCCGGTATTTCAGAGGCCGACAGCAGCACCCTCTTTCGAATGCGATTTAATGTAATCGGCGCTGACAGCACCTGTTCGCCCGTTGAAATCACCGAATTACTCACGTTCCCACCCTTGAATTTTGAACTGGTAAAGGTATTGCCCGACACGAGTAATGTCGGATACAACCTGGACGAATGCCCACACACAAATGGTTTTGTCTGTGTCGGATTCACCCTTTCGGCAGACGAGCAAGTTACCAACGAGATTCCGCTCTCGCTCTCGCCTAACCCATTTTCGGTATCCTCCCAACTAAAATTTGATTTGGACGAAACGGCTGATGCTCAGGTATTTATCACTGATGCCCTGGGTCGAATCGTGTTTAAGAAGGACTTTTACAGACTTCCGCCAGGCCAACATGGCATGGTAATTGAAAATGGTATGCTCGGTACGCCGGGGCTTTATTTTCTCACGCTCCGAGCCGGTCGGAAGACCGCCACACGCAGCCTCGTTCTTTTCTGAGTCATAGACATCTTAACTTTTTCTCCCTCATCCATCTTCTCTCACCCACCCACCGCAGTTAAAGAATATGAAACCGATTCTAACTCAATTTTTTGCAGGGTTATTCCTGTTGCTTGCTTCGCAAGCCTTCGGACAAGCCATAACCACCAGTTTTGTAGTTACGCAGCCTGTCGCTCCACCTTACCCGATTGGCACCCACATCGTGGTTGAATTTCGTGTGACCAATTTTACCAATATTGAGTCCATGCAGTTCCCCATCACGTACAACAGTGTCGCGATGCGCTTCGACTCGCTCACCAATTCGGCGTTTGCCAACTGGGTTTATCCACCCAGTCTCGCAGCCAATCACCAATCTCTCGTTGCCCAATCGCGTATTGGTATCTCATGGTCTGCTGATCTTGGCAACAACCCAACAGGGATGACCCTGAGCAACGGTGCTACCGTTTTCAAACTCCACTTCACCACTTTGGCAAATGGCGTTTCGCCGGTCAATATCTCTGGCATTCAGGGAAGCAATCCACCTATTCCGCTGGAAATTGCGCGTCAGGGCCAAGGCCCTATCACGGTAAACTACCAAAACGGTGGTACAGAAATCACTGTAGGCACGGGCAACCCGCCGCCTCCGCCCTTGGTAGGTTTCAAAATCGTGGCCAACAATATCTACATCCCACAAGGCGAGCGGGGCTGTATGCCCGTGACCGTCAATGACTTTGACCAAATCATAGCCATGCAGTTTCTGCTGCACTGGAACAACGCTGTGCTGAACTTTGAATGTGCGCGCAACTTTAATATCCCCAGCTGGGCTGCGAGTGATTTTGCTCCGTTTGCCCCCAGCCCGGGCACTTTAGTGGTGAAATGGGACGATCCCACCCTTGCGGGTGTTACCAGACCCGATGGCGGGCGGATTGTGGATGTGTGTTTCAAAGCAATAGGGGCACCAGGGTCACAAACTACCCTCACCATTGATGGTGTTGGCGGGCCGCCAACTTTCGGCAATGCAGAAGCCTACAACGCTTCAAGCATAAACGTGTGGTCGCTTAGTGGCCCCAACGGTGCCTCTGGCGTGAGCGCTCCAATCAATATCATTGTTACGCCGCCGGCACCTACGTACGTCACCTATACCGTAGATACGGTTCAGGGAGCTCAAACTGCGGTTAAATGCGTGGCCGTGAAGGTTAAAAACTTTACCGCTATTACCAATTCAGAGTTTGCACTGTCGTACAATCCATCTCAACTGACCTATAGTTCTGTGGATTTTGGCGTCAACCCGCTGAGCTTGATAGCTGCCAACATAACAGTCCCGTCATTCCCGCCGCTACCTGTACCACCTCCAGCACTCAACTACGTCAAATTTCTTTGGTCAAACACCAACGGCGTTACAGTCGTTAATGATTCCACGATATTCAAGGCTTGTTTTACCGTTGTTGCCCCGTCCGGCACTACCTCCAATATCAACTTTACCTCGACCGTCTGCCCCGGTATCACGGGCATAGGTACTGCCAAGGCTACTGGCGGTACTCCGATGGCAATGAACAATGGTTGGATCAAGTCGGTTACAAACGGACCTACGCCTGCTGTCACTAATGTCAGCTGCAATGGAGGCAACTCCGGAGCCATCACGCTCGACAACGGTACGGGGCCTACGCCTTCTGCCTATTCCTGGGCAGGCCCTAATGGCTATACCTCCCCTTCTCAAAACATTACGGGCCTTTTTGTTGGAACGTATACTGTAACCGTTACTTATTCCGGTGGCAATACACTTACGGTTACCGCTACGGTGGCTCAACCGCCTGCACTTTCTGAAACACACACCACCAATACGATCTCTTGTTTTGGGGGTAGCAATGGTGCTATCAATCTCACGCCCGGAGGCGGCACCGCTCCTTATACCTACCTCTGGTCAAACGGTTCTACCGCACAAGACCCCAGTGGACTTACCATAAACGTTTACTCCTTAACCATTACGGACACAAAGCTTTGCACCCTTAAGGTCCTCAATATTCCAGTTTCAGGCTTTTCGGACATCACGCTTCCCAATGGCAATCCAGTGGTAACCAATGTCACTTGTTTCGGGCTTTCAACCGGTGGAATTGTCATCAACCCCACCGGTGGTGCAGGTGGTTACACCTATCTGTGGAGCAACAACTCCACGGCAAAGGATTTGGCCAATGCGCCCGCAGGCACCTATGCCGTAACCGTGACTGATGTAAATGGATGTACCAAGGTGTTCTCCGGGGCGAGCTTTACCATCGGTTCAGCGCCAGTTTTGACCGCCGTTTTTGACAGCAAAACAAATGTAAAGTGCATGAACACTCCAACGGGCACAGCCAGCATCACCGTTTCGGGCGGCACACCTGGTATGAGTTATTGTTGGAGCACAGGAGCTGGACCATGCTCAGCGCAGGTAGAAGATCCGACCAGCCTTGGAGCAGGCACTTATACCGCGATTGTAACCGATCAAAACGGCTGCACCGCTACTGTGGCAAATGTGGTGATCGCCAACCCAGCCAATGCGTTGGCTATATCAGGTACAACAACGAATTCTCCTTGTTTTGATCAACCTTCAGGTGGGATCAATGCTGCTGCAGGTGGTGGTTGGGGCAACTACCAATACGCTTGGTCAGGCCCGATTGGCAATATTCCTCCCGTACCGAACCCTGCTCCACTGCCAGGTGGTCTTTACACCGTCACCGTCACCGATGGAGGGCAATGTACTGGCACCCAGACCTTTACAATAACTGGTTCGCCTGCTATTGTAGAGAACAAGCAGATTCAGCACGTAACCTGCTTTGGTACGAACAACGGAGGCATCAACCTTCAACTTTCGGGTGGAAACCCACCCTTTACAGTAGTTTGGAGCAGCACAACGCTCACAGGAGAATCTATTGGCAACCTCGCACCCGGCTCCTACCAGCCTACGGTAACGGATGCACAGTTCTGTACCAAAGTTTTTGCTCCAGTAGTTGTTACGGGTCCGCAATTGCTCACGATTGACACAAGCATCACAGCAGCCAATCCGAGCAATGGCACCATTGACCTTGAAATCCTAAACGGTGGTACGCCAAGTTTCACATACTTATGGAGCAACGGAGCGACTACGCAAGACATTTCGGGGCTGTCAGCAGGAACCTACACCGTGGTGGTGAAAGATGCAAACGCTTGCGAGCGGACGTTCTCGTTCGCAGTTCAGAGTGGGAACGTTTTGGGCCAACCAACAGTGGCCTTTACCAAAAACGCTTGTGACCACGACGGTCAAATTTGCCTTGAAATTGCACCGACTGCGACCAATTTCACACCCTTCACAATCAACTGGGGTTTTGGAACCCTTCAGACGGATTTGCTCAACCCATGCATACCTGATTTAGGTGCCGGTCTTTACAATGTGACCATCACTGCTTCTAATGGCAACTCATCAGTGCTTACGGGCATTCAAATTGGCCAAGACGATCCTGCAAGTGTGAACAGCAATACGACAAACCCATTTGATGAGTTACAAAATGGCAAAATCACGCTGAATCCTGCACCCGGAGTGCTCGGCCAGTTGACCTATGTATGGGGGCCGCCACTCAATACTACGGGCAACCAAGTCCTCAACTTGGACTCTGGCTTGTATATCGTTACCATTACGAACCAATTGTCAGGCTGTGAATCGGTACTGGAATTTCCATTGATTCGGGAATATGCGCCATTTGTATTTGTTGCCCTGCAAGGCTCCGTCACCCAGCCCACTTGTGCCAGCGCAACAACAGGTGCTATTAATATAACATTACAAGGTGGCAATGCACCTTACCAATATCATTGGGTAGGCCCTAATGGCTTTGATGCAACCACTGAAGACATAAGCAACCGCGGCCCAGGTTTTTATAGCCTGACAGTCACGGACGAAAATGGCACTGTTCTGGATTCAACCTGGACACTCACTTCTCAATCGAACCTCAACATTACGAACGTTAACGAAACCTCGCTGTATCCAAGCGGCCACCAAGTGAGTGGTGCTATTATGTGCGACGGTGAAGCATCCGTGGTATTTATCGCCGGCGTAGGCAGCACCAGCATCGTTTGGAGCAATGGCGTGACCGGCCCTGACAACACTACCCTTTGTGGTGGTGCTTACTCGGTCACGGTGACCGACGCAGCGAATTGTACTTCTGTCTGGTCTGACGCATTGACTTTCCCTCCTGCAATTACTTCCACTTCGGAATTCGTTGGCGCGAGTTGCTTTGGAGATTGTAATGGAAGCGCTAAAGTCATTGTAGCAGGCGGTTTTGCTCCATACGCAGTTCGTTGGTCAACCGGTCAAAACGATCCTGCTGTTTTCCCGAATGGCTTCTCGCAAGCAGTGAACCTTTGTGGAGGCAACTATACCGTGACCATCACCGATAAAAACGGCGTGGAGAGCATCACGCAAGTCAACGTGCCAGAGCCTGCGGAAATCGTGGCGACTTTTGCGCCGACCACTCCGCGCAACTTCAACGCTTGCGATGGCGCTCTTTTGATAGACTTAACGGGTGCAGTAGATCCCGTTATCTACGTTTGGTCGGGTAGTTTTGGCCACACGGGCAATGGCGAACGCGCAGACAACCTTTGTTCTGGCGAGTTCGTGGAATTCTTCATCACCGATGCCAATGGGTGCACCGCTTACGCTACCGATAGCGTACCGTATCCTGAAGACGGTTGTTTCCGCCTTAGCCCGGTCATCACGCCCGGTCAGCAAGACGGCAAGAACGACAACGTGTACATCACTTGCATCGAAACGGCACTGGAAAATCATATCGAGATTTACAACCGTTGGGGTCAACTCGTTTTTCAAACGGACAACTACACCAACGAAGACAGTGATCGCGAACACAACTGGAACGGCCTCAACAATTCAGGTGTTGCACTTGCTGAAGGGGTGTACTATTATGTGCTCACCTACACTTTTGTAGACGACCAAGGTCAACAACATGAAGGCGTTCGCAAAGGCGCCATCAATTTGCTTCATTAAATTTAGCAGAGCGCTTGAGGGTGTTGAGCCGTTGGGAAACCAACGCTCAATGCCCTCAACATGCACAAACCTCTCTTTTACCCGCCGTAGCTCTAGCGAAGGCGGGTAATATTAACACTCACCCGAGCTTTAGCGAAGGCGGGTAAATCATCCACTCCCGCCAACGCCTTCACCACCGTTAAAACATTGACGGATAAAAAGGTTACGGCGGGTAAAAACTCGGTTTACAATGAAAAAAATACTTTTTACCCTCCTCTTCGGTTTCAGCGCGCTGGCCGCCTTTGCTCAAGAGCAAGCCATTTACTCCCAATACCATGCTTTCCCGGTGCTCGTCAACCCTGGTTATACGGGTTTTGAAAACCAGCACCAGTTCATTGCCAATTACCGCAGCACATGGACCACGTTCCCCGAAAAACCCAGCACCTACACGCTGATGTACAACGGCCCTGTGGGCGACAAGCTTGCGCTCGGTGGCGCGCTTTTCTCCGATAATGCAGGCAAGGTGAGTACCACCAAACTCCAGATCAACTACGCATTCCGTTTCCAGATCAAAAAAGTGCGCATTGGTCTTGGCCTGTCTACCGAGTTCCTTAATCGCAAAGCCGACGCTGCGCTCCTCAACGATCCATTGGTGGAACGCAACGACGACGTGCTCGAAAGTCTCGTGGACGGTCAGCAAATCTTCGATGCGTCGCTTGGTGCCTACGCTATCCACGACAATAAGCTCTTTATCGGACTTACGTTGCCCAATACCATTCGTACCCGTTTGGACGAAGCACCCGTGGCTGGAGAAGAAGAAAATAGCGGCAAAAATTTGTTCGAGCATTACATCTTCCAGATGGGGTACAAATTTGATAATGTAGACCAAAACTTCAAGATCATCCCCAGCATCACGATGCGCAAAATACGAGACACCCCTTATCAGATTGACCTGAACATTCAGGGGCGTTTTCTGGATGAGAAACTTATTGCCGGACTAACATTTCGCCCCGGAAACAGCGGTGCTGCGGTGTGTATGCTAGGCACAAAAGTCAGTCAGTTCCAATTCTTTTACTCCTATGACCTCTCGTTGTCCAATTTCCAGCGTTACACGGGTGGCTCGCACGAATTGAGCATGGCTTACACGTTCAACCGGAAAGCAAAGGTGGTTTCGGTCACTCCTTCAGCGTCAGATCCGATGAAAAAATAACTCAAGCAACTTGTTTGTGTAAAGAATAGATGTCTTTAACAATTGGTTTTTGGGATGGCCTCTCTGCGAAAAGTCGCACGGGAGGCTTTTTTATTCCTGAAACTTGGCTAACTTTGCGCTTTCAAAAGCGTACTTGCCCGACTGACAATGCCGCTTTTATTGCGATGCTCTTCTTTTTATCCAATTTGGCTGCCGACCCCGCTCGGCAAATGGAGCAGCCGCCCCGATCTTAAAAAATATCTCCCGCTCGCTTTCTTTTTTACGGACATTCGACAATGGGGCTTTCCTGTTGAAAGATGTTGTTTTTGCAGATGAACGCCCAGCGTTTTGTCTTTACTAATCTTTTAGCCAATGGCCAACGGTTAACGCATATAAGATTTGACATTCAATATTCACAATCCAATAGCAGAAAAATATGTCCCTATCTCGTTTCAACGCACTCCAAACGATGGAAAATCGCGTAGAACCATTCCCTCTTGATATGGAGGAAGGCGCAGTGGAAAACATCGCCTCTTATTTTGGCGAAAACGTTTTCAACGACGAAGCCATGCGTAACCACCTCCCCGAAAATGCCTACCTGACGGTGAAAGCCGCAGTGCAAAATGGTCAGAAACTTAGCCGAGAAATCGCAGATGTGGTGGCACTCGGTATGAAAAAATGGGCCGAGTCTCATAATTGCACCCACTTTGCACACTGGTTTCAGCCGCTTACGGGCAAAACAGCCGAAAAGCACGACTCGTTTTTCACGCTCACGCACGACGGTCGGGTCATTGAGGAGTTCACAGGCTCGGCACTCGTGCAACAGGAGCCAGATGGTTCTTCATTCCCCTCGGGTGGCATGCGCAGCACTTTTGAAGCACGCGGCTACACCGTGTGGGATCCTTCCAGCCCAGCGTTCATCATGGCCGTGGGCGAAGGGAAAACCCTTTGTATCCCAACTATTTTTGTGACCTATGGTGGGGAAGCGCAAGACTACAAATTGCCCCTCCTGCGCTCGCAATCGTTCCTTGACAAAGCCACTGTGCCTGTGGCACAGATGTTCGACAAGGAAGTGGCCAAAACCTCAGCGACGCTGGGCTGGGAGCAGGAATACTTCCTCGTAGATGAGGCGCTTTACAATGCACGCCCCGACCTCGCCATGACGGGTCGTACCCTGCTGGGACGCCCTGCTGCAAAACACCAACAGCTTGAAGACCACTATTTTGGCTCTATACCTGAGCGGGTGTATTCCTATATGCGCGACCTCGAAACGGAGTGCCACAAACTGGGTATCCCTGTGCGCACTCGCCACAACGAAGTAGCACCGAGCCAATACGAACTTGCACCCATTTTTGAGGAAATCAACGTGGCTGTAGACCACAATCAACTCTTGATGGACTTGATGGAGCGCATTGCGCGTCGGCACAAATTGCGCGTATTGCTCCATGAAAAACCTTTTGCTGGCATCAACGGATCGGGTAAGCACAACAATTGGAGTTTGGGTACCAACACAGGGGTGAACCTGCTCTCGCCCGGTAAAAACCCTGGCACCAACCTTCGTTTTCTTACCTTTTTTGTGAACACCATCGCGGCGGTGCACAAGTATGCCGACGTTTTGCGCGCAAGTATCGCCCACGCGGGCAACGATCACCGTCTGGGAGCAAATGAAGCACCTCCTGCCATCATTTCAGTTTTCATTGGCGAGGCGATGAGCAAACTGCTCGACCAAATTGCAAAGGGCAAAGACACGGACGCAAAAGAGGTGAAACGCGCGCTTGACCTGATTTCCAAGTTGCCTAACTTAGAGATGGACAATACGGACCGCAATCGCACTTCGCCGTTTGCTTTCACTGGCAATAAATTTGAAATCCGAGCGGTGGGTAGTAGCCAAAACTGCGCAGGCCCCATGGCCGTGATGAACGGGATGATGGGTTTGCAATTGGTGGAGTTCAAAACCGACGTGGATAAATTGATCAATAAAGGGACGGGACAAGACGAAGCCATCCTTGCAGTGCTGAAAGGGTACATCCGAGAATCAAAAGCGATATGTTTCGAGGGAAACAACTATTCCGATGAATGGAAAGCCGAGGCCGCAGAACGTGGCTTGAACAATTTTGCGACCACGCCCGAGGCACTCGACGTGCTGGGCCAAAAGTTGGCGCAAGATTTCTACAGCAAATCCGGCGTGATGAGCAAGGTAGAATTGGAGGCATTCCACGCGGTTCAATTGCACAGTTACTGCACCAAACTTGACATCGAAGCAAAGGCATTGGAGGAAATCGTGGTGACGCAGGTGCTCCCTGCAGTGATGCGCTACCAGACGGAACTTGCACAGAACATCAATGCCTTGCGCTCCATTGATATGGTGCAAAGCAGCCGCCTGCAGGTTGATTTGGTGAAACGTGTCATTGTCAACGTGGAGGCTATTCATAGTAGCCTGAAAAAGATGAACGAGGCGTACGACCGCGCCCATCATGCCGATGATATTCGCGTCGAAGCGGGCATTTTCTGCCATGAAGTGAAGCCGCAGATGGACGCTATCCGCGCTGCCGTGGATGATCTGGAATCCATCGTAGACGATCAGTACTGGCCTTTGGTGAAGTATCGGGAGTTGTTGTTTTCGTTGTAATGCTTTAAAATCTGCTGTGCCATGACGCATTCGCGCGCATGGAATATTTAGCCAAAGATGAGTCACCTCGAATTTTTGGGGTGACTTATGTCATATTTACGGCAATTTAGGTGCGTAGCACCCTAAACGTCTGTAGAAATGGTACATTTCGCAGGGAAAAAGGTGCGTAGCACCAGAACTCACACGCACAAGGCGTATTTGTTCCGGTGCTACGCACCTCCTAACCGATTGAAAACGAAAGCGCTACAGACGTTTTGGTGCTACGCACCTAACTCGAAAAATTCGGGATGACTTATGTTATTTCCTTTGTGGCTAATTGCACAATTTTTAAATATCCCAATATCCCAATATCAACTTTACAACCATGCCACTCTCCGAACAAGATGTCTTAAACCTTCAACGAAAGGTGGAGCGCTACAAAGAGGCACTTCAAAACACCCAGAATTACCGCAAAATTTGGAAAAAAGGACTTAAAAAAAACATCGCCGAACATCTCCGTCTCTTGGCTGAGGCGGGCGGGTTGCCTGCCAAAGTGCAAGCGGTAGAGGATATTCAAAACCTTGAAGCTGTGGTACTTACGCTTGGTACCTCAGAAAGCGGACTGGGGGAATCCGTTGGCGACGACCTTAGACGCGACCTCATCAAACAGAATGGCTCCTTGGTGTACCAACAACTTTTCAACGGCAAAATCCTGGTGCTCATCAACCTGCCGTTTATCGAGAAATACGGTCAGCCGCAGCCTCCAAAGACCATTGCCGTCTACAGGCCCGAGGAGTTGAAAGAACCCTATTTCCAACGCCATGTCGAAACTTTCGTGACCGATGTAACTGCTTGGGAAGACTATGACGACGATGCGGTGTCAGAGCCAAACCAACGGATTGGGTTTAAGATGAATTTTGAAAACGAAGAGGGGAAGTAGTTGACTAAAGTTGGAACGTTCAACTTTCCCCCTAATACCTCCACGTCTTCAAATCCACGCCCTCCGGCGAGCGTTTCTGAATTTCCTCCGTCCATTTCGGGATAAAATAGCGGTGATAACGCAGGCGTGAAATCGCATTGGGCTGGGAGTGATCTCCATTCCAGCAGTGCTCGGCGCGGTCGCCGTAGTCCACCTCGCCATCGAAGGGAGGATTGTCTTGTGCCCGGAGCATTTCTTCAGCGAGATAGACTGCGTTGTTAAGGTAAAAATTGTCCATATCGCCGCAGTATAGGTGGATTTTGCCCCGCCATTTTGCGCCATTTTTTGGCCAGTCGCGCTTCATTATCCAGTTTAAATCATAATTTTCTTTCCAATAAGCCGCTACGGCAGGATTTATCTCTCCGGTCAGTTTGTCCCAAATCCGTTCCGGATAGCCGTCCTTCCCCAGAGGCGACGACACAGCTTCCCATATATCAAATTGTTGTCCGCTGCGGCCTTTGGTGCCCAGGGCGAGTTCATAATGGTTGGCACTCTCCATGGTTGCGCTGAGGTGGCCAAGGTAATTGCGCGTTGCCGGACGTTTTATTTTGGAAAAACCGCCTTCTCGATAATAAGCGTTCTTGTCTGCATACAGGTCAACCGTTACAAAAGCCCGAAAATCAATCGGATCGGGACAAGCCGCATAGCAGCCATTAAACTCGTCCGGGTAAAAAACCTGTACTGCCAGAGCCTCCCAACCACCTGTGCTGCCGCCATAAGTGAGTCGTGCCCAGCCTTGTCCGATGCCCCGGAAACGGCGCTCGATTTCCGGAATGAGTTCGTACATGATCGCGTCGCCATAGGGGCCGACATTGGCTGAGTTGACCGCATACGAATCGTCGTAAAATGGGCAGGGATGCTGAATCTCTACCGCTAGAACGCGAGGAAAATCTGGCCCTGTCCACATTTTGTAAAAATCGTAGGCTTCTTGTTGAACGATGCGATTGTAGCCATGCAATTTGAAACGTTCGCTATAATCAGGCACTAAATTCGGATCGGGCAGCTCCGTGCGGAAACCATCGAAATCTGCCGGGAAATGGCCGTGGTAAATCGCCAAAGGATAGCGGACATTGGGATGATCGTCCCAGCCCTCTGGCAAAAGGACGTGCGCGCCAAGGGTCATCGGGCGGCCCCAAAACTCTGTGAGCAACTTGCTCTCGATTTCTATGTGCTTGATGTATTTCGTGTCGGCGGGTTTCTGGATGAGGGGTATTTCCTCCGTAAGCTCAATTTTCAGGACGATCTCCTTTAGCATATTTACCGTGATTTTCATCGGTTTGGAAAAGAGGTTCCCGGGTGCACGGTTCCATTGTTGGCCTTCGCCACGGTCCATTGGCATCTTGAGCGTATGGCCGTCTTTGCGCTGGAAAGTTTCGTACTTGTGCAAAACTGCCTGAACAAAATACTCCCCGGCGGGTATGTCCTGCAAACCCTGTATGGGGTAACCAAACGCTTTGCCATTGAAAAAACGAATGTCTCCTGCCTCCCAATTTTCTACGTCCTGGCCGAATATTTGGGCGGATTGATAGTCGTCTCGGACTTGAAAACGGGGCTCTGTGTCATCGTTTTTGGCAAAAATGAGCAACAAACGGCCATCCAGCGGTTTATTGGAGAGATGAGTGGGGAATGTGACTGTAAACGCGGATTGAGCCATAACTGCAAGCGGTAAGCATATTACAAGGAGAAGGCAGAGTCTTTTCATAGCCGAAAATTTGCCCAAAAGTACATTGCCATAAGTACATGGATGGCCATTTAACAAAATGGGGTTTATGCCAATTTGGCATAAACCCCACAGTACACGAACTTCAATCGCGCGTTATTTCAGGAAATAGCTAAAGCCAACCCCTACCCCAAAAACAGAGGTGGTGGTTTTTATCGTTCCCTCAAAAAAGTCGTCCTTGCTTGAAGTGCCGCTATAATCTACGAAAAAATCAAGGGAGGTACGGTCGCCGATGAATATAGCCCCTCCGACTTTTCCTCCGTAAAGCGTTGCAGAATTTGAATCATCGTCATCACCGTTTGTGTTTATGGTCAAAAAACCTCCACGGGCTTCGGCATAAGGGCGAACCTTGCCGGTCTGCTTGAAATAATAGCGGAGCATCGGGCTTGCGCTGAAAATGTTCACGCGACTTTCGTCATCATCTCCCTCCTCTTTACTGCCTAACGAAAGGAAGCCAATGCTCGCGCCAAGCATAAAACCATCGGCCACAAAGTAACCTGTATTGAAAAAAGAAAAGCCCGTTAGGGCGCATCCGAACGGGCTTTTCCATAATAAATGAGCAGATTTAGTAGTCCACCACCGTCCCAACCGGATTGGTTTTTTTCTTGTGTGCCAGTACCAATTGGCTGATTTGCTGGAGCATCACTTCCTGGCCCTCGTACCGGGCGTAAAGTGTGACGGGGAAACTTTTTTGTTCGGGAAAAATGCAGTTCACCACCCCGTCTACGAATGGGCGGCGCGGTTTACCATCGCCCAAATCCAATTCATAGCTCGGCCCGGTGGTAGATTCGATGAGGTAAAATTTGAACGGCTGCCCGGCTTCGGGTAGTTTGTCGGTGTCCATGATTTTGCCTGTAATCTTCTGGAACTTCGCCGAAGTCTGCGCATCGCTGCTGACCTGTTGGCCTTCGGTCTGCACGAGGGCTTTATCATCAGAATCAGAGGGGCCTTTTTGTGCAAATTGCAACACGGCCAAGCCTGCTAAGCCGAACACGGCGACCACGACGAGTAGGATAGTTTCGCGATTTAGACCCTTACTTTTTGTCATAGTTATTTTTGAAAATGCAGTCCAAAGGTAGCAAGGAATTTGAACTGCTACTTGATTACTACCTTCCCAGCTGATTCACCATTCACTTTCAGGAAATAAAGTCCGGCAGCTGTGCCGCTTGTTTCTACTTCCCAACGGTTCAGCCCTCCGATGGCGGGGATTGTTTTTTCAAAAACGATTTTACCCTGAACATCCAGCATTTGGATAAAGCAATCCGCTGCATATTCAATGGTGGATTGGATTGAAAAGTGACCGCAAGCAGGATTGGGCGAAATGAAATAGCTATACAGTGCAGGAATAACCGAGAGGTGAATCGGGTGAATCAGCCCCTCCGAACTATAGGCTTCGGGCGCAATATTGAATGCTGCAAGTTTGAGCAAATCAGAGAGCCTGCCGCCTTGAGGAGCCGTGAGATCGAGGGTCAACAATGGAGACTCCGCCGCAAGGTGTTGGCCTTGTGGTTGAAGCCAGGAGAGCGCAAGGCTGCTTTTGCTCAGGTGATAAGATTCGGAGTCAAAACCTTCTAGCGTTTCTGCATCAATACTATTGATTTTCAAAAAATAAGGGTCAAAATCAAAGGCGCATTGCAGTCCGTCGAGATGGGCATTTTCCACAAAAGACAGCGAAACACGTGCCCTCTCTCCGGGCTGAAAATTATGTTCGCGGAAGTACAGGTTTTGTGGCTGCGCGCGACTTTCTGAAGGGGTCGAAAGGCTGTCGTTGCAGGGGCCGGCGTTCACGTCGCCAAGTTTTACCCCTACAAAATCTTGGCAATTACCGTTGGAAACCGAGGCAGAATCTGGCATGAATCGCCAAGAGCCATAAGGGAAAGTATCTACGATGCCTAAGATGACTTTTCGCGCGGTCACAATGTCGAATGTGGTGATGCTTTCTGAGCGGTTTATATCGGCCGCTATTATCTGCCAAGGGCAGTTGAACGGTACTATGTCGAGTATGTGTTTGGAAATCAGCACCAGATCATAGGTAGTGAGTCCGTCGTAAGGGCTTCCGGTTTTGTTGGGTATAAGTGTGTAGGAGCTGTTTTGAAGTGAGGCGATTTGAGAAAGGTCGTAGCTGCTGTTGGTGTAAAACGAGGTGTCGAAAGCAGGCCCGTCCACCGTGATTTGCACCGCATCGAGCGGGCTGCCAAATGGGTTTTCAAGGCTGCATTCTTTGGGAAATAATTCTTCGATCTTTTGTTGGAGCAAGGAAATGGTCTGACTGGGCGTGTTGCCGCGAATGTCAAAAAACACCTCCCCTGTACCAGGGGCGATGACAATAAAGGTTGGTGTGCCTTGAAACTGCCCGTACAATCCGTTTAGGTAAGGTTGAAGGGCGGTAATACTTCCTCCATTGTTTCCTACGCCGGGCATGGTTAGACCCTTGCTGGTTTTGTACTGCGCCACTTTCAGGTTGGTATCGCTGAGAAGTGTGCTGAGCAATATGAACTCTATCTGCCCCTGATGGGCGGCTTGCATAGAAGTGTAAAGGTTCTGGAACAGTGGGGCATGGGTGGCACAGGGCGGACAAGTGGTGAAAAAGGCTTCAATCACCACCAGTTTCTGCTGGTTGATATAATCTTGGTAGAGCTTCTTAATCTGTCCGTCTGAAGTAGTAACGGTGAAATCCGGAGCAGGTGCTTGACTGTAAAGCGGACTAGCAAAAGTCAACACTCCAATAAAAAGCAGGGAGAGGGTAGATATCTTATTCATGCGGATCGGTTTTGAAAATCAAAATTAAGAAACCTACTCAAAATCAAATGGTTTGATAATGCTGAACACTTGATTTGTCGGCTATCTTACCTTTGCAATTATGCAAAACCGCCTGCTCTTTTCGGCTTTTTTCTTGCTGGCACTCCTGTTGTTTTCCTTTGCTAATCGGCCTATCCAAACGCCGGAACAACTGGGCGAGCGCCTTTTTTCTGATCCGATCCTTTCGCTCGACAGCACAATCAGCTGCGCAAGTTGTCATATCCCGGAATTTGCTTTTTGCGATACCGCATTGTTCAGCCGTGGCGTTGGTGGGCGTTTGGGAAAGCGCAATTCGCCCAGTATCACGAACATGGGAGCTCGCCCCCATTTTTTTTACGATGGCCGGGCGGCTACACTGGAGCAACAGGTACTTATGCCGATTCAGGATACCTTGGAAATGCGCGCCACACTTGCGCTCGTAACCGAACGGCTGCAAAACCACAAAGAATATGATGCAGCATTCCACCAATTATACGGCGTTTCAGCAAATGCCGAAAAATTGGCGGAGGTATTGGCGGCCTTTGTCCGCACTTTAGAAACCTCTGATACGCCTTTCGACCGGTGGATGAATGGTAAACCCAACCCGATGGGTGAAGCGGCAGTGCGAGGCCGGGAAGTTTTTATGAAAAAAGGGAAATGCTTCGACTGCCATTTTTCTCCAGATTTCACAGGCGACGAATTCCGCAACGTGGGGCTGTTCACAGGCCGTCGCAACTTGGCCGACCGGGGCAGGTTCGATGTTACGCACGACAGCACGGATCTAGGCAAATTCAAAGTCCCCGGTCTGCGAAACGTGGCGCTTACCGCGCCGTATATGCACAATGGAATGTTCCAGACCCTCGAAGATGTCATTGAATTTTATGACGTACCCAACCAAACCGTGCCGGGTGGTATTAACCGCGACACACTGCTCAATACCCCCCTCGGGCTCAGCGTGGAGGAAAAGGCAGACCTGAAATCGTTTTTGGAGGCACTGACGGACGACCGTTTTAGACGCTGAGGTTTATTAAATCTCCACCCGCAGCATCCCCGTCTTACTTTTGAATTCTTCAGGAATCCCTTCCATTATTTCTTCCCGTAGCACAGCAATCAAATCGTTTTTCAAAAAATCGCGATGCGTGGCAAGGCTCACTTCGCGCATGGGCACAGGTGCGCAGAAGGGAAACACATGAAGCCGTTGTTCGGTGCTGAGCGTCTCAACGGCCATGGCAGGTAGAATGGTCACGCCTTGCCCGGTACCCACCAAGCGCATCAAGGTTTCGAGGCTGCCGCTTTGGTAATTGAGCCGGCTTTCGGCCCGGCGTCGGAGCTCGCAAAGATTCATGATTTGTGAGCGCAGGCAATGCCCTTCTTCGAGCAGCAACAATTCCTCCGGTTCGATGTCTTCGGGCAGTAAATAGTGTTTTTCATAGCCATGCGAAGAGTACACAAATAAGGGTTCGTAAAACAATGGCGTTTCCCTTATCGCAGCATCATTGAGCGGGCTGACGAGGATGCCCACGTCCAACTGATTCTTTTTCAAGCGTTTGAGAATTGCCGATGTGACGTGCTCCGATACAGAAAGATGCACACCCGGGTATTTTTCCAAAAAGCGATTGATAAAACGGTGTACCAAATACGGGGCAAGCGTAGGGATGATGCCTACACGCAAATTGCCTGTGAGCGAACTCTTTTGCTGACGTAAAATATCGTGCAATCGGGACACTTCCAGTAAGATTTTTCGGGCTTGTTCAATGATGAGTTCACCGATAGGGGTTGGTACAACAGGCTGTTTGCTGCGGTCGAAAATCTTGATTTCCAGTTCTTCCTCCAATTTTTGAACCATCATGCTCAGGGTTGGCTGCGTCACATGGCACGACGCGGCGGCTTTTGCAAAATGACGGTGCCGTTCTACTGCCAGTACATATTCCAACTGTTGAAGGTTCATTGACGATATCTATTTGATGATAGAAAATATCAATTTGATTGATGTTGCAAATAGACGATGTTTGCAAATCAATTCAACAAACAATTCCGCTTTTTATGGAAAATAAGAAAAAACTCACCACTGCATCCGGTCGTCCGTATACTGAAAACGAGAATACAATGACCGTTGGGCCGCGCGGCCCAATCTTGTTGCAAGATTTTATTTTGCACGAAAAAATGGCGCATTTCAACCGCGAACGCATCCCTGAGCGCGCAGTGCATGCAAAAGGTAGTGGTGCGTATGGAACGTTCACGGTTACGCATGATATCTCGAAGTACACCCGTGCCAAGATGTTTTCCAACGTTGGTAAGCAAACCAGAATGTTCTTGCGTTTTTCTACCGTCGGCGGAGAAAAAGGCTCTGCTGACACAGAGCGCGACCCCCGTGGTTTTGCCATGAAATTTTATACCGAAGATGGCAACTGGGATTTGGTGGGCAACAACACCCCGGTTTTTTTTGTCAAGGACCCAAAGAAGTTTGGCGATTTCATCCACACGCAAAAACGCGACCCATTTACCAACTGCAAAAGCCCGACCATGATGTGGGATTTTTGGTCGCTCAACCCGGAGAGCCTGCATCAGGTGATGATTCTGATGAGCGACCGCGGTACGCCCTTTAGTTATCGCAACATGCACGGTTTTGGCAGCCACACGTTTTCACTGGTAAATGCCAAAAACGAGGTAGTTTATGTGAAATTTCACTTCAAAACGGCCCAAGGGATTAAGAACTTCGACAATTCCAGTGCTACCGAAATGAAAGGCAATGATGCTGATTGGGCGCAGCGTGATTTGGTAGAGGCCATCCAAAAAGGAGATTTTCCCAAGTGGAATTTGAGAATCCAGGTAATGACGCACGAGCAGGCCAAATCTTTCCGTTGGAACCCATTTGACCTGACCAAAGTATGGCCACACGGCGAGTTCCCTTTAATTGATGTGGGCACGCTTGAACTCAACGAAAACCCCGACAATTACTTCGCCCATGTGGAACAAGCGGCTTTTGCACCTGCTCATATTGTGGACGGTATCGGCTATTCGCCCGACAAAATGCTGCAAGGCCGATTGTTGTCATATCCTGATGCACACCGTTATCGCCTCGGTGGCAACTACGAGCAGATACCTGTAAACAAGTGCCCATATTTGGTGACCAACTACCAGCGTGACGGCCTGATGGCTGTTAACGGCAACGGTGGCAGCGCTCCCAATTATTTCCCCAATAGCTTTGACGATATCGTCGTAGATGAATCGTACAAAGAGCCAGCAGAGCAACTGGAATCCTCCCTCGCTGACTGGTACGACCGCAATGCCCCTGGTGAAAACGACCACTACACCCAACCAGGAGCGCTTTTCAACCGTGTGATGACCGAAGCCGAAAAACAGGCTACCGTGTCCAACATCGTCGGCGCCATGAGCGGTATCAGTGGCCCAAAACGCGATTTGATCATCAACCGCCAACTTTGCCACTTTTTCCGGGCGAGCATTGACCTTGGCACACGGGTGGCACAAGGACTTGGCGTGGACATCAACGCTGCGCAAGAGCACATGGCGACCACGGCTTGAGCGTTTCAAACGCATTTACATCACGCGCTCTATACAAGGATGTCGGTACGCCGACATCCTTCTTTTTTGCAAAAAAACGCAGCATCTTTTTAGTGGGTTCTTTGTTTAATTGTCCACTAATGCAGTATAAAAACATGGGAAACAACACTCAAAACTGGAACACCCTCACGCCCGAAGAGGAGTACGTCATTGCCCAAAAAGGTACAGAACGGGCTTTTACGGGGGAGTATAACAACTTCAAAGCAAAGGGACATTTCATCTGCCGACGCTGCAACGCGCCTTTGTACAACTCCAGTGACAAGTTTGACAGCGGCTGCGGCTGGCCTTCCTTTGATGACGAGATACCCGGCGCGATCACCCGTCACACCGACATTTCTTTTGGAATGAAAAGAGTGGAAATTGTGTGTGCCAACTGTGAGGGTCACCTTGGCCACGTGTTTGAGGGAGAACGCATGACGGAAAAAAACTCCAGGCATTGCGTGAACTCGCTTTCCATTCGATTTGTGGCGGAGTAGCGTGAAATTCATTACGCTTTTTTAAAAAAAGACAAGAGCCATCTCGCGGAATCGGGACGGCTCTTGCAATTTTTTGCGAAATAAATTTTGCCCTACAACATTGCTTCGATAATATTCTCTTCCGTTACGCCTTCTGCCTCGGCTTTGTAGTTGCGCACGATGCGATGGCGCAGCACCAGGTTGGCGATGGCTTGCACGTCCTCTATGTCGGGCGAGTATTTGCCACGTATGGCTGCGTGGCATTTTGCACCGAGTGCGAGGTACTGGCTGGCGCGAGGGCCTGCTCCCCAACCGAGGTAGTTGTTGGCCTCTTTGGTGGCGCGAGGGGTTCCGGGCCGTGTTTTGGACGCAAGCGCGACGGCATATTCCAACACATTGTCGCTTACGGGTATTTTTCGGATAAGTAGTTGATACTCTTTGATCTGTTCGCTACTTAGGATGTGCTTCAAGTTTACTTCACGCGAGGATGTTGTGTTTTTCACCACCTCTACTTCTTGCTCGTACGTGGGGTAGGTGAGCGGGATGTTGAACATAAAACGGTCCAGCTGCGCCTCAGGGAGCGGGTAGGTGCCTTCCTGTTCAATGGGGTTCTGGGTAGCGAGCACGAAGAATGGCGAGGGAAGTTCGTGGCGTTGGCCGTTCACGGTTACAGAGCGTTCCTGCATGGCCTCTAGCAGCGCCGCCTGGGTTTTGGGCGGAGTACGGTTTATCTCGTCGGCCAGCACAATGTTGGAGAAAATCGGGCCGCGAAGGAAGCGGAAATGGCGGCTTTCGTCCAAGATTTCGGAACCAGTGATGTCAGAAGGCATAAGGTCGGGAGTAAATTGAATCCGCTTGAAATCAAGGTCGAGCACTTCGGCTATGGTGCTGACGAGGAGGGTTTTTGCCAAGCCCGGGACGCCAACGAGGAGGGCGTGGCCATTGGAAAAAAGAGAGATGATGACTGCTCGCACCACTTCGTCTTGGCCTACGATAACTTTGCCGATTTCTGCCGAAAGGTCTTTGTAGGCCTGCGCGAGCGCGTCCACAGCTTCTACGTCCGATATTTTCTTTGCCATTTTATTAGTGAGTGGTTTGCCCGCCATAGCCTTGGCGAAGGCGGGTAGATTGGTGATTGGTGATTGGTGACTGGTGACTGGTGACTGGTGACTGGTGATTGGTGATTGGAGACTGGAGACCCGCCTTCGCCCTAAACGGGCTATGGCGGGTGAAGCGGCAAAAGTAGCCATTTGGAGCATCCCTAAAAACGTTCTGCAACAAATGACAAGTTAAAAGCACGGATTTATCGGCGAACGATCAACCTGCGTATAGTTTCAGACAATTTTGACAGAGACAGGTGGTGTCATATTGGCGCTTGAGTGTCTCCAACGTTGCGGGGTGAACGTTGTTCAATTCTTTGCACCAACAAGTGTCATCGGCGTAGCAGAGGAACGGCTTTTTGCAGCGTGGGCAATCTGTGACAAATTTCGCTTCGTCTTGCACCCAAGCGGCCCCGGTCCTGCCGCTGATGGGCTGATATTTTTCAGGGTTTTTCAATGCCCGCATTTTGGTGCCAATGGCTGGGTTGAGTTTGCGCACCTGCACTTTTATGCCTTTCATTTGAGGGAATTGGCGTTTCATCCGCTGTATAATATTCGTCACCACCGTTTCCAACAGATTACACGGCTGTGCCATTTCGGCCATACAGATTTGAAACACGGTTTCATAGTTGACCGTGGCCGCTTCAATGTTGTCCGTTTTTGCGGCCAACGCTATGCCGGTTTCCACTTCCACATTCACCACATACTCCGTACCGAGCACCTGCTCCTCTGGGTACACCCCATGAAAAGCATGAAAACTCATTCCTTCGAGAACTACGAGTGCCATGTGTGTTTTTTGTAGTGTTCAAAATCAAATTGCTTTTCCATATACCAAACTTACTAGTTTTGTCTGACAAAGCTCCATGAACACTCTCCTGTATCATCTTAAAAAAGCAAACATTAAAGTATGTGGTTCCTCTCACGCCTCTCAACCCCTCACTCTCTCACCCGCGTAAGCTGCCGCGCCAATAATCCCTGCATTGTTGAGCAGTTTGGCCGGTACAACGCGGGCTTGGGTAATTAGTTGATGTTTGTATTGCTCAAAAAATTTACTCTCGCCGCCGCCAAGGATGAATAGGTCGGGCGAAAAGAGCAATTCCAGGTGATTCAGGTACTCGTTGAAACGGTCGGCCCACTCGCCGCGGCTGATTTTGAGGTGCGACCGCGCGCCAGAAGAACACCAGGCTTCGGCAGGTTTTCCATGTTTCCAAAGCAGGTGTCCTAATTCTGTGTTCGGTATCAACTCGCCTTTGTAAAAAAGAGCCGAGCCTAAGCCGGTGCCGATAGTGATGAGCAGTACAAGTCCGTTTTCGCCTTGTCCAATCCCGTGACGCATTTCGGCCACGCCCGCTGCATCAGCATCATTGGTAGCAAAAACAGGGCAGCCACAGGCTTCCCCAAACACCTTTTCGATGTTCGTGCCGATCCAACTTTTGTCAATGTTGGAAGCAGAATTTGAAACACCGTTTTTTACGATGCTTGGAAAACCACAACCCACGGGACCTTTGTAATTGAAAAATTCAACGATCTCCGAAAAAGCACCGGCCATCGCTTTTGGGGTGGAGGGCTGCGGTGTTGGCACGCGAAATCTTTCGCCTTGCAACCTCCCATTCGCCACATCCACCACAGCGCCTTTGATGCCCGACGCGCCCACGTCAATTCCTAATATATGCTGCATAATTTTTAAGCTACTCTTCTGGTATCACATTTTCTTCTTCCACTTCTTCACCTGCTTCGGTAATGAGTGATTTTTGCTTGCGGCGTTCGAGTGAATTTGCGTGCATTTCGAGGTATTCGGCACGGTTGTGCACAATCTCGGCAGCGAGGTAAATGGCTTTTATCATCGAAGTCTCGTCCGCTTCGCCTTTGCCCGCAATATCATAAGCAGTACCATGATCGGGCGATGTGCGCACGGCGGGTAAACCTGCGGTATAGTTCACGCCCGCACCAAACGAAAGCGCTTTGAATGGCACTAGCCCTTGGTCATGATACATGGCAAGGATTCCGTCGAATTTGTGGTATTGTCCCGAACCAAAGAATCCATCAGCAGGGTAGGGGCCAAAGGCCAACACACCTTTTGCCTTGGCTTCTTCGATGGCGGGACGCACAATTTTGTCGTCTTCGTCGCCGATCGCGCCTTCGTCGCTGGCGTGTGGGTTAAGCCCCAAAACAGCGATGGTAGGCCGCTCTATGTTGAAGTCAATGTGGAGCGTTTCGGCCATTATGAGGATTTTCCGCAAAATTTTTTCCTTGGTGACGGCCGCAGCGACTTCACGCAGGGGAAGGTGGTTGGTAACAAGCCCTACGCGCAATGAATCGGAGACCATCAGCATCAGCGACTCTTTTGCCTTGAATGCGCTTGAAATATACTCGGTATGGCCCACAAATTGAAAGCCAGCCAATTGCATGGCCTTTTTGTTGATGGGTGCTGTTACTAGCGCATCTATTTCACCCGCTTGGAGGTCTTTCACCGCTCGTTCGAGGGCCTGCTTAGCACATTCGCCGCCGACTTTGTCGGGCTTTCCGAGCGTTATGTTCACATTGTCGGGCCAGCAGTTAATCACGTTGATGCGCTCGGCTTGGGCATCGGCTGCTGATTCTATGGAGTGAAACTGAATGTTCTCTTCTGTGATGATGTTCTTGTGGTAGGCTATGACCTTGCTGCTGCCATACACGATGGTCTTGAATTTTTTGCCGATGTTTTTGAGGCCGATGGACTTGAGGATGACCTCAAGCCCGATCCCGTTTATGTCGCCGCAGGATATTCCGATGGTTATGTTGCTCATTTATCTTGAATGATAAATGATGAATGATGAATGATGAATGATGACCGCAAGGCAATTCATCATTCATCATTCATCATCCATCATTATAAATAATGTTTTTTCAAAAAGTTATACAAAAGTCTAACCCCCACTCCGGTGCCGTCTTTTGTGCGGTAGCCATTGGCACTGCGCAGAAATGCCGGGCCAGCAATGTCGAGGTGTAGCCAAGGGTAGTCCACAAAATTTTCAAGGAATTTCCCAGCGGTAATCATGCCCGCATTGGAAGAGCCGAGGTTTTTGAAATCGGCGATATTGCTTTTGAGTTCGTCCCCAAATTCTTTCCAAAGTGGCAGTTCTACAAGCCGCTCGTAAGTGGCAAAACCACTTTCTTCCAAGTTGTTTTTTACGTCTTTGGGTGCAGTCCCCATATAGCAAATGGCCTGCGTGCCCAGTGCCCGCACTGCCGAACCGGTTAGCGTGGCAATGTCTAGAGCAAGCAAAGGCTCATATTTCTTTGCGTAATGGAGCGCATCGGCCAGGATGATTCGACCTTCTGCATCGGTGTTCACCACTTCCACCGTCTTACCCGAACCCATGGTGATTACATCCCCTGGTGCAAGTGCGTTCTCCCCGATCTTGTTGTCGGTTACTGGGATAAGCCCGATGATGTAAATCGGAAGTTTTGTTTTTGCGGCCACAGCCATTGCGCCTATCACGGTGGCTGCTCCTGCCATGTCGCATTTCATATAATCCATCGCTTCACTGGGCTTGATGCTGAGGCCACCCGTGTCGTACACCACACCTTTGCCCACCAGCACTACCGGTTTTGCGTTTTTTGCACCTTGGGGGTTCCACTCCAGCACACAAAATCGGGGAGGTATTTGGCTGGCGCGGTTAACGGCCAAAAGGCCGCCCATTTTAAGGGCTTCTATTTTTTCTTTGCCCATAATCTCAGCTTCAAAACCATACTTCTTGGCAGCCAATGCTACGGCATCTCCAAGTTGTATTGAATTGAAATGCGAATGTGGCTCGTTCACCAGGTCGCGGGTGAGGAACACAGCTTCTAGGAGGGCGTTTGCTTCGGCAATGTCGGCGGGGCTGGCGGAATCAGATGGAATTCGGATTTCCTGAAGGGCTTTCTCGGAAGCTTTAGTGAAATACTTGAGGAACTGATAGCTGCCCAGTGCTAGTCCCTCGGCAAAGGCAAGGACGCGGTCTTCTGCACACAAATTTTGGATGCCAAGCGTTTCGATTTTATACCGACGGAGTTCGCTCAAGAGTTCATTGCCAACCAAACGCGCATCTTCAAGTGCGATATAAGGATCTTTTTCAGATTTTAAAATTCTGACAAACACCACACCCTCCGCTCTAGGGAAGGAAAAACTCGACACGTCCTGAGAAGTAGCTTGGCGTAGAAACGCTGTTTCGCCTGGAGCAAGCAGCGGGTCGAGCGCGTCGAGATGGTCTTTGTCGGCCAGCAAGACAAGATTATTATGGATGAAGCCAGCCTCTACGGTGGCCAATTGAACTCGTTTCACAGCGCGGGATGCGATTAGTGGAAAGATATCGGTTTAGAAAAGACACACAACACGTTGACTTTCAAACGCTAGTAAGATTGGCTAAAAGGGGTTGCAAAGGTAGGTTTTTCCGCGCAAAATTTGAGCAATACAACGGAATTGGAGGGAGGATAAGCAGGCGTAGCCTCCAATTGCCAGAATGCGACAATCAAGGTTAAATTTTTCTCACCTGACTTGGTACTTTGGAAGGCTTGATTATATTTGCCCTGCTTACCCGCCAAATCAGAAGGCGGGCCAAAACTCCTTGGCAAGAACCAATAAGATGGTTCTTTGGTATATTTATAGCGTATGTATGATTTAACGACCGCCCAAAAGCGGTTTTTAACAACAGCCCGACAACAACCGACGAGAATTTGGAGCCGCTCCTCAG
>Ga0163153_10000854_pt1 | contig 50422 bp, 32 predicted proteins | sample OliLakLV19MP6IB1_FD_148629 | JGI IMG/M metagenome (GOLD analysis project Ga0163153, IMG submission 148629) | Freshwater microbial mat bacterial communities from Lake Vanda, McMurdo Dry Valleys, Antarctica - Oligotrophic Lake LV.19.MP6.IB-1 | ecosystem: Environmental > Aquatic > Freshwater >... | reverse complement strand
TCCCGGCAGGCCTGTTCGGTCGGAAACCAGTCGCGCAGTCCGACCGCCGTTCGAGGATGCTCGGGCATGCACCCAAAGCACTGCCGGTTGGGGTTAGGGGAATCAAGTGCATGCCCAGATTGGGAAAAAGAGAAATGAGCTTTACGCAAAGGCGCGAAGGACTGCAATTTTCTCAAACGCGCCGACTGCGGCGCTCACGCATCCAGCATCGCACGCACGACTTGCGCGAGCTTGGAGCGTTGAAATGGTTTGGTGAGAAAATTGACGCCTTCTTGCAGCGGGAAATCCTTGCCCGCGACTTCGGCGCTGTAACCGCTCGCATAGATCACTTTCAATTTGGGATTCTCCTTCAGCAGTTGCGCGCCCAGTTCGATGCCGTTCATGCCGCCGGGCATGACCATGTCGGTCAGCACCAGACGGATTTCGTTGCGGTGCGCCTTCCAGACGTCCAAAGCCTTGATGCCATCGGCGGCATCGAGCACCTGATAGCCCAGGCGGGACAGGGACGTGTGCACTATGGCGCGCAAGGCTGAATCATCCTCGACGAGGAGGATGGTTTCTTTGCCACCGGGCAGGCTTGTGAAAGTGGTTTCCGAGGATTTCTTTCCAGACAGCTCCGCCTGACGCGGCAGATAGATACGGAAGGTTGTCCCCTGACCCACTTCACTGGAGACGTTGATCCAACCGCGATGCTGTTGAACGATGCCGAACACGGTCGCCAATCCCAACCCTGTGCCCTTGCCCACCTCCTTGGTGGTAAAGAACGGCTCGAAAATCCGCGAAATGTTTTCGGGGGAAATGCCGCAGCCGCTGTCACTCACGCTCAAGCAGACGAATGGACCGGGGCGGATATTGGCAGAGTGCGAAGCGGCCTGTTCGTCAAACTCCACGCCGGAAGTTTCGATCACCAGTTGTCCGCCCTTGGGCATGGCATCGCGCGCGTTCACCGCCAGATTCAGCAGCACCTGGTCCATCATGCCAGGGTCGGCATGAAGAAGCATCGGTTGCGCCGCCAGCTTGAGTTGCGTCTGGATGTCCTCGCCAATGGTGCGGCGCAACATTTTCAGGATGCTTTGGATGGATTGGTTCAAATCCAGATCCGCCTCGCGCATGATTTCTTTGCGGCTGAACAACAGCAACTGCCGGGTGAGTGCGGCGGCGCGCTGCACCGCTTCCCCGATTTCGTCAGCTAATTCGTCCTGTTCCGGTGAAAGAATTTCGTCGCACTTCAACAGACTGGCCTGCATCTGGATGGTGGCCAAAATGTTGTTGAAGTCGTGCGCCACACCGCCGGCCAGTTGGCCGATGCCTTCCATTTTTTGCGACTGCCGGAATTGTTCTTCCAATTGCCTACGCTCGGTGATGTCAATGTGAGCAACCACCGCCCCGCCATTTTTCGTCTTGAGCGGGGTCGCACTCAAAATAAACCAGCGTTTCACCTTCGGGCTGTGGCAGGGATATTCGAGCGTGAAATTCTTTTTTTCTTTTCTCAGCACCGCCTGCAAACCATCGTGCGCCAGCATCGCTTCCGCCGAGAACGTGCCCCGGCTGTTGCGGCAGACTTCCAGGTAATTTGTGCCGATCACGGTGCGCGCCGGAACTGCCTGGCTTTGATTGCTGTTTCCTTCGGCAAACTGCTGCCATGCGTCGTTGACGGAAATGATTTTTCCATCGCGGTCGAGCACGGCGATGTGCGCGCCCATCGAGTTCAGCACGCCGCGGTTCAGCTCGTCGCTTTCATGCCGCATCTCCTCCGCCCGTTTGCGTTCCGTCACGTCCTGTTTGACCGCGATGAAATGCGTGATCTCGCCGCCATGCGCGCGGATCGGCGTGATGGTCATTTCCTCGTCACAGAGCGTGCCATCCTTGCGCCGGTTCGTGATCTCACCCTGCCAGACTTTTCCGCTCACCACGGTTTCCCACAGTTGCCGGTAAAAACCGGCCTCGTGCTCGCCGGATTTGAGCAGGCGCGGATATTGCCCCAGGGTTTCCTCCCGCGTGTAGCCCGTCAACGTGGTGAAGGCTTGATTGACGGACAGGATTTTCCCCTGCCGGTCGGTGATGACAATCGCATTGGCCGCCGCTTCCAACGCCTGCGCTTGAATGAGATTTTGCTGCTCGGCCCGATTGCGTTCCCCGCGCAGCCGCTTTTCCTCCAGCACGCGCCGGATGGCCAGCCCGAGCCGCACGGTTCGCTCCTTCATCAGGTAGTCGTCTGCGCCAAACTTCATGGCCTCCACTGCGGCTTCCTCGCCCAGCGTGCCGGACACCAGAATGAACGGAGTGTCCAGCCCACGTTCCCGCACCAACCTCACCGCTCGCAGTCCGTCAAAGTGCGGCAGGCTGTAATCGGAAAGAATCAGGTCCGGGGCTTTCGCCAGCTCCGCCAAAAACTCCGCCTCGGTCTCCACCCGCCGCCATTCGGGATCGAAGCCCCCGCGTTTGACTTCGCGGATCAGCAGTTCGGCGTCGGTCGCTTTGTCTTCGATGACGAGGATGCGCAGGGGTGTTTCCATGAGAGCGGGTGACGGCAGCGTCATTGAGGTTTTTGATTCAGGAGCAGCCAGTAATGTCCCAGTTCGGCCACGGCGGCGGAGAAGTTGTCGAAGTCCACCGGTTTCACGATGTAACTGTTGACGCCCAGCTTGTAGCTCTCGACCACGTCGTTGTCCTCCTGTGAGGAGGTCATCACCACCACCGGGAGCAGTTTGGTGCACTCGTCGGCACGGATGGCGCGCAACACTTCGAGGCCATCCACCTTGGGAAGTTTCAAATCCAGCAGCACGACCTTCGGCGTGTTGCTGGCATCGCGGCTGGAGTAAGCGCCCTTGCCGAAAAGCCAGTCGAGCGCCTCCTGCCCGTCCTTCACATGGACGATGCTGTTGGCCAGATTGCGTTTGCGCAGCGTGCGCAGGGTCATTTCCGCATCGCGCGTGCTGTCTTCCACGAGGAGGATTTCAACTGTAGGAGAGTGATTCATATCGTTTTGGGTTGAGTTGGCAGTGTGAAAAAAAACGTCGCGCCCTCATCAGGTTTTGATTCCGCCCAGACCTTGCCGCCGTGGCGATGAATGACCCGCTGCACCAGCGCGAGGCCGACACCCGTCCCTTCAAATTCCTCCTCGCTGTGCAGCCGCTGAAAGACGCCGAAAAGTTTGTGGCCGTATTTCTCGTTGAAGCCGACTCCGTTGTCCTTCACGTAGTAAATGATTTCGCCATCGCCGTTCCGGCTGCCGACTTCAATGACCGGGTTTGCATGCTTGCGCGAAAATTTGATGGCGTTGCCGAGGAGATTGGCAAACACCTGCCGCAGCATGGCCGGTTCTCCGTGCACCGGCGGCAGCGATTGCAGAGCGAAGCGCAGCGCAGATTCCGGCGCGGCGCGGGTCAGATTCTCGAACTCTCCGCGCACCAGACTGGTCATCTCAATCAGCGTAGCCCCCATTTTCTGCCGACCCAGGCGCGAGAAGGCCAGCAGGTCGTCGATCAACCGGCCCATGCGCTTGGCCTCGCTGGCCACGACGTTGAGCAGGCGATTACCCTCCGCGTCAAGCCGGTCGGCGTAATCCTCCTTGATCATGCTCACGTAACCGTTGACCCCGCGCAAAGGCGCACGGAGGTCGTGAGAAACGGAATAGCTGAAAGCTTCGAGTTCCTTGTTCGCCGCTTCGAGCTGCCCGGTGCGCTCGGTCACGCGCTGTTCCAGTTCGGCGTTGAGCCGGTGGACTTCATCTTGCGCGCGTTTCAACTCGTCCACGTCCGTGTTGGTGCCGAACCATTGCACCACCCGGCCCTCGGTATCTTTCAGCGGCAGCGACCGCGTCAGGAACAGCCGGAATATCCCGTCCGCCCCGCGCAACGGAAACTCCATTTCAAACGGCTGTCCGGCGGCGATGGCGGCGGTCCACTGTTCCATCACGCGCGGCAGCACTTGCGGATCATGAACACTCTGCCAGCCCCAGCCTTCCATTTCTTTCGGCGTGGTGCCGGTGTAGTCATACCAGCGCTGGTTATACCAATAAATGAATCCATCCGCGCGCGCGATCCAGGCCAGTTGCGGAATGGAATTGGCCATCGTGCGGAAGCTTTCCTCGCTCTCTCGCAACTTCGCCTCCGCCTGCTTGCGCCCGGTGATGTCGCGGATGCCGCATTGGATCACTTTCTGGCCGTCCACCAGATAGACGCTGCTGATGAACTCCACGTTGATGCGGCGTCCGTGCTTGGTCTCCAGCGGCAAATCTTCATAGCGGATGGTTTCGTCCCGTTGCAACTCCTGGAACGCCAGCTTGGAATGGGCGATGTCCTTGAACGAGCCGACTTCCCACAGTTTTTTGCCGAGAAATTCCTCGTGCGAATAACCGAGCAACTCCATCAGCATGGGATTCACATCCACGATCTGCCCGGTCTCCGCATCGAGAATGAAGATGCCGTCCTTCGCGCTTTCAAAGAGCCGCCGGTAACGGCCTTCGGAAGCTTTCAACTTGTCCTCCACCCGTTTGCGCTCCGTGATGTCGCGGGCGATGGTCGAGGCGCCGACAAATTTTTCCTCGTGGTCGGTGACCGGGGAAATCGTCACCGATACATTGATGCGCGTTCCGTCCTTGCGCACCCGGACGGTGTCGAAGTGTTTCACGAACTGGCCGCGCCCGATGCGCATGAGAATCTCCGCCTCCTGCGCCGCGTCCTCCGGCGGGAAAAGCATCAGCATCGGCTGGCCGATGGCTTCAATCGCCGGATAGCCGAACATTTTTTCCGCACCGGGATTCCAAGTGGTGATGATGCCCTCCAGCGTCTTGCCGATGATGGCGTCATCGGAGCAACTGACGATGGCCGCGAGGCGCAAGGCGGCTTCCTCTGCGTGCTTGCGCTCGGTGATGTCCGCGCGGATGGCGACGTATTGCCGGGGTTTGCCGTCCTCGTTGAGGAACGGAACGATGGTGGTATCCACCCAATAAAATGAGCCATCCTTGGCTTTGTTTTTGATTTCGCCTTTCCAGACTTTGCCATGGGTGATAGTCGCCCAGAGATCGCGGATGAATGCCTTCGAGTGATGGCCAGAATTGATGAGCCGATGGTCCTGCCCGAGCAATTCCTGGCGCGAATATTTTGAGATCGCGCAGAACTTGTCGTTGACGAAGGTGATTTTCCCCTGCGGATCGGTGATGGCCACGATGGCGTGCTCGTCGAGCGCAGATTTCAGGTCGCCGATCTCCTTGAACGAATCGTCCAACTGGCGACTGGTGTGTCTGCGTTCCAGGTCAGCGCGCTGCCGCAACACTGCGTTGCGCCAGATCAGCGCCGCAAACAAAACCACATTCGACAAGGCAAACAGCGCGATGCCCGCCTCCGTGCCGAACCAGCCCACCTGCTGCGCCTTCCACCGCGCCCAGCCGACAAAAAACGGAATGGCCACCGCCGCCGGCAGCAGCCGCCGCACGAGCATGCCTCCTGCGCTGTCGCTGACAAACAACGCCATCAGCCCGCCATCCGTCCGCGTGCAATAGATGCCGAGCGTCAGCAGCACGAAGCAGAACGCGGCGAGAAACGACAACTGCGCGAGCTGCGGCAGCGGCGCACCACCGTAAAGAAATTGCAGGCAGCCCAGCCAGCTGATCGCGCCGCCCAGCAGGATGACCGTCTGAAAAACGGCAAACCGCCGCAGGATGCCCGAAAAACACAGCACGCCGCCCAGCAATAAAAAATTCAAGGCCGCGGCGGGTGCCACCCGCGCCGGGTTTTCGCCCGCCGCCAGAGTTTCGTGAAAACCGAGCAGGTCAAGATGCAGGTTCCAACCAAAAAGGTAATCACCCACCCTCACCAGCCCGGTCAGCGCCACCAGCAACGCGACCATCAGCCCGACCTGCCGGCGCACGAGATTTTTCCCGCCGCCCGCCACGCACCACAGGGAAAAGCCGGCCAGCAAAAAAAGGCAGGCCGCGAGCGGCGACATCTTCGGCCAGGCAGGCGTGACGCTTGTGAGCGCGGCGAGATCCAGCGTCCAGCCGAGCAACACCAGCGCACCGATGAGACACACGCCGACGCCCGCGATTTGGGCAAACATCCGCAAGCGGCGAACCAGCGTGGGACTGTCCGCCTTCGTGTCATTGGTGTCGGGCAGAACCCAACTGGCCCGCAGCAAGGTGACGAACACCGTGATGAGCACGCCCACGCCGATCAGGGAAATCCAATCGGAGACGCTCACGTCATCCGTGGCAAACGAATGCAGCGGACGCAGCAAAAAGTAGCTCGCCCCCGCAGCAGCCACGGCCGTGGCGAACAAACCCGGCCCGAATCCACCGACATAGGCGCCGAACGCAATCGGAAGGATGAACAACACCGGATACGGCTGGTCGCCCGCCTGGAAACCAAACGCCAGCCGCAACCCCAGCGTCAGCGACGTCGCTGCCAATGCGAACCCATACGCCATCCACCTGCGCCAGACCGGGAGCGATGGCATTGACTTACGATTCACAAGACCTCCCCTCGCAGAACTTGCCATTGACGCAGGTGATTTTCCCCTGCGGGTCGGTGATAGCGACAATGGCATGCTCGTCCAGCGCGGCTTTGAGATCGCCGACTTCACGCAGAGAGGCTTTTAGATGGTGTTCTCCCAGCACACGACGGTCCTACCATTACGCGGCGGTTCTGCCAACAAAACTTAATTATCACCTTTCATAACGCACATCACGAACCGTAATCGCTGATTGCCTTGCAACTTCACCTGGCCTGCCCGAGAGAGCAAAAGCGGTGACATGTGCCGCACTTAAACCGGGTTTCAATTGAATGGGCGGACTGATTGCGATTGAATCATTTGAGCGAAGTTTGAGCCGCACGGGCATTTGCCGAAATTTTTACCGTGAATTGAATTTGAAAAGTTTCGCCCACCTGCCGCGACGGGCGCGAGCACGGCGGGAGTTGAGCAGTGTTGTTCCCAAGCAAATCTATGAAACCCATCCAAGGCTACCATCTGATCAAACCGGAAGACCTGCACTGGCGGCCATCCAATCTGATGAAGATCCCGAACGCGGATTTTCTGGAGCGCACCGGCAGTGAGAATCTCGGCGCGCGGCTCTGGCGGCTGCCGCCCATGAGCGCGAACACGCTGCACAAGCACATCCGCGCGGAGGAGTTTTATTTCGTGCTGGAAGGCACGGGCCGCCTGCGCGTGGGCGACGAGACGTTGACCGTGCCGCGCCACGGCGGCGTGCTGGTCGGCCCGGACCAGTTGCGCCAGGTGTTCAACGACACCGACGCTGAAGTGCTCTGGCTCATCGTCGGCGCGCCGGAGGAATTGGAATTTCTCCAAGGCTCGAAGTCCACGGGCATGGATCTCAAGCTCATCTATCCGACCAACCCGACGCAACTGCCCAAGGAACTCGCCGGTGTGGATTGGCCAAAAAATTAAAACTGAATGACGGCGCGATCGCCCACAGGATCGCCGCAGACGCCGCCGAACAAGGCATCGCCGGAGAAGAGGCATTGAAGAAAGGGATGGAGGCCAAGTCGAAGGAGTTCGTTGAAAAGGGCGCGAGGATTTACGCAAAGACGTAGCCTTCATCCGGCATCAGTGCGCAGGAACACAAAGCGCATCCCCCGGCTGATGAAGGCTGAGGGTCTGCGCCCAGCGCACCGGGCCGGACCAGATGCGGGTCAGTTCACAAACCCCGCCTCGTTCGCGAGCAGGAGCGCGTGCGCGTATTCTGCCCAAGCATCAAGAGGCTTCACCTCGCGAACACCGGCCTTGCGCGCGGCAACCATTGCTTCGCGCCGGGCCTTTCTCTGCTCCTGAAGCTTTCCCTTGCCTGGGCGGATCGGATCCGAAGCGGCCGTGGCAGGCGCGGCGGCGGGCGTTTCAGCAGCGGCGAGAAACTCTCGGCCCAACTGAATCTCCTCCGCCCGAGGCGGACGTTGATAAATGATGTTGTACAGACGCCTAATCTTTTCCTCGTCCGTCTTGCACGCCACCACATCGCGGCGCGCCACCACGTTGCGCGCCTGCTCGACGACGAGCGGGCTGTTCATGAGATAGAGCGCCTGCTGCGGCACGATGGTCTGATGGCGGCGTCCCGTTTCCATGTCGGGATTCGCGAAGTCGAAGCTGTTGAAAACCTCCGGCAGATCCGAGCGATCAATGTAGCCATAGACGGTGCGGCGCGTGGTGTAGCCCATGTCCACCAGACGACCGCTCGGCTCCAGCACCAGCGCGGCGCGGAAGTTCCGGCCCTTGGGCATCGCGAGCGGAACGGGCTTCCCATACACATTCGTGTCGAGCTTTCCGCCGATGGCCAGCAGGGAATCGCGCACCGGCTCGAACTCCAGCCGCCGCAGGTTCTGCCGCCACAGCAGGTGATTGAACGGATCGATCTGGGCGAAGCGGGGATTGTTCCCGCTGCCCTGCTGCCAGGTCTGCGACGTGAGAATCAGCCGGTGCATCTGCTTCACCGACCATTTGTGATCCATGAAACTAGCCGCGAGACAATCAAGCAGCTCAGGATGGCTCGCGCCGGAACCCATCGTGCCGAAGTCATCGGGCGTCGTGACGATGCCTTCGCCAAAATGCTGCTGCCAGATGCGGTTCACCATCACGCGCGCCGTGAGCGGGTTGCTCTTGCTGGCGATGGCGTTGGCCAGCTCGATGCGTCCGCTGCCGACCGTGAACGGCCTGCGGTTCGGCCCGGAGATGCATTCGAGGAACTGCCGTGGCACGAGCGGACCTTTGTTCTCCGCTTCGCCGCGAATGAAGACGGGAGAATCCTTCGGAGCTGCGTTGTCCTGAAGCACATGGGCGCGCGCCGGAGCACCGGGATGCGTGAGTTCAAGCGCGTCGATCTTGTTCTGGAGCTGGATGCGTTCCTTAAGAATCTCACGGTTCGCCTGCTGATTGCCTTTGCGGAACTGCGGCGTCCTGGCTTCGAGCTGCTGCTGGAGGTCCGTGCGCTGCGTGTAATAATCGGGATAGTCCGGATCGCGCGCCGGGTCGCCGCCGATGAGCGGAGCCACCTTCGGCTCGTGGCTGCTGGCGAAGATGCCGCGCAAGCCGTAGTAATCCTTCATCGAGATCGGGTCGAACATGTGATCGTGACACCTCGCGCAGCTCACGGTCAGGCCGAGAAATCCCTTCGTCACGACATCGATGCGGTCGTTGATGATGTCGTTCTCGTTGTTCTGAAAGCGTTCGCCGAGCGTGAGAAAACCGAGCGCGGCCAGCGTCGGGTCGCCCTTTTTCAACGGCACCTTGTCCGCCGCAATCTGCTCGATGATGAAGCGGTCGTAAGGCTTGTCGTCGTTGAACGCCCTGATGACGTAGTCGCGATACGTCCACGCGAACGGATAGAGCGGCGTGTCGCGCAGGCGCTTGATTTCGCCCTTGGTGTCCGAGTAGCGGGCCACGTCCAGCCAGTGCCGTCCCCAGCGCTCGCCGTATTGCGGCAGGGCCAGGAGCCGGTCAACCAGCTTGGCAAAAGCGTCTGGCGAACTGTCGTCGAGGAACGCCTGCAACTCTTCCGGCGTGGGCGGCAGCCCGATCAGGTCGTAATAAACGCGGCGGATCAGCGTTCGTTTGTCGGCAGGCGGCGAGAGCTTCATCCCCAGCCCGTCGAGCTTCGCGAGGATGAAGGAGTCGATGGGATTTCGGATTTCGGATTTCAGATCTCGGATTTCCGGCAGCGCCGGCTTCACCACCGGCTTGAACGCCCAATGCTCCGGGCCTTGAGCTTTGACCTTTGAACTTTGAGCTTTCCCCGATCTCGGGTCCGGCGCTCCCATCTTCACCCAGGACACAAGGTCGGCGATCTGCGTCTCGGAAAGCCTCTCGCCCTTGGGCGGCATCTGGAGATCCGGGTCCGTGTAGCGAATCGATGTGATGAGCAAACTGTTCTCCGCGTCGCCCGGAACGATGGCCGGACCGGAGTCGCCGCCCTTGAGCACGCCATCGCGTGAATCGAGCAGCAAGCCGCCCTTCACCTTCGTCGCCTCAGCGCTGTGGCATTTGTAGCAATGCTTCGAGAGCACGGGCCGGACTTTGTTCTCGAAGAACTCGGTATGGGACGCGCTCAGTGGGGGAGCAGGCGCGGCAGAAGCCCCGAGCTCAAAGTTCAATACTCCAAGGAAGATCCAAAGCCCAAGGACCGAGCTCCAAGCCAACGGACGCGATTGGAACTTGGCGCTTGGAATTTCCTTTGAGCTTTGAACTTTGAACTTTGAGCTTCGCATAAATGCCGAGGACGGAAATCGCGCGCTGCTCACGCAATCACCCCGTTCACCACCTTGCCGTAAACATCCGTCAGCCGGAAATCCCGTCCGTTGTAGCGATAGGTCAGCTTCTCGTGGTCGAAGCCGAGCAGGCGCAGAATCGTCGCGTGCAGGTCGTGGACATGAACCTTGTTCTCCACCGCCGCCGCGCCGAATTCATCCGTCGCGCCGTAAATGGTTCCGCCCTTCACGCCACCGCCGGCCAGCCAGGTGCTGAACGCCTTGCTGTTATGGTCTCGACCGGGGTTCTCGTTGCCGTTGCGATCACGGACTGGTTTGCGCCCGAACTCGCCGCCCCAGACCACCAGCGTGCTATCCAGCAAACCTCGTTGTTTCAAGTCGGTGAGGAACGCGGCGCACGGGCCATCGATTTCCGACGCGCTCTGGCGCAGGCGGTCTTCCAGGTCCTGATGATGATCCCAGCCCCCAGCCCACACTTGCACGAAGCGTACACCGCGCTCGATGAGCCGCCGTGTGATGAGCAACTGCCGGCCTTGCGCGGAATTCCCGTACAGGTCGCGGATGTTCTGCGGCTCCTTGCTGATGTCGAAGGCATCGCTCGCTTCCATCTGCATCCGATACGCCATCTCGAACGCCTCGATGCGCGCCTCGAGCTGCGCCTCCTTCTGGAGATTCTGGCTGTGCATCGCGTTGAGCTTCGCCACGAGGTCGAGCTGATGCCGCTGCTCTTTCACGCCGAGGAACGGATTGCGGATGTTCTCCAGCATCTGATCCACGCTCGGACTTTTCGTGTTCACGCTTGTGCCTTGATAAAGGCCGGGCAGGAACGACGCCTGCCAGTTGGACGCGCCGCCGGGTGGCACATTGCCGGGTCGCAGCGAAATGAAGCCCGGCATGTTCTGGTTCTCCGTGCCGAGACCGTAGAGCGTCCACGCACCGAGACTCGGCTTCGCCATGCGCAACGAGCCGGTGTTCATGAAGATCGTGGCGACGTCGTGCGACGGAATGTCCGTGTGCATCGAGCGGATGATGGCGAGGTCGTCCACATGCTGGGCGGTCTTGGAAAACACTTCGCTCACCTCGATTCCGGACTTGCCGTACTTCGCGAACTTGAACGGCGAGGCGTAGCCGACCCCGCTCGAACCCGCGATGGACTTGCCATCGCATTGCGTGAGCGCGGGCTTCGGGTCCCAAGTGTCCACCTGCGACGGCGCGCCTTGGGCAAAGATATGAACGACGTGCTTCGCCCTGGCCGTCAGCGGTGCTTTCTTTGGAGACAGCGGATGATTGGATGCCTCGGTCAGCACAGCGGCATCTGCGGCGAAGGCCAGATTCCCGCCAAACATCGTCGCCAGGCTGAGCGCGCCGAGGCCCAGGCCGAAGCGGTTGAGAAACTGGCGGCGGGTCTGGAACAGGTCTTCGAGGCGAAGCGAATGGTCCGCGCGGTATTTCGGGTCGTTCTTCATAGGTACAACAGCAATACTTGCTGGCTATCTCAGACGCGGATGAGCGTAAAAAGGTATCAGCAGCCGACGAGGAATTATCGGCGGAACGAGCCAAAGAAAAAGGCGCGTTGACCAGTTGGCCACCGCGCCCATGAAATCTGCCGGCTGCCCGCCTCTTACTTCTTCTTCGACTTGTGACGGCCCTTGAACGTGAGCTCGGCGATGCCGGACTTGTCGAGTTCGCCCAGTCCTTCCTTCACCATCCGCGTGTATTGCTTCAGCGTCGCGGTGCCGAGCGGGAGGTTCATCTTCTTCTCCACGCCGAGCTTGAGCGCGATGCCAGAATCCTTCGCGGCATGGCTGGCGCTGAAGAAGCACGAATGATCGCGGTTCATCATGTCCTCGCCATCCGTCGCGAGCACGCGGCTGTTCGCGCCGGTCTGCGAGAAGACTTCCATGAGCATCTTGAGGTCGATGCCGTAGGCCTGACCGACGGCGAGACCTTCCGCGAGGCCGGCGGTGTTGATGTTCATGACCATGTTCACGAGCGCCTTCACGACGCCCGCCTGGCCGGCCTTGCCGATGTAACGCAGAAGCTTGCCTTCGTCGCTCAGCTTGGTCAGGAGCGGCTTCAGCTTTTTGAACACCGCTTCGTCACCGCCGATCATCAGATAGAGCGTGCCCGCGAGCGCTTGGTTGATGCTTGAGGCCATGCAGGCTTCGAGCGAGGCGGCTCCGGCTTTCTTCGCGAGCTTCTCGACAGCGACGTGCGTCTTCGGCGAGACCGTGGCGCAGTTGATGAACGTGCGGCCTTTCGCGCCTTTGAGCAGGCTGTCTTTCTTGCCGGTGAAGATGGCGTCCATCGCCTTATCGTCGGTGACGACCGTGATGACCACGTCGGACAGCTCGGTGACGCGGGCGAGGGTGGCGCAGGCTTCGGCCCCGATTTCCTTCGCGATGTCGGTGGCGGACTGTGCGCGCACATCATGGACGGCGGTGACGGGGTAACCGCATTCCTTGAGGCGACGGGCCATGTTCGCACCCATGCGTCCCACGCCGACGACTCCGATTCGTTCTGCCATAATCTTGTCTTTCTTAGTTAATGATTTTTGGAACTCAGGATAAAAGGGATTGTGCGCCTTCTCTTCGCCAACCGTCGTGAGCGGGCCGTGGCCGCAGCAAAGCACCGTGTTGTCCGGCAGCGTGAAGATCTTCCGGCGGTTCGTATCGAGCGCCTCGGCGAAGGAGATCATCCCGCCGCCCATCGACCCGGCGAAGACCGCGTCGCCCACGATGGCCACCGGACGTTTCAAGCCGGAGATGACGTAGGTGATGCCGCCCGCCGCATGACCGGAAGTCTGGCGAGACTCGATCTTCAACGCGCCGACCTTGAACGTCTTGCCCTCGTTGAATGGCTGCGCATCCGCGAAATTCTCGCCCTGCCCCACCCAGGCTGGCGCACCGGTCTCTGCTTTCAATCGCGGCAGATCGACAATGTGATCGATGTGCGTGTGCGTGAGGAGAATCAGCTTGATCGTCAGGCCGTTGACCTTGGCGAACTGGAGGGCGGGACGGCAATCCGCGCCGGTGTCGAACACGACGGCCTGCTTCGACTTCGCATCCCACGCGAGGTAGAGGTTCACCGTCATGTCTTCATAGACGGTGTTGAACTGCTGGAGTCCGGCGACCTCCACGGGTTCGGGGAACCAGGCCTTCCGTGCGCTGTCGAGGAGCGCACCGGCACCGAGGTTCAGGTTGAACGCGAGCGTCTCCAGAATCGCCTCGTTCGCCTCGCCGCCTTTAACGCGTGCCAGGTCGTCGAGCGAGATGCCCGCCTTGGCGGCGAGTTGATCGTCGGAGAATTTCAAGCCTCGCTGGGTCTTGCCAACGATGTCGGTAAAGCTGTCTTCCAATGGAATGGTGGCCATGAGTGCGGTGACGTTATTCAGGTGATTTCGGGAAGGGAACAAAAAAAGCAGAACGCACGACGAGCGAAGCCGCCGCCCGACTCGGAAGAACCAACCTGACGGACCAACTGGCAGATCCCCGAAGTCACCCCCGAAGCCTGGGCCAAAGCCCGCCGCACAACTGCACCGTCAAAGGCATCATAAGTGTCGTAGCTGACCAATCTACGACATCTACGGTTCCTCCACCGCTCCTCTGTCAACAGGCACTCGGCGTGCCGCTTACGGGGCATGTCTTGGACTTACCAACACTCACCGCCTGTGTCAATGTTGAGGACTGACCCCTTTATGACCCCTTTACGGTTGGTGCCGCGCGACGAAGTGAGAAAAAGTGGCAACCGGGTCAGAGTCCTCGACCCGCCGGGCGGAGCCTCGTCTCAACTGCCGGTTTTAGGTTCAAACATTCGCGCCCCGGGATCGCTGTCCGCGCCCACGCCACCGCGGTGATGGCGCGTTTGCCTGCAGGCACTACTTTATGACCCCTTTATGGTCGTCTGGCTCGCAGACGTCGCCACCGACAGGCATGCTCGCAAATAGCTAGATTCGCACAATTTCAATTGGAAGGGGTTTTGAATTGGAGAAACTACAAAATTCCCGATAAAGCCTCCGGAATATGTTCCTTTGCTCAAGCACAAGCGAACTGACTGTACCAATCAATATGCTGGAACAATTGCCAGCATTGTCTGCTAGACACAAGTACACCCAAATCCCTGGCGACGTCTTCATTCCCCCTCTTGATATCTCGAATCGCAATGTTATTTCCCGCACTGCCTGTCTTGGAATAACACGCCTGAACCAAAGCCGACGTATTTCAAACGAATCTGCAAGTTTGGAAAAAACTATCCTTCGCGGAACGGAGTTCAGTGCCGCTCGGAGCCCCTTCTTTATCAGCCAAGCTGCGCCCGTTACGAATAAAATACTGACACATAGCCCAGCCCACTCTTTGCGAGCAATCGACCACGGAATCCCGAAGAACGCCACCACAAAGACGCTCCCCGTGAAAGCCAAGGCAAACAGGAGAAAAATCAAAGGGATGCAGTCGCGACTACGGAACTCTGGTATCAAAGTTAGAGTTTGGGTATCTTCAATCCTTGTGATATTCATGACCACTGCAACTTAATTTCGACAATACTTTCCAAATAGTGATGGAGGTAAACTCCAGGTTCCTATGTCAAAATCTTCACTTCCTCCCGATTGGAAGTTAAAAAAGTCCCTCCAACTAGCCCACCTCGTATCGCTCGGATCAACAATTTGGAAAAAAGCACCCCATTCTGTTTCAGCTTTTATTTGGCCGCTGCAGATGTAAGCACATAGAGAACCTTGAGCGTAGGCACCAACACCAAATGGCTCGTGGCGATCATATTGCCCTCCTGGCGTTCTGGTTTGATGGCGAAGGAGAGCTGATACAGTGAAGTTGCCACAAACTTTTGTGTCATTGTCCAGCTTTCCACCGCATGTGTTGATCGAAATGTGAAACGACCCTGACACAGTCGCTTGAAGCCGGAGCTCATAATCAAACCGCCTCAGGAAGCGATTGACTTGCTTGTTAGCTAAATCCAAAGGAGCTGGAATGAAGGATCCACCAAATTCACCTTTTAGGCCAAGATAGTTTTTATCCCTTTCGACAGCACCACCGATAAAGACTGTCCCAAAATTATAGCTGAACTGCCATGTTTGCTTCAGGCCAGTTGGATCTATCCAAGAGATCGGGTCATTTCCGACGAAAGCGGAGATATTAACACCGCCATCTTCTTCAATTCTATCCCTGCTGAGCCACCTTCCCGAGCTCGAGTTGAGGTAGCGATAGCCATAATAAAGCAGGTCCGTCTCGTCATCCTGAAACTTGGTGGAGAAGCGGAAGGGGTTCAGCTTGGCCAGCGGGCCGGAGCAGCGGAGCAGTTCGCTGAACGGACCGTATTCGTAACGCGCACTCACGCTCGCATCCACGGCGCTCACCAGCGCCACCACGTTGCCGTTGCCGTCATAGGCGGCGAAGTGCATCCCGTTGGCCGTGTCCTTCACGGCCAGCAATCCGCCCACGCCACCGGCTCCCTGCAATGAACCGCTGAGGTCGCTGCCCCACACGTAGCTGCGCACCACCGCGTTGTTGCTCGCGTTCAGTTGCGAGACGAGGTTCCAGCCGTCGTAGAGGAAGCGCTCGCTGATCTTTTGCGTGCCGGTTCCCGTGACGTTGTTCCACACTTTCTTGGCGATGCGCCGGCCCTGCCAGTCGTACTCGAAATCAATCCGCGTCTGCGGTCCCACCGTGCTGCTGATCGGCACCAGCCGCGTGAGCCGGTTCTCGCCGTCCCAGGTGTACGTCCAACGCCCGTCCGTCAGCACGTTCCCATCGAGATCATAGGTGTAGAGTTCGGGCGTCTTGGGCACGAAGACGTTGCCGCTCGTGGTCTGGTTGTTCGCCCCTTCTGTGGCCGTGATGCTCAACGACTGCCAGACCGACACTGTGCTGTTGGCTGCGCTGACTTCTTTCCAGAAGTATTCGCCCTTGCGCACGGAGGCGGCCACGCTGTTCACCGTCACGCTGGCCGTCGCCTTGGCTGCGCCCAACGCGTCCACCGCGCCCGAAAAGGGGTCAGTCCTCAACATTGACACAAGGCTCATGGCGCAGGCGATCTCCGGGTTGGTTTTGCGAGGTTGTTCGACAGATATGTCCACCTGCCCATGCGCAATTCGCCGGCAATCCATCTGAGGGTCACCGTCGTCTCGCCGCGCAGCCGCCGCGCAATGCGCACCTTGTCCGGGTCCGCCTTCAGCCGCCTCTCCAATTCTCCGTGCTTCCAGCCCAGGCTCCGCAATTCCTCCGCCAGAATGCGCCGCGCCTTTTTCTCCGAAGATTCCTGCTGCTGGCCCGCGTAATGGTGGGCGCCGAACTTCCCTTCCGCCTGCGCCAGCAACTCCTGCCGGAACGTCTCCTCGCCCAGGCACCATCCGCGCTCCACCCGCTTCCACGCCGACCCGGTTTCCTGGCTGCGCCGCTGTTCCATCGCCGACCCGAACTGTCGTCGGCCCACCACGCTGTCCTGCGCGATGCCCATCTCGCCGAACAACCGGTCCACCCGCAGCCACGGCGCGCGTTTGCCTGGTGGTTTCAAATACTCGCCGTGGCTGCTCCACGCGTAATCGCTCAAGGGCCGGTCCGCCGCCAGCAGCTTCGCCCGCACCGGATTGAGATGCACGTAATCGCAGACCGTGTGCAGATAGCCATTGCCGCTGCCATCGACGATGAGCGACTTGTAACGCCCGCTGAAGAGGTGGCCGAAGAGCTTGTGCCGCCGGTTGAAACGTGCGGTGTAGGTGCCGAGGAACCATTTCATGCCCACGACCAGATTGGCCTGCGGCGTCTCCAGCACGAGATGAAAATGATTCGGCATGAGGCAAAAGGCATGGATCTGCCAGCCGGTCTTTTCACATGTCTGCCCGAGCGTGAGGAGGAACTTCTGGCGGTCGAGATCGTCCTTGAAGATGGGCTCGCGATGATCGCCACGGTTCATCACATGGTAGATCGCTCCAGGATATTCGAGGCGCAACTGGCGGGGCATGTCTTGGACTTACCAACACTCACCGCTTGTGTCAATGTTGAGGACTGACCCCGTTCCGGCGGGCTGTTGCACTATTACTTCCGGCAGGCCGCGTAACCCGTTGCGGCAAAATGCGGACGATTTTTTTGACCCTACGGGTATCACTCCGGCACGATGACTCGGAAGTATCGTTTGAACTTGGATGGGTTGACCATATAACCCGGACCGGCACCGGGAAGGGTTTCCCATGGGCCATCGGGTTCGTCAGCCGCTTCCAGTAAGCCGATGGTGCCACATTCGTTCTCCCAAAACAGGAAATGAAGATCCTCTTCTTTCACAATGCGGATCGTGGGCGGCGGGGGCCTGCCTTCAACCACGCGCACGTAAAAACCGGTGGATGTCTGCTGTCCGCAAGTGTTTGTCGCCCGACAAATCACCTGATGCGTGCCCACCGGCAGGCAGGTGCCGGACGGCGGAGTGCATCTGTCGAGCCAGCCATAGTAGAGCGTAGGTAGTTGATAGGCTGGTGTCGGAACACAGCTCGAACCACACTGGTTCGTCAGCGCCACATCTCGCGGAGCCAAAGGAAAGAAGAATGGTTCTCGGAACTGGAACTGGTCTTGACTCACGCGGATGTTAAACGCGCAACTAGCGCTGCCGCCGCAGTCGTTGGTCGCGCGGCAGGTCACCCGATGCGCAATGGTGCCTCCCCGAGGGCCTGCCGTCGGAAAGCAGGTGCCCGGTGGCGGAGTACATTCGATAAGCGTGCCACCCCTGACCTCCGGCAAAGCGTAGTTCACGACCGCGCAGTTCAAGTGGCAAGGTGGGAAGGCATTGATCTCATTGGTCGGGCAAAGGATTACTGGACGTGCGGAGTCCACCCGGATTAAGAAAAAGCAGGATAAACTGTCGCCGCAATCGTTGGTCGCACGGCAAACTACTGTAGTGTGTCCTTTTGGAAAGCAGGCGCCTGACGGGGGCGCGCAGGAAATCAGAGTGCCATTGGTGACGATCGGTGGTGGATACGTAACTGGCACGCAGTTCGACTCGCAGGGACCGAACACGGCAAAGCCAGGGCTACCGCATTGAATGCTCAGGGGAGATTCGCGAGTAATCGTGATGCTGAAGTAGCTGGACGAAGATGAACCGCAATCGTTCGTGGCCCTGCATGTCACCCAGTTGAAACCGATGGGAAAACAGGCGCCAGATGGTGGACTGCATTCAACCAGCGTCCCACTAGTAACCACTGGCGGATCGTATGTCACGGGTACGCAGTTGGTCTCACAGGGCGCTATGATGACTTGGTTAGGCGGAGATTGCACGACCGGCAACGGAAGCGCCGACTCGACGACCAGAAGGAAGGGACGACTGGCGAAAATTATTCCGTTAGTCGATGCACGGCAGTAGACTTCCTGCACGCCCACGGGGATCATCGTTCCTGGTGGCGGTTGGCATTGCACGACGATTTGCGAAGTCGTTCCGCCAGAGCATTGGTCTAAAATACCCACTGCGTAGTCATCAACGACCCACCCGGCGGCACAGACAATGTTCGTCCGGTTCGGCGGAAAAGTGATGACGACGCAACCGTTCGTCACGAGAGTCTGTCCGACGGCGGTAAAGGTGGCCATCCCCCAAGCGAAAGCCGCCAGAGCGAACTGCAGAGCCATTCCAAGCTTCTGATTAGTTTTCATGGGAATCTCAGTCGATAGATTTCAGAATTGTGGCATTTTACACGGTTGCGCGATCATTTCAACCTCATTGGTCTTGGTTGCCGATTTGCAAACCGCTGATAATTAGGCGGTCGTAGATGACGTTCGGGCCAGCGGCAGTGGGACCGACAAAAATGGTCCCTGTCGCGCCGCCGTTTCCCGTGTTGATGTTAGCTTGCGCCGCAGGCTTGATACCGGTTGTGGAGACGAAAAGTTTCATCGTGCCATTGTTGCCGGTGCCCTTGGCCCACTCGATCCAGACGTGATACGTCTGATTCACGGCAAGAACCGTTGTCCCGTAGGCAAACGTATTAGGGCCGCCTCCATGCACAATTTGAATAACACTACCACCGTCGAGAATGCGGACGCTAGCAACTGTGTCTCCAGATGGGGCGGGGGCTTGCCAATAGACGATGCTTCGGTTGCCGGTGCTCAGGGTGTTCCAGCGGACGCGGAAATACATGTTGAAGCTCGTCGAGTATTCGAAGGCATGTGCGATGTATTGTGCACCCACGCAATTGAGCGACTGATCGCCGTCTAGTGCTGTTGTTGTGTAATCGGGATTCGGCGAGCCGGTCAGGGTCCAACCCGTGCTTGAAAAGCCCGGGCCTTCAAAAGTTTCGCTGGTCAAAGGAGGTTCCACGACGGTTAGCACAAAACTGTCCATAGCAAAAGCAAAGCCATCGCAGACAACGAGAGTGATAGTAGTGCTTCCTATTTGGCCTGCGGCGGGCGTGATGGTCACAGTGCGATCGGCGCCGCTGCCGCCGAAGACGATGTTTGCGTCTGGAACGGCGTCGGTATTCGAGGAAGAAGGGATGAGAGTAAGCATTGCTGCCGCAGTTTCCGCGTCGCCAATCGTGAAAGGGATCGCGGGAGTCGGGACGTTTGGACTCGTGGCCGTATCGGCAATACCGGTGATGGTGGGAGCGGTGTTGGCGGGGTTAATCGAGTAATGGCGCTGTTGCGCCGGAATCTGCCCCTCGATGGGATTCAGGTCCGAACCGATGGCGGGCCACGGCAGGTCTTGCTGGTTTTGCGGGTTTACCCACCAAGCCGGTTTGCCGCCCCGATAAAGTGACGGTGGCAGGTTGTGTTCGGAAATGCCCGCCTCCCACAAGGCTCCCTGGGTGACGCTATCCCAGTTTCCATGCCGGATGATCGTGGAAGCCACCGTGGTGTCGTTGCCAGCTAAGTCCTGATCATTCGCGTCCGTATAGCCGAGACGATAGATGAACTTGGCAGCTTGAAGAAACGGATCCGGCGTTGGGTTCACAGATGTCTCCATTCCAACCGTTCCCAGCACATTACCAATGATATTCTGATAGCGATGCTTTTTCCAAATATCGACCACATAGGCGTATTGCTCCGGAGGCACGCAACGGTTTCGGGCCATGTTCGAGATTCGATTTCGGAACAGTGTATTATGTGATGAAGTGCCGAAATACGAGTCCAACACCACTTTTGACCTCAAGATGTTTCCCTCCCACAAGTTCATCATGGGATGCGAGGCGTGATTGCCGATGGTCCACTTCGGCGTCGCCACGGCAGAATTCATGATGTCGGCCATGAAATTGTAGGCGATGACGTTGCCGCTGCTGCCCCCCTCGAAGGCCACGGGAAAACTCAGCTTCCAGAAATCATTGTTCTCGACCAAACAGGCCGTTGAACCATATCCGAGGAAGATGCCATACCCCCGGCCAGGGTCATACGCCGGAGTGCTCCAATCCGGCCCGAGGCCATGATGGAACGAACTGTCGCGAAATTCGCACCAGAGGGAGGCAATCATCCACACATGGCGGGACTTGCTCACAGCGAGTTCACAGTTCTTGATCCAACATTTGTAGGCCCCCTGGAAATCTGTCGTGTAGGTTGCGCCAACGACGTTTGTAATACTCAAGTTTTCCAAGCCCGCGTTCTTGATCATGTTACCCAGTTTCACACCTTCCGGCATGGTGGCGCTGGTGTAGTCCGAATGAAGCGGCGGCCAGAACGTGATGCTGCTCGGGGTGCGGGAAACAATCTCAACAAGCTGGTTGTGGCTTCGAATCGTGTCTGGAACAGGATTATTCTCGGAATCTTTTGCGAACCTGCCGCACCACGTGCAACGGCTAGTATTGCCATCCGCATCGATCAAATCATTATCTTCCTTGGCATCGATAAGGATGACATCGCCAATTTGCCAACTGTTGTTGGCAGTCGAGACGGTTGTCGAACCTTTGCTGTAACCTCCGATCAGGCTGACCGGAACCGCGGAACTATCGATCGGGGCTGAAAAGGACGGGTCTTTGAAACGGACCACGACAGGACCACGGGTCAAACCAACACCCAGGGTTGGGTCGAAGTATTCAGGACGGTGATATTCGAGAACAGTTGGGCTTGTAACCGCGCCACGCGGCCCCGCACCACGCAACGTAATGTCAGTCTTCATGGTCAGGTGGTAATTCAATCGATACGTCCCCGGTGGAAGAAGCACGACCTCATTTGGAGGGCACGCATTGATCGCCGCTTGAATGGCAGGCTGGGCGTTGATTACCCCAGTGGTGTCCGCAATCACTATGTGTTCCGTGGTTCGATTTGGTATGCCACCAGGAACGCCCGGTTCCCAAACAATCCTCCGCGAAGCCGGGAGGATCGCCTCAGTAAGGGTATGGGTTTGCCAATCAGTCTCTCCGGCATCATGAATGCCGTCGCCGTCGATGTCTTCGAAGTAATCAGCCAGACTGTCGCCATCGGTATCGGTCGGCTGGCTGCTGGTGTTGGGGGCGGCGTAATGCAAGCCGATGTCCACTTGCGTAGATCCCTCCTTGGTCGCGGCGGTCTTGCTGGTGGTGTAGTGGAACAGTCCGGCAGCGGCGGCGGTGCGGCTGCCTTGATTGATCAAGCTGGCGGGCAGTCCTTGCAGGTAGTTGTTGCCAAAGGGGCCGATTTCGTAGGCGGGACTTGCAGTCAGGATTTGGTCATGGTTGTTCGGGATGGCGACGGCGGGCGTGAGCCGGGTCGAGGTCTGCGCGGTGACGTAGGCGTTGTAGTTGTTTTCTACATTGGGGCCGCCCACCTGGGAAATCGCCGTGCCGTCAAAGAGGTTGTCGTAGAGCGTCCAGTTCAGGGTTCCGGGCGGAGTCATGTCAAATCTCAACGCCCCACCTTTGAATAGGTTATTTCGGGCGTGGAATGAACCGAAGGCGTAGGGGTGATGAGTGATCTCGACGTTCTCGAACAGGGTGTTCGTGAGCGCGATGGAATGGTTCAGAATGTCGGAGCCGAAGTAGAGGCCGTTGAGAGTTCCTCCGCGAATTTGTGAATCCTGAATGGCCAGCTTAACAAAGCCACCGTTCCAGTTTGCGATATGGTGGTAGGCGGTTCCGGCAAACAGCGTCAGGTCGGTGAAGCGGAGGCGAGCGGAGGGATAACTCCCGCTGGATGCTCCATGAAGGGTATTGAAGCTCCCGGGCCAGGTGGCGGACCCTGGTCCGTTTTCCTGAACAGTCTGGATGGGCAGCAGGCGGTTGAGTTTATCCGGCGCGCCAACGCTGATGAGTTCGCTGTAGGTGCCGAACTGGATGCCGTTGCGCCCAACATTGGCAGGTCCCACCGTGGGGTCCATGCCCACCACAGCTCCATTGATGATCATGAGCGTGACGGTTTGGTTGACGTTGCCCTGAACGACGAGGTTTTGTGAAACGTAATCCATCACGCTGTAGGAGTAGCCAAGGTCGGGAGGGGTGGTGGTGGAGTTGCGAGGGACTGCCGTATTCGGAGCCAGAACACGGTTGGCCGTCAAGGTGCCGGTGAGGATTTCGGGGGGCCAGGTGGTGGTTTGCTTGAGATCCGACAGCAGTGTGGCGTTAATGTTCGGCGTGCCGATTCCGCGATAGGTGCTCGTTGCCAGGTAATGGCGTCCGAGGCCAGAGGTTTGGAAGATGCCTGCGTCACTGGACGTAGTTGGCTTGATCACCGTTGGATCAGCAACATAAGCCACACCAGCGGTAGAATTATTGGTGCAGGAGATGAGCAGCGTATTCTTGAGTTGAAGCGGTGGTTGCGAAGGGCCGGTGACCAATTGGCCAATATTGTGAAAGGTGACGTTTTCTCCGAAATTAACAGCGGTCGAATAATAACCAATTCGGGTCCGGTAAACGAGCACGTTGCGCAGGGTCAGAGGCGAGTAGGAGTTGGCGAAAGCCCGGTAGCAATCTTGAACCTGACTGTGTCGCACCGTGATGGTAGCCGCGCCGGAATTAGGCGCTGACCGATAAATAGCATCGCTGGCGTACCGGAGGCGAAGATTGTGAAAGTCGTAGCTGGTGGTGGCATCGCTCAGAAAAAAGATAAAGGCCGCATAGTAGCCGCTCGGCACGCCGGTCGAGCCAGGAACGATTTGGCCCACTGAATTATCATCTCTGGCTGTAAAATAAGCCGGGCGGTAAGGTTCGGTGCGACAAATAATTCCACCGCTAAACGTGAAGTAGGTTCCTGTGTTGTTGAATTTAACCACCGTTCCGCCCTCGATCACCGTGGTACCCGTGAAGTTCGCCGCCGCAGTGACATGGTAGGTTTCATGGCCTTTGAAAACCATGTTTGGCTGCGATGAAACCAATGAATAATCGAGCACGAAACCGCGTTCTGGCGGAACCGCCAACGCCATCTTCATCGGCTTGCTCGGAGCCTGTGCCTGATCCTTTTCGTGAAGTGGAGCCTTGAGCGCGGTCAGGAGTTGATGCCTCGGCTTGGCGGGAAGTGACGCCTGTTTCTCGCCATCGACGGGCTGCGCTTCCGGGGCTTGCGGGAGCTTCTGCAAGCCCGGCAGCGCGTCCTCGAAATCGACCTTCTCAATTAAGAAATCCCTGCCTTCCAGTCGGATCCAGTTCTTGCCAACGGGAATAGATTTCTGTTCCACGGCGTCCACGCCTTCGTCCAGCGAGAAGGCGATGCCAGCTCCGATGCGCATCGCGCCGAAGTCGAGTGTTTCATCCGTCAGGTCCGGGTCCACCATGGCGCTGCGAACGAGCGCATCGGATTCGGTCTTCAGCACAGCATCCGTTTTGAGCGGTTGCGGTGGTTGCAGGAATTCTGTCCACACTTCAACACGTGTTGTTTCGGGATCAAACCCGAATTTCTCCGGCGACGGTGGTGCCTCGCGGAAAATCACATCCTGCTCGAAACCAGCTTTGGTATAGGTGTACCTGAGGTCCGCCTTGAACGGGCCATCGAACGCATCGCGATAGATGACCTGATTGCCTGCCACCTCGCCGATGGAGTCACGAACGCCGGCAATGAGCACACTCTGGCCGCTGGCCGCGTCCGTATAGGCCAAGCCGAGGACGTGGCTGCGCAGGATCTTGCCATCGGCGGCGGTCGTCTGGATGCCGCCAGCGGTGTTGACATTGGCTGAGAAGGAGACGCTGTGCTGGCCCTGCCGTGCGATGGCTCCGCCCTGAACTATTTCAATCTCTTCCTTGCTCTCGACCCATTTCTGCGTCGCTGGATCAAGATAATTCAATCCCGAGGCGAGCTCGATGTAGGAATTGGTGTTCGCCGTGATTTTGCCAGTGCCAGCGTTCGTGCGGTAGCGCACGGAGGACCATTCGGTCTGGTGCGCGCTGCGGTTCTTTGCCTGCCATTGAGGCGCGGCGGCGCGAAGGGCGGATTCCTGCGATCTGGCAAGTGGTGGAACAGTGAGAGCGAAGATAAAACCAAAGACCCAACCCCAGCAGCCCGTTGTCTTCATAGTAACTTTCTGATGATGGCACGACAGGACTTTCATCTGCTCCTTCAGCAGTCCTGCGGTGGTATACACGAGCTTGTGCGTATCCCCAAAATTAAGTCAAGAGGTTTTTTATTGAGAATCCACGATCCATCACTCGTCCTTTTGTTCCAAGTGTGGTCGCGCCCGTCGGAAGCGTTTTGAACCTCATCCGCGTTGACTGGAATTGCATCTGCCATGCTTCACACCGCAGTCGGAACGCGCGATCAAGTTCGCTCACGCTGGGGTCATTCCCGAAATGGCCAAACTGTGATCCAGCACCACACGGATGCAACTCAAGCGCGAACGGATCCCGTTCAAGTCGGACAGGATGCAGCTCAAGATGCAGCGGATAAGATTCAGACTGCTCCGACGCAAACAAGAAATGAACGGAGTGGAACGCAGCCTTGCCAGAATCACACTAAACCGAAACGATTCAGTTGGTCCGGGTGGAACGGCCAACTTGGCCGTTCTCGGCGGCAACATGCCGCCGAGTCGGGCGCACAACGGTCGTCCACCATTCAGTGCGCGCGTCGGGCGCACGGCTGTCGGGCGAGTCGCCCGACAGAACGGGCCGGTGGCCCGTTCCACCCGGAACTGAACTGCATTGTTCCGGCTAAAGGGAGGCGCTTTTAAAACTCCTGCTGAACGGGGTAGCCGCCGACGTGAGGAGGCGGATTCCCTTTTCCAATACGTCCGCCTCCTCACGTCGGCGGCTACGTTTAGGTTTTGAAACCAGCTCAAGTCTCGGAGAATTCGGACCGATGGTATCACCACTATGAACAACAGATACTGGTATGACATTCACAGCCGCGGGGTGGACACTTTCGCGGTTTGGACGGCGTTCGCGCCAACCTTCGTGGTGGGAGAGCTGACGCTCACCGCCCATTCCACCGACGTAAACCTGTTCAACAGCCTGATCCTCGAATGGAGCCAGGCGCAGGATGCGCTCAACCTGGCCCGCTCAAATCGCGATACGAGTGCCGCATCGTTGGGCGTGGTCTGCCAGCGCGCGTTGAAGCTCATCTCCGGCACGCTCAAGCCCACGGATAACTTGCTGAAGGAAGTGCGCAGTGTCACCGGTGTGCAGGGCGAATCCCAGGGCGCGATCAATGAAAAGTGTCTGCGTCTCGCCAGTCTGTGGATGGCGGTGAACACGCATCGCGCTGCGCTCACGCCCGCGCAACCGGCTTTGACGGTGGACACCACGGATGTGAGCTCGTTCCAGAGCATGGTGGGCAATCACGCCATGTTGAATCAGATCGTCGCCACGCACCGGACCGCTCTCAGCCAGAAGACAACCGCGCTGCGGGTGGTGGCCACGCGGGTGGATACAAATAACAAGCGCTGGTACAAGGCGTGGCAGGGGCAATTCGCCGCCGGCACGGCGCAGCGCGAGGCGTTGAGCTTGATCAATACGGGCAGCAGTCAGTCCGCGCCCGGTCAGGCGGTGTTCCTCGGCCACGAAATTCTACCGGGCCAGGGAGTGCGGTTGTCGTTCGATGCCTCGCGCGCGACGCAGTTCGCCGTTTCACACCAGGGTCCAGGGGAGTCCGTCTTTGCCGTGGTCGCCTCTGGACTGACGGTGAAGTCGTTTGATCATCTGAATCAAGGGCAGGGAATTCACACCTATAAAGTGGTGGGTGCCAACTCCGCCGGAACTGGAGCCGAGAGCGTGGTTTTATCCATCTCCGTGGCACAAGCCAACGCGGCGTGATCTTTTATTTTGCGAATTATCCGGGTTAGAAGCGAATCACAGTCTGAAGATAAACCCAGTCGGCATCGGCCGAGCCACCGTTATTTTCCCAGGTCTGGTCGATGTATTTGCCGGTGAAGAAGTGGCCGTAACCCGCTTCAAGCGCGGTGAACTTGTTGACCGCGTAGCCAGCCACCACATCAATTTCAGCGCCAACGAAACTGTCGTACGTTGGATTGCGATTGAACCCGGTGCCCGTTCCGACGACGCCGCCGGCACGACTGGCTCCGCCGACGTTGTAGAGGCTGTCCGCCGTGTCCGCCAACCAGTAGAGATGTCCCTCGACTGCGAGCGAGAACTGCGGGAGCGGCTTCATCTGGAAGATGGCGCGCACGTCGTGCAGGTTCTGCCATGAGAGATAATCCATGTATCCGTAGAACTTGTGGTTCGTGGGATAAAGGTTGTCGAACGTGTCGTGGCTGTTGTCGGTGGAATCGCCGTCGCCGCTGGCGTAGGCGTATTCGAGCGCGACGCGCGGTTTGCCGAACACCTCCTCGAAGGTGTAGCCCACGTTGGCCATGAACGCGAAGGCTTCGTGCTCCTGACGGTCTCCGGTGAGCGTCGCCTTCCAGTTGCCGAACTGATACGCGCCCTCCACGGTGAAATCGAAGCCTCCGAACTCGTTCGTGCCCGATTTCATGCGGCCGCCGAGCGTGTAGATGTCGCGCGCGACCGGCGCGGCCATCTGGAAGGGAGGAACGGAAACGGGATTCTGCGGGCTCGCGCTGCCGATGCCGTCGTTCCGCGCGAAGAAGTAAAGCTCGGTCAGCGTCTTCGGGATTTTCTTCGTCAAGACGTGAACACCGGAGAACACATTGTAGTCGTTCCACGTATTGAAGCTGTTGTCGTCGGGCAGCACGATCTTGCTGGAAAACACCTCGGCCGCAAAGAGCGAGTTCTGCCAGCGCAGCTTCGCTCCATCGAACACGCGGCCAATGTTGTTCCACGCAAACGCGCCGACCAGCCGCTCGTCGCCATAGCTCAATTCCTGACGGCCGACCTTGAGCGACACGGGAAATTCCTTGTGGTTGCCAAGCGTGACGTAGGCCTGATGGAGATCGGCGATGCCGTCGGATTCAAAGTTCGGATTGCGATCATCGCCCGACGTTCCGCTGCTGCGGCCCTGCACATAAACGCTCCACCACTTGTCGGTGTAGCCGGCGTGGACGAGCACCTTGTCGCTGAAGTAGCCGTTGTCATTGTCCGCGCCGGTCTTGCGGAAATCATTGTTCGGCGGCAGGCCGAGCCCGTTCTCCTTCAGTTCATAGCGCAGGCGAACCGAGCCGCCGATGTCCCACACGGAGTAATAAGGATCCTGCTTGCGCATGAAGTCGTTGATGAAACCCGGGAACGGCTGAGGCGGAGGAGGAGGCGCGTACTGTGCGATGACGGGCGACACGTGACCGATGGCGAGGGCAGCCGAGGCGAGGGCGAATAAGGATTTATTCATACAGGGGCAGTTTCGGACTTAGGTAGCGTGGAGAATTGATCTGAATCAAGGCTTTGTTTCTTTGGCGGGGTGATGGCTGACAGCGGAGCCGCCGGCGGGATAGCGACAGGCGCCGGAGATTTCTTGTGCTTTTTGTGCGCGTGGACTTCGAGAAATTCGATGAGGTGCTCGCGGAGCTTGTAGTAATCGGGATGCTCCATCACCGCTTTGCGCTCGCGCGGACGCGGGAAGTTTACCTCCAAAATGTCACCGACCTCGGCCGCCGGACCATCCGTCATGCAGATGACGCGGTCGGAGAGGAAGAGGGCTTCATCGACATCGTGCGTGACCATGAGCGCGGTGATCTTGTTCTTGCGCCACAGCTCGATGAGCACCTGCTGCAGCTCGTAGCGCGTGAGCGAATCCAGCATGCCGAACGGCTCGTCGAGCAGGAGCATCTTCGGCTTGAGCGCGAAGGCGCGCGCGATGCCGACGCGCTGACGCATCCCTTGCGACAGCTCGGCCGGCTTCTTGTGCATCGATTCACCGAGGCCGACCACGGTGAGGTAATACTCCACGATCTGCTGGCGCTCTTCCTTGGTCGCCGTGAAGAAGACCTGCTCCACGCCGATCATCACGTTCTCAAACGCCGTCATCCACGGCAGCAGGCACGGCGACTGGAAGACGACGCCGCGATCCGGCCCCGGCCCGGCCAGTTTCCGGCCAGCGAGAATGATGCCGCCATCGGTGATCTCGTTCAGGCCCGCGAGCATGGAGAGCACGGTGGATTTGCCGCAGCCGGAGTGGCCGATGAGCGTGACGAACTCGCCCTTCTTGATGCGGAGATTGAAGTCCTTGACGATGACCGCCGGGCCTTTCGGCGTCGGGTAAGTCTTCGTCAGGTTGGAAAGTTCGACGTAGTCGCTCATGGCGTTTTGGTTTGCTGCGGTTCGTCAGACTTCGATCTTCTCCTCCTGGATTTCACGCGAGCGCTTCGGCTGCGAACGCGGCGCGCCCATCGGCCGCAGCACGGTCAAATCCTCCGGCTCAATGTCCGGCAGCACGAGCTTGCGCGTCACCGTGGTCTTCCGGTCCTGCTTGGAACTGAGGAGAAACTCCGTCACGTCACGGCGCAGTTGCTTGAAATGCGCGTCGTGGTTGATGGCCTTGCGGTCGCGCGGTCGCGGGATGTCCACGGTGAAGGACGGCCCCAGCGTCGCGCCCGGCCCGGCGGTGAGCGGGATGATGCGGTCCGCGAGATAAATGCCTTCATCGGGATCGTTCGTGATGAGCACGACGGTCTTGTGGGTTTCCTCGCGGATGCGCGAAATTTCGTCCTGCAACGTGGCCCGGGTTAGCGCGTCGAGCGCGGAGAGCGGTTCGTCGAGCAGCAGAATCTGCGGCTCCATCGCCAGCGCGCGCGCCACGCTCACGCGCTGGCGCATGCCGCCGGAAAGTTCAGAGGGAAGTTTTCCGCGCGCCGGCCTGAGGTTCACCATCTTGATGTAACGCTCGATGTGCTCGCGGCGCTTCGCGGCATCCCAGTCGCCGAAGACCTGGTCCACGGCCAGCGCGATGTTCTCGAAGACGGTGAGCCACGGCAGCAGCGAGTAGTTCTGGAAGACGATGCCGCGGTCCGGTCCTGGCCCGGTCACCGGCTGGCCGTTGAGCGTGACGGAACCGGTGTCCGCCTTCAGCAGCCCGGCGATGAGGCTGATCAGCGTGGTCTTGCCTGCGCCCGAGAAACCGACGATGGCGACGAACTCGCCCTTGGCGATGCTGAGGTTCACATCCTTCAGCACGCACGCGCCCCCGAAGGATTTGCTGACGTTGTTGAGTTCTAGGAGGGACACAGGATATATGATTTACGATTTAGGATTGATGATTTGAGCAGCCGCCGGAATAACTCGGCGCATGACCAAAGAAGAACTGAAGGAGAGGACGATGAACTTTGCCGTCCGTGTCTTGAAGATGGCGGACGCGTTGCCAAAGAGCGTGGCCGGGAGAACGGTGGCGGGCCAGATTGCGCGGAGCGGATGTTCGGTGGCCGCGAACTACCGGTCGGCACTGCGCGGCAAGTCGCGGGCGGACTTCATCAACAAGATTACCATTGTGCTGGAGGAGGCGGATGAAACGGCCTTCTGGATTGAACTGACTGAGCGCGCTGAACTGCCGCCGCCCACCAAACTTCGCAAGCTGTTCACCGAAGCCGAAGAGTTGACCAAAATTTTCAACGCCACTCGAAGCCCCGCCAAAAATCATCAATCCTAAATCGTAAATCATAAATGCCTCACGCGGTTTTGAACCGGCGTTCCACCACGCTCATCAGGCGGTCGAGGATGAAGCCGACGATGCCAATGGTCAGGATGCACAGGATGATCTGCTCGTAGATGAGCGCGTTGTATTGCTGCCAGAGGAACCCACCGACACCCGGCCGGCCCGTGAGCATTTCAGCGGCGACGATGACCAGCCACGCGATGCCAAGGCTCAGGCGGAATCCGGTGAACATGTAGGGCAGCGTCGCGGGAATCATCACCTTCGTGAGCGTCTTCCACTTCGAGAGCTTCAGCACCTTGGCCACGTTCAGGTAATCCTGGGGAATCGCGCGCACACCGACGGCGGTGTTCAGAACAGTCGGCCACATCGAGCAGATCGCGATGGTGAAGAGCGCGGCGAGCTCGCTCGCGTTCCTGCCCGCGCCGAGGAAGAGCACCATCCCGAGCGGCAGCCAGGCGAGCGGCGAGACGGGACGCAGCACCTGGATGATCGGGTCGGTCATCTTGGTGAAGAATTTCGAGAGACCGATCATGAAGCCCAGCGGCGTGCCGATGACGAGCGCGATGAGATAGCCCTTCGCGACGAGCACGAGCGACAGCCAGGTGAAGCGGAGGATGCCTTGATCCAGCTCGCCGCGCTTGGCGAACGGCTCGACGATGTACGGTTTGCTCGACTCCCACGTCTCCACCACGTTCGGCAGCGCCGGGATCGCGCCGTGGCGTTCCTCGGAGGCGACATTGCCGTCCGCGTCCTTGGTCACGACTTTCTTTCCGGCGAGCACATGCCAGCCGAGGAGAACAATGATCGCGCCGAGGAGAGGGAGAATCAGCCAGTCGAGTTTGAAGGTTTTCATAGCGGGGAATTGGTGGTTTCGAGAGTGCGTTGAACCCAGGTCTGCGCGGCCGAGAAGAGCACGAGCCGAACCCGATAAGCGGCGAGACGATGCTTTTGATAATGACGGTGGAATCGACCGTGTGATGCAGCCAGCGGTCTCCCTGATTCACTGCGGCCTGCAACAACCCGGCGGTGAGACCGAGCTTGCAGGCGCGCAGCCAGACGGATCGCTGGCTCAGAGCCTGCACCCACAGTTCCCGCTTCTGCGCCCGCCGAGCTTCACGCAGAGGACGCAGAGGAATTTCAGGGTTTGGTACGGCGTTCATTGCTTGCTGGATTTCTGTCTGCGGCTTTGCGTCCTTCACACTCTTTGCGTAAGAAGCCGCACGTCGTTCAGCCCTTGGTGTTACCCACGGCGAAGCCCTTGGCGTAGGCCTCCAGGTCGCCTTTCGGATCGAACTTCACGCCGTCGAACATCTCCCAGCCGGAATCATCGGCGGCACGATCCGTCACGCCGATCTCTTTCATCGCCTCGCTGTAGATGTCGCCGCGCATGACGCTCTTGGCCACGCCATCGTAGTCCGGCTTGCCGGTGACCATGCCCCAGCGGCGGAACTGCGTGAGCCACCATTTCGCATAGGAAGCCTGCGGGTAGTTGCAGTTCCGCTTGCTGAAGTGCATGTAGAATTCGTCCTGGATCGTGCGGCCGTCTCCGTAGTCCAGCTTGCCTTGCAGGCGGCCGAGGATGATTTCCTTCTGGCAGTTGATGAAGTTCGGCTTGCTCACGATGTCGCACTGCTCCGGACGATTGTTCAGGTCATCGAGCCACACGCTGGCTTCGTGCAAGCCTTTGAGCACGGCCTTCACCGCCTTCGGGTTCTTCTCCGCAAACTCCCCGGTGAACGCGCAGGCCTTCTCGGGATGATCCTTCCAGATGTCCTGCGTGGTGACAGACGTGAATCCGATCTTGTCCGCGATGGAACGCGCATTCCACGGTTCCCCGACGCAGAAGCCGTCCATCTTGCCGATCTTCATGTTCGCCACCATTTGCGCTGGCGGAACGGTGATCAGTGCCACGTCCTTGTCGGGATTCACGCCTCCCGCGCCGAGGTAGTAACGCATCCACATGGCGTGAGTTCCGGGCGGAAACGTCATTGCAAAGGTGAGGGGTTCGCCGAGGGACTTGGCTTTCTCGACGAATGGTTTGATCGCCTTGGGATCCGCACTGACCTTGCCCTTCCAGTCCGCCTTGAGCGTGATGGCCTGGCCGTTGCGGTTGAGCAGCCACGGGATGACCATCGGCTTCTTCGGCGATCCCAACAGCCCCATCGTGCTCGCGATGGGCATGCCGATGAGCATGTGCGTCATCTGATTGTCACCGGAGGAAAGCGAATCGCGGATGGCCGCCCAGTTCGCGCCCTTGGCGATGGTCACGTCCAGTCCGTATTTCTTGAAGAACCCCTTCTCGGCCGCGATGACGAGCGGAGAGCAATCCGTCAGCGCGATGATGCCGCAGCGCAGCTTGGCGGTCTCGGGAGCGTCACTGGCGTAAGCCGTGCCGACCCAGCCTTTGGGCAGGCCGCCGAGCAGCGCGGCCGCGCCGAGGCCCTTGGCGGTGGAGCGAAGAAACGAACGGCGGCTCATGTCAGGCAGGAGTGAGTTCGAGTGCATCGGAATGGGTGTGTTCGGTGGAGTTAAGGAGTTGTCTGGCTTGTTGATAAAGGTCGGCACTGAAGACGGCGCCGGAGGCGAGCGTGCGGATGGCGGTGCGATCCTGGATGGCGCCCAGGCGGAGCAGATGCTCAAGAATCCACTGCGCCTTGCTGATGGACGGCTCGTTCGCCTCGTCGCCCGAGAACCGGTGAAAGCCGGGCACCATCTCGGTCCGTTCCGCACCGAACTGGAACGGGCCGACGATGCTGCGCCGCAGAAGCGCAGGCGAGGCGTTCACGTAGTTCGGGCGGGAAAGCGTATCCACCACGCGTTCGCGATTACCCGGCTTCTCGCAGAAGGCGCACGCCTCCAGCAGGGCGGCGATCAAATGAAGATGCTCGCTGGCGTTCGTCTCCGTGAAATCGCGGCGCACCATGAGAACCTTCTCGGCATGACCGGGCGCGAGCTGGGCGCTGACAGCCGGACACCAGCCATCGCCGGATTCCACCGCGAGAGAATTCCAAGGCTCACCCACGCAGTAGCCGTCGAGATTGCCATCCTTCAAGTTCATGAACATGGCGGGCGGCGGCACCACCACGATGTGAACGTCCTTGTCCGGATCGATTGCGGCTGACGCGAGCCACGAGCGCAGCAGGAAATTGTGGGAGGACCATTGGAAAACAACGCCGAAGGTGAACGTCTTCGTGCCCCGGCAGCGCTCGATCTCGGCGCGAAGTGTCCGCGCGTCCCGCACGCCGCGCTGGCGCAGTTCGCGCGAGAGCGTGATGGCGTTGCCGTGAAGATTCAGCACCAGACCGGTCACGCAGTCGCTGCGGATCGAGCCCAGACCGAGTGTCGCCGCAAAGGGCATGACGGAGAGGGCGTGCGCGGCTTCGAGATCGCCATAGATAATCTTGTCGCGAATGGTTGCCCACCCCGGCTGCCGCTGAAGCTCGACGTTGAGATCGTATTTGGCGAAGAGACCCAGCTCTTTGGCCATCACCAGGGGAGCACAGTCGACCAAGGGAACGAAACCGAGGCGGAGGAGTTTTGATTTGTTTGCGGCCATATGCTTACATTCAGCGATTGAGCGGGCTTTTTCCGCTCACCGTCCCTTTAGCCGTGCCCATGCCATCGCCCCTGCGCCACCGTGAAAGACCAAGGAATACTTTAATTGCGGGAATGAAATGCATTCATGGTTCCCGGCTCTGACGCGCAAACGGTTGCTAATTGGCCCTCCGGTCGCAAACGACTTCCCGCCCTCAAACGCAGGATGGGATGGGCCTTCGAGGAGATTGGGCCGTGAAGCAGTGCCCGCCTTCGGCCTCGATCGCTTCAAGTGATCTCTTTTGCGCAGCGACCTCCGCGCAAGACGGCTAATAATCGACAGACTTCTGCGTAAACGCCGCGGAGAAAGCAAAACAACCAGCGCACTCGGTTGAGCTCGCTGGTTGTTTCGTGAGAAATGAGCGGACGATGGTTACGGCTTCGCGCCCTTGGCGACGCGCGGCTGGCTGCCGCTCAAGAACCGGTTCACCGCACTCAAGTAAGCGCGCGCGCTGGCTTCGATGACGTCCGTGCTCGCGCCCTTGCCGGTCACGAGTCCGCCGCCGCCGAAGTCCACCTTCATCGTGACTTCGCCGAGCGCATCCTTGCCTTCGCTCACGGCGCGGAGCTGGTAATCCATGAGCTTGCCGCGCGTCTTCGTGATGCGGTCCATCGCCTTTAACGCCGCATCCACCGGTCCGTCGCCGATGCTGGCGTCCGGCTGGAGGTCGCCGTCCTTCGTGGCGGAATGCTTCAAGCGCACCGTCGCGGTCGGCACCGTCTGGTTGCCGCTGGTGACGCTGATGTAATCGAGCGACCACGTCTCCGGCACTTCGGCGATCTGGCCTTCCACGAGCGCGGAAAGGTCGTCGTCATAGACGAACTTCTTCTTGTCCCCGATTTCCTTGAAGCGCGCGAAGATCGACGCCACGTCTTCATCCGTCATCTTGAAGCCGAGATGCTTCAAGCGCGCCGCCACCGCCGCGCGGCCGCTGTGCTTGGTGAGCGGCAATTCCGTGAGACCCCAGCCGACATCGCTCGGGTCCATGATCTCGTAGGTCTCGCGCTTCTTGAGAATGCCGTCCTGGTGGATGCCGCTGCCGTGCGCGAACGCGTTCGCACCGACGATGGCCTTGTTGCGCGGCACCGGGAAGCTGCACATGCGCGAGACGAGCCGCGACGTCTTCACGAGCTCACGATGCTTGATGCCCGTGTGAAGACCCTTGAAAATGTCGTTACGCGTGCGGACGGCCATCACAAATTCTTCGAGCGCCGTGTTGCCGGCGCGTTCGCCGATGCCGTTGATCGTTCCTTCCACCTGACGCGCGCCGCCCTGCACCGCAGCGAGCGCGTTGGCCACGCCAAGCCCGAGGTCATCGTGGCAATGCGCGCTGAAGATGACGTTCTTTGCGCCCTTCGCCGTGGCGATGATGTGGCGGAACATCCGCTCGTATTCGGCAGGCGTCGCGTAACCCGTGGTGTCCGGCATGTTGATGGTGGTCGCGCCTGCGTCGATGGCGGCCTCGACGACCTTCACGAGGAAGTCGAGCTCGGTGCGCGACGCGTCCTCCGGCGAGAACTCCACGTCCTTCACGAACGCCTTCGCGCGCTTCACGCCGTCGATGGCGAGGCGGATGATTTCGTTCTGCGCCTTCCCGAGCTTGAACTCGCGATGGAGCTTCGACGTGCCGAGGAAGACGTGGATGCGGCCCTTTTTCCCGGCAGGCTTGATGGCTTTGCCGGCGGCCTCGATGTCCTTCGGCACGCAGCGGGCGAGCCCGCAGATGACGGGGCCTTTGACTTCACGCGCGATTTCCTGCACGGAAGCAAAGTCGCCCTCGCTCGACACGGGAAACCCGGCTTCGATGATATCGACGCCGAGCCGCGCGAGCTGGCGGGCGACTTCCATTTTTTCGCGCGGCGTCATGGCGGCGCCGGGGCATTGCTCTCCATCGCGGAGCGTGGTGTCGAAGATGATGATGCGGTCGTTTTTCATGTTGCTTGCTTTCTATGTTGAGGCGGCGCGGCTCTCGTTCATCCTGTTGAAAAACAAAAACCCCACCGCCGGTTTTGGCAGTGGGGTTTGAACTTACAAAGTCTCGTCAACACCCGGCTGCCGCGCTGCGCAGAAGCAGCGCGCTGGCAAGCAGCAGAGCGTTGATGTTCAAATTCACGAGGCGGACGCTAGTGCTGCCTGCCCGGACGGTCAATTTCATTTTTTCTTCATCGGCAAGAAACGGCAGGGACTCGACAGGGGAAATGCGCCTCCATACGTTTCAAGCCGATGAAAGAATCCAGCGATCCTTCCTCCGTCATCCAACGCCAGCTCGACGCCTACAATGCCCGGGACGTGGACGCCCAGCAGTTCGAGCATCCCGCGAAACTGCTGGCGAGCGGCACGACCGAGCTCCGCGAACGGTTCGCCGCGCGCTTCAAGGAACCCAATCTCCACGCGCAGCTGCTGAATCGCACGGTGATGGGCCACATCGTCATCGACCACGAAGAAGTGACGCGCACGTTCCCCGAAGGCCCGGGCAAGATTCAGCTCATCGCCATCTACGAAGTGCAGGCCGGGAAGATTGCGAAGGCGTGGTTTATGAGCGGGCCGAAGGAGCTTTCGACCATTTGAGAGCGCACCGCTAAACTCATCCATCGAAACCCCAAATTATATTTGATCCTTTAATTCCTTCGCAGGAATTCAGCTTCCTCACTGATGCACGAAGAGGATGCGGCTCCCCTGCGGCTCGAAACGAAAATCCATCCGGCGCAATTTGCCCAATGACTGCGCGATGGCCTCGTGCTTCTCCGGCGGCGCGTAGAACATCAGGAATCCGCCCGCGCCCGCGCCCAGCAGCTTGCCGCCGACCGCGCCCGCCTTGCGCGCCTTCGCATACCAGCCGTCAATCGCGTCCGTGCTGATCCCGCTCGTGAGGCTCTTCTTCAGCAGCCAGCCTTCGTGGATGATTTCGCCGAACGCCCCGGCGCGGTTGCGCTGCAGCTCGCCCTTCATCTGCTCCGCGAGCGCCACCATCTTCCGCATCACCGACTGCTTCTTCTTCTCCGACGCCACCGCGCTCTGCTGATGCTTCAAGACATCCGACGCGCTGCGCGTGATGCCGGTGTAGAAGACGAGGATGTGCTCCTGAATTTCACGCAGCGTCTCGCGCTTGCAGAGGATCGGCTCGACGCTCACCGAGTCGTCCTCGTGAAACTGGATGAAGTTCAGACCGCCGTAAGCCGCCGCGTACTGGTCCTGCTTGCCAATCGGCTCGCCGCAGCGCCCGATCTCGATCTCGCACGCCTCCCGCGCGAGCTGCTCCGCGCCGGCGTAACGTTCCGAATACGCATGGAGCGCGTGCAGCAATCCCACGGTGAACGACGACGAACTCCCCAGCCCGCTGCCCTTGCCCGGAATGTCCGCCACCGACGTGATCTCCAGACCGCCCTCGGCACGCAGGAGCCTCATCGTCTCGCGCACGAGCGGATGCTTGATGCGGTCCACCGTGCGCGCCTCCTCGGTCTTCGAGTAGGAGACGCGGATCTTCTCGTCGAACTTCTTGTTGACCGTGATGTAAACGAACTGGTTGATGGCCGTGGAGACGACCGCGCCGCCGAACTTGCGGTAGAACACCGCCAGATCGGAGCCGCCGCCAACGAAGCTCATGCGCAGAGGAGTGCGGGAGATGATCATGAAAAACTATTCACGAACGACCGGCCACGCGCCGCGCACGCTGCCGAAGTGCCGGCGGAGTTTCGCGAAGTCCGGCGAGGCGGGATCGGGCGTGACGGGAATGTTTTGCTCGTTGAGGTAGAGGCAGCCGACCTCCTCGGCGGGGAGTGCCACTGCAAGAGCGAGCGCCTGTTCAACTGCCTCCCGCCACTGATACGACCAGCCCGCCAGATCGAGGGGAACGGCGAGGTTAATCTTGGAAAAATCTTCAGGCCGGTAATGTGCGTTGCGCTTTGCCTGCTCGACGATGAAGACCGGGTTCACGCCGGGGTCTTTTCCCGCCGCCGCCCAGGCCAGCGCGCCGAGAGACAGGTGATGTTGGTGGAGCTGGAGAGTGTCGAGGTAATCGCGTGGTTCGACGCGGCCCATGAACGCCAGCACCTTGTTCGTGGCGGCGTCGAAGAAATTCAGCCGGTAGCCGCACGCGGGATCAGCCTCGACCGGGAAGAAGCGAAAGGCTGAATCAAACGACCATTCGAGCAGAACTTGGTTTTCCTGACGGGCCACACGTCCGCGGTGAAACGTATCGAACCGCCGAATCCACTCCACGTTATAGCCATGCCGACGGAGTGTTTCCGCGTCACGTTCCGCACATTCTCGAACGCTCTCCTGCGCGTCATGGAAAATGTCCAGATCCTTGGAATACCGAAGCGAGTCAGGGGCGGCGTTCAGCACCGTTCCGCCAGCCACGAAGCTGTCTGGAGTCCGGTTGGCCGAGAGAAGTTTGAGCAACTCCTGTTGAAACGGAGTTAACGGCATAGCTTCCCCGCGATGATGAAGGCTTGCCGGTCGCCGTGGCTCCGCAGTCCTTTGGCAATCAGGGAAAGGTCGTCGGGGCCAATCTCAATGTTCTCGCGCATGAACCAAAAGCACTGGATGTAGTACTTGCGGTAGGCTTCGCGTGCCAGCGCGAGCTTTGCCGCCAAATCGAGCTTCTCTGTCGTGCCATCCGAAGCGTTCATAACTGCATCATAAAACGCACTCGCGGGAATTGGCAACCTCGGCTCGTCAGACGTCAGCACTTCTCATTTTGACCCGGAGCGCGACCTTCAGGTCGCTTCGCCTTCCGCCGCTCCAGGGGCTTTTGGAGAATTCCGGGCTGTCCGCCGAAGCGGAAGTTGAAGCGGCGTGAACGCCGCGCTCCAAAATGAGAACGGCTCGTCAGACGTTGGGTGCCACGATAATCCTCACCGCTTCGACCAAAGTCTCGGCTTCGTAATCAGGCTTCACGTCATGTTTCCCGTCTCCGCCGCCCGCGCCGGTGCGGACGAGAATCGAACGCAGCCCGGCGTTCTTCGCGGCCTGCATGTCCGTCGTCGTGTCGCCGATCATCCAGCTCTGCGCGAGGTCGATGTTCAGCTCCGCCGCCGCCTTTTGAATCATGCCGATGCCCGGCTTGCGGCAGTCGCAGCGAATCTTCAGCTCCGGGCGCTCGCCCTCGAAACCCGCTTCCGGGTGATGTGGACAGTAGTAAATGCGGTCAAGGAACGCGTGCTCCAGGCCGAGCAGCGTCTCCATCTTGTTGTGCATGCGCTGCATCTCCGCCTCGTCACACCAACCCTTGGCGATCACCGGCTGATTCGTCACCACCACCGTTCGCCACGCGTGATGGTTCAAGTCGTGAACCGCCGACGCCACACCGGGCAGCAGCTCCAATCCGTCCGCGCTCCGCAGGCAGTCTTTGTCGTGAACCAGCGTGCCGTCGCGATCCAGGAACACCGCGCGCTGCGGCGTCGCCAGCGAACTGCGCGCGATGGTGCCGTTCGCGAACTGCGCGCACACGCGGTCGTAGCGCGCCGGCGTGCCGATGTCCTTGATGAACTCTGGCGAGTTGTAGCCAAGAAGATTCCGCCCAGCGCGCAGCATGGCGGGGAAGATGTCCTTGCCGAAGTCGAGCATCACTCTCTCGTAGCAGCCGACGTGAGGAGGCTCATTCTTCTCCACTGCGGTAACAGAAGCCGTTGGAGCCTCCTCACGTCGGCTGCTACCTGCCGATTGAAACGACGCCAACAACGGTTTCTTCTCCAGCACATACAGCCCGGCGTTCACGAGGTTCTGAAACCAACGCCCTTGCGGATGCGGCCGGTTGTGAAAGGCAAGCACGCGCGCCGTTTCGTCCACTTCGACAAGGTCCGAGTCGAGGGGATGATCGTTCGGATGCAGGAGCAAGGTGGCGTCCGCCCTGGCGTCCTCATGCGCTTTCCAGATACGGCTCAAGTCCACGTTCACCATCGTGTCGCCGTAGAGCACGACGAAGCGTTCCGCCAGCAGTTCGCTGCCCGCGAGCACCGCGCCCGCTGTGCCGAGCGGCTCGCGTTCCGTCACGTAACGAATGCGAACGCCCCACTTCGCGCCGTCGCCGAAATGCTGCTCGATGAGATCCGCGCGGTGATGAACGAAGAAGATGAGATCAGTGAAGACGTGCGCCTTGGCCAGCTCGACCTGGTGCTCAAGCAAGGGTTTGCCGCCGATGGGAATCATCGGCTTCGGCAAATCACCAAGGCGATCCTTCAAGCGCGTGCCCGCGCCGCCCGCGAGAATGATGGCTTGTTTCATATTACTGAATAGGCGGCGCTAGATGAACCGCCTTCAACCCCAAGCTCACTGCTACGCACAAGCTGTCGCTTCTCGTTCTGAATCCCAACGGGATTCCGTCCTCCAGCCCAGGGTTGCGAGGCACGAGCCACCGTGGGAAAGCTCGCGAATTTTCTCTTCAACCCCGTTGGGGTTGGAAGACTCTGTCCGGCCAAACCCAGGGCAGCCTCGCCGACTCGGCAACCGCTGGGCTGAGTGACGGAATCCCGTTGGGATACTCGGAAGAGCGACGCAGCAATTGCGCACAGTGATACGCGTGACGTTAAACGCCAAGCTGAGGGCGAGCGTTTTCCCCTACTCCTTCTCATAAACAATCAACGCGCCTGACGTCGTATCCAGCGGCATCACCAAGTCCTCGATCTTCGCGAACCATTCGAGCATGAAATTCTGAACCTCACGCAGCGCGAAGTTCGCGGTCAGCACCTTGTCGATGGCCACGCACGCGCTGATCCAGGTGGACTTCGCGCGATACTCGTTGTCGAACAGCGCGACCAGCGTGCCCGGTTCCTGGATGGTGCTGTTCAAGCGGCGGAACGTGATTTCCTTGAAACCATGCCTGAGGAAACGCGCGCGAATCTGCGTCGGCAGCTCCATGCCGATGTGGCCCGGCTTGTCCACGAAGTGAACCGCGAACAGCGCCGGATACCGGTGCGCGAAGCGATACCAGACATTGTTCGAGTCCGCCTCGCTGCAATGCACCGTGCGTCCGCCCTTCTTCAGCACGCGATGGATTTCCGAGAAGAGCAGATCCTTGTTCTCGAAACTGATGTGGCCGAGCACGTCGCTCGACACCACGTAGTCGAAGCTTCCGTCGGCGAACGGCAGTTTGAAGCCGCTCGTCTGATAGACCTCGTCGTAAATCTTCCCCGCCATCTGGAGCAGCGGCAGCAGCGGGTCCACACCCACCACCTTCCCATACTCGCAGAAGTAATGACGCCCGCCGCCGCAGCCGAGATCAAGAATCAACCGCTCCCGGCTCGCGCCCGGCAGCATCTCGTCGCGGAAGATCCGGTCGCGCCGGCCCGACAGCGAGAACTTGATGCGGACGAGATTGATGAACGTGAGAAACGCGCTGGAGCGAATCCTGTCGCGCAGCCGCGCCGAAGTCGTCCACGCCTCGATCTGCTTCGCCTCGAAGACGCTTTCGTTGAAGCGTTCCTCCGGCGTGAGGAAGCTGAGGATGCCTTGGTTCCGCGTGAAAGGACGATGGCACGCCAGGCATTTCCAGTCCGCGCCCGCGCTGACAACCGGCTGCTTGCACGCCGGGCAGACGAGTTTCACGAGGGAGCTGGGGGAGGAACTCATGCTGGCTAATGGCTGGATCTTTGCCCATCGAGCAAGGCAGCCCTTGGCGTACTCTCAACCCACTCCCCGTTGAGGGGAGAGGGAGCGGGACGGATGGCGGCTGAATCCCAACGGGATTCCGTCGTGCAGCCCAGGGTTGCGAGGCACGAGCTACCCTGGGAAAGATCGAGGAGTTTCTCTTCTACCCCAACGGGGTTGCATCCGCAGGTGTCGCGCAAGCGCAAGCGCTGCAACCCCGTTGGGGTTGGAATGCTTTGGCCGGAGATCCCCAGGGTAGCTCGTGCCTCGCAACCCTGGGCTAAGTGACGCAATCCCTTTGGGATTGGCCGAAGTGCCGCAAGACTCGCGAGCAAGTCGAAGCGTGCTCCGTCGCACTCCAAGACTTTGACGCAGATTGTGTGATGATCATGTGGGACCATTCGTTTAAGGCTGCCTTTAACCACCCAGAACCTCGCTGACAATCTCCTCCACCGCCTGATCGACCGCCTGATTGGAAGTCATGCACGGCGACCAGCCGAGCTTCCGCAGCTTCTCTATCGAATAGCTGAACTTCGGCACATCGCCCACCCAGCCGCGATTGCCGCCGGTGTAACGAATCTTCGCGCCCGGCGACTGCCGCTTCAGCACCGCCTCGGCGATGTAACGCACGGTGGTGATGGAATCGGCATTGCCAATATTGAAACAGTTCAGCGGCTCCGTCGCCGTGCCGGCGATGAAAAGCATCGCCTCCACCAGAGGCGCGACATGCAGATACGGCTTCTCCTGAGAACCATCGCCGAGCACTTCCAGCTCGCCGGGAGTCTTCTTCAGCTTCTGCGCGAAGTCATAGATCACGCCATGCGTCGAGCGGCTGCCGACCACGTTCGGGAACCGGAAAATCCAGACGCGCTTCAAGTAGGATTCCAGCGCCGCACTGATCGCCGCCTCGCTCGCGAGCTTCATCGCGCCGTAGTTCGAGATGGGAAAAAGCGGCCCGATGCTCTCGTGCAGCACGCCGGGATGCACGCCGTAGATGGCGCTCGTCGAGGCAAAGGCAAGCTGCGGAATCGCGTGCTCGCGCAGCACCTTGAGCAGATTGTAAGTCGTGAGGAACGTGCAGGTCAGATCGACGTCCGGGTCCGAGACGCCGGCGCGGATGTCCGAGTTCGCCGCCAGATGCCACGCGATGTCGAACGGTCTGTCCTTCGACTCCGCCGCGACGAGCCGGCTGACTTCCGCCACGTTGTTCGCGTCCATCTCCACGAACTTGAACCGGGGATTCTCCAGTGCGCCCGTCAGATTTGCGCGGCGACCGAGCCGCATGTTGTCAAAGCCGAGGACCGTCGCGCCCTGGGCGAGCAGCTGATCGATCAGATGGCTGCCGATGAATCCGGCGGCACCGGTGACGAGGCATTTGGTCTGGGCGTTCATTGCGCGAGCCGCGATGAAAGCAGGAGCCCGCGCCCCTTGTCGAGGCGAGAAGGCATGATGGCCAGCGTGAGAGGGCGTGCATCTGGATACTGCCCCCGGAACGCCGGTCTCCGAACCGGCGGGGGGCAGAATGGTGTCCGCCAACCAGCCGAATCGGAGTTCGGCGCTCCGCCACCTCCGCCTCGTCACCTCGGCGGCTACGAAGCACTGTAGGGGGGAGACACCCGCGCGCTCCCCCCCAATGCCTCACGCCGCGAGCGCAGCCGCCACCGGCACAATCGTCACCGGGCTGGAGCCCCCCGTGCCCGACGCATTCACCGCCTCGCCCTTAAAGGCCCACGTACCCGCTGCCAGCCCCGTGCCCACCCATGATGTTTGAGCCGTGCCCTCCAGGATCAGCTCGAACTGCGTTCCCAACGGCGACTTGCCGAAGAGATTGTAGGTCGTCGCCCGCGTGGCGCTCCACACCAGCTCCACGAGGCCCGCTGCCGGCGAGAAATGCTGCGAGAAATTCAACCGGCCCGGCAGCACGTTCGGGTTGTACTGCGTCGGAATCGTGCGGATCAAATCCCCGTTGATCGTGCCCACCGGGAACGCCCCCGTGGCCATCAGATACCACTGCACCGACAAATCGTACAAATCATCCGCGCGCGCACCCAGCGTCGCCCGCTCCAGATTCGTGTTCCGCTCCGCCGCCGAATGCGCGGCCTGCTTGTTCAACGACGCGTTTTTCAAAACCTGATAATCCGTCAGCGCCAGTCCTGATTTCGGCACCCACGCCGCGTCCGCCGCGATCCAGGCGGATTCAATTCCCTGCCCCGCCACCGTGATCTTCTCCCGGCTGCCCCGGCGGGCGCGTACATTGCGCCACGCGCCGGCCTTGTCCGTGCCCTGGAAGGCTCCGCGCGCCACCTGCGTGACGCACACCGAACTCTTGTGCCACAGCCCCAGCGCCGCATCCCACTCGCCCGCCACCAGCGCCAGTTCCGCCTCGCGGGCCGACAGCAGGTTCACCTGCGCGTTCAAGTTCGTGATCAAAACGGCGAAGGCCGCCGGCGTGATGAAGCCGGGCGCCGTCCAGTCCGTTTCGATCTGCGCCATCACCAGATGCGTCGCCACCGCGCGGTCCCTGATATAAGAGAGAGGTTCTTTCATGGAGTGTATGTCCTGTTTGTTTGAGTTGAGGCCGGCCCGCCTCGTTCAGCGCGTGGCGATCATCGCCCGCACGCAGCCACCATGCTTTACGGCACGGCGCGGAAAACCATTAGCCTGCATGTTTCATGGCCGAGCTGGCTGGAGCAGGGCGGCGAACCCGGCAGCGCAGAACTCCGGTCTGCCGTATCGCCGATTTCCAATCAGCAGGGCGTTCCCGGCCCAGCGGGCGTCCGCAGGTTGCAAACCTGCGATACGGCAGACCGGAGGTCTGCGCTACCCCTTCGGTACGGCGGACGCCTATGAAATATCCGGGTTAGCACTAATAACTTAAAAAAACAGTTTTACTCCATTAGATGGAACCCGGCCAGATGCCTCTTGATGCTGCTCACCGGCCGGGCGGAACGCCGGAACACGCCGGTTCGGAGACTGGTGTTCCGGGACAGCCGCACGGGCTGGCAGCCCTGTCCTGCGTGGGACAACACGGGTCTGATCATTTTTCACCGTGCCTTGCGGCCACCGTCGGAATCCGGGTGTAAGAATCCGCCACCTCACCTCAAAGGCAGTCCTGCACCTCTCAGCCGGAACGATGCAGTTCCACCACGAATGGACAAAAATCTCCCCGAATAAAAACAGGCGCTCAACGGATTCACAGCCACTGCGCCAGCTTTTATAGAACAGCAGATAGAAATGCTCCTGGCCCACGTCGTTGCCACTGCGTCTGATTCGTGTTCATTGGAGCCGGTCCGTGGTGGAACTGCATCGTTCCGGGCCAGTCGAACAGACAGGCTGGAAACACGGTTGGAAAATGTGTTGCCGCCTGGAACAAAGACGGTGCGGATGCGCGACGGAGACGTGTGGCTGGTCGGGAATGCGGTGCGTGAATCCCGGCAACCGTGATGTGCCATGAGCGAAGGAGTGCGCCCGCCTGCGGCGGAGGTGAGGCCCCGGAACGGCGCGGTTCGGGAACGCCGTCAAGCCGCCCGTCCGCCCCGGAAAGAGGTGTGAATGGGAAAGGAAGCCGGTGGAAAGTGGGCTGCACAATGTCGGGAGCAAAAGTGTAGAGGCTGTGGCGATGAGTTTTTCGTCGATTCCGCTCTCGTATCGCTGTCATTCTTTGGCCATGCGGAAGTTGATATCTTGGCTGTCGCAATCGGCTGCCTTGCGGCGGGCCGTTCAAATCCTGCGCATCCATCGGGTTGCGAACGGATGGCTCGCGACGTTTCCATACAAGAAGAGCCTGCCCGGCAGCGGTGTCATCTATCGGGCGACCCGGATTGAAAGCATTCCTCTCGCACAGGAGATGTTCGACAAGGGCGTGCTGTACGATGCGCATCTTTTGCCGAAGGGCTTCACGACCTTTGCCGACCTGGGCTGCAATGTCGGCTACTTCACCTGCTGGCTGGCGCATCTCGCCTCCGGTCGCAAGCTCAAGGGATTGATGCTCGATGCCAATCCCCACGCCGTAAAGGAGGCACAATGGCACGCCGAGGCAAACGGAATGCCTCAGGTGTTCGGCCTCCACGGCATCGCTGGTGAAGGCAAGCCGGGAGATCATGCCGAGTTCTTCCTCTACGAATCAAACATCTGCTCTACCAGCCATCTGCCGGACACGGAGAAGATGGAGCTGAAGGGCAAATGGGAAACCATCCGTGTCCCGGCGGTCAGCATTGAGGAGCATTGGAAGAAGCACTTCGGTGACGCGCGCTGCAATGTGTTGAAGGTGGACATCGAAGGTTCGGAGATGAACTTCCTGCGTGCGGAACAGGTGTTCCTGACACGATGCGATACGCTCCTCGTGGAATGGCACAAGTGGAAGGTGAACCTGGCCGAACTGGAAACGTTTCTGACCAGCCAGCACTTCCGTTACGTGAAGACCATCGAGGAGAACGATCAGATGGGCACCGCGTCTTTCGAGCGCTGCTAAGTCAGCGCGACGCGGTGCCCGTATCCGATCGGAGATTGCCTACTGCTTCTTGAGGCGGAAGTAACGTTCCTTCCCGTCAACGGCGACGACCGCCAGCTTCTGGTCGCCAAACGTCACAACACCGAGCACCGGCTGCCATTGGGAACTGAGATTTCCCTCGGTCGATTGGAGTTCAAAACCCCACGAGTTTGTGGTCCAGGTCAACAGCACGGAATTTCCCGAGCGCGTGATCGTCAAGGCCGGGCCGGCCGGGGCCGTCAAATTAACAGTCGCAGACACGTAATCCGTCGGGAGGGAATTCGCTGCTGTGTCCGAGACATCCCGTGGAACCGGATTGTTACCGAAGCTTAGCAACGTGCTGGCTGGTGCTTCGACGAGCGCGGCAAAGCGCAGGACAAACAACTGGCGTGGGCCGACTCCCAAATTGCCTCCGGGAACAGTGGCGATAGCGACGCCCACCCGTCCGGCCGCAACGTCATTCGTATTGAGGTTGATCACGAGGCCCGCGCTGCCGCTGCCCGCTCCCAATCCCAGGTAACGAAGTTTGGAAGCGTCAAACTGTACACTGAAGCTAATCGCGTTTTCATTTCCGGCGCAGTCCAAGGTAACTGCAACAGCATTCGTTCCTCCCTGCGCGATCGCTGTATCGCTCAGGACAAGACGGCGGCTGAGAGCGGAAGCGGCGGAGAGTCCTCCACCTTCTTCGCCGGCCGGTTCGGTGGGCCCTCCCGCTGCGGAGGGCGTATCCAAGCCGACAGCATATCGACCGGCTTGCACCCAGTCGGATGCAGTGAGCAGGCCGTTGCCTTTGGTGGTGCGCGGAGCACAATCAGCACGTTGGAATTCGTTGGTGCTGGTGATGGTGTCCAATCGGGCGACGTAACGGCCCATCTGCACCCAGTCAACCGTCGTCACGGAACGATTTCCATTCGGACGGGGAGCAACGTCGCCTTCGAACTGGCTGTCTCCGATCGTCAGAGTTCCATTAACGAAAGTCGACGCCACTACGTTCGCTGACGCATCCGACACCTGCCGAAGTGTCGGTTGATCCCCGAATGCGATTGCTAGAGTGGTTCGATTTAGGATCTCGGCGACACGGAACTTGACGGAAACAAGCGTTTGCGTCCCTTCCACTAATGTCGCCTGAGACGAAAGCCCAATGGCCATACCTACCCTGCCAATTACCGCGTCGTTCGTATTGATGATGACTGCAGAGCCCAGTGGGACGGTTTCCCCCAGATCAGCGCCGACAAAACTTAAAACTGCGGGGTTGAATGCGATGCTGAATCCCGCCGCGTTCTCTGTTCCGTTGGCAACGATCTGGACTGGGACCACCAGATCACTGGCAGCAGAACCCAACGAATTGACAATGCTGATAACGGCAGGTGGACGAGTCACAACCAGCACCGCATTCGTGCTTTCAGCAGTTCCAAACTCGTTGCTGACCACCACAGAATAATTTCCCGCGTGGTTTAACTGCACGTTCTCGATTGTTAAAGTGCCATTGGTCGCTCCTTCGATGGGAGTTCCATCATACCGCCATTGGTAAGAGAGCGGAAGAGAACCCGCGGCACCCACCGAGAGTGTGACTCCAGCGCCAACCTGTGCTGTCCGGTTCTGTGGATTCGACACAATCACAGCCGGGAATCCCTGGTTGCACTTCCCTCCAGCACCGACCAAATGAATGAACGAAATCTCGGATGGATCTAATGCACGCGAATATAGAGTAATCTCATCCATGCCTCCAGTGTAAGGGAACTGCACTCCTCCTCCGATGCGGTGACCAAACAATAGATGGTAATTCGTGCCTGTCTGCGGGGTAAAACTTCCAAACAAGTTGCTGGCGACTTGTGACCCGTTCACGAAAATGCGGGCAAGTCCGCTCCCTTTGCTGAAGGTGAGCGCAATATGTTGCCATTCTCCAACAGCAACTGCCCCACCTAGAGATGAAATCCAGTGAGAGCGATTCTGAGTATCCAATAGATTTGCAAACAGAGAGCCTGCTCCATTTCCAGCCGGTGGTGGCTGCCCAAGATAAAAATGGACCCCCGCCGCGCCGACACGATTGTTCCACTCCAGCAACGCTTGAGTTCCCGCAGATGACGGGTTTATCCAACCCTCGATGGAAAAGCCCTCGCTCTGCCCAAGATCAAGGGACGGGCCACCAACGGCTGAGGCAAGGAAGCTACTACCTCCCATCGCCAGTCCTCTCCCAACGACACCGTTTTGAAACTGCGGCTCTGAGGAAAACGCGACTGAGTTTCCGCCCGCAGCATCGTTGCCGGCACCTTCGAACTGCCACCAAGCCCGCACTCCCGCCACTGTAGGAACACAAGGAGGCGGCAAAATAACCGTCAGGGATACAACCTGACTGGTCGAAGTCCCTCCGATGTTTGATACAGTCGCCCAGTATTGGGCCGTGTCATTCGTTGAAGCCGTCGTTCGAGTAATTACCTGATTAGTTTCCCCATCGATCGGGAGATTGTCTCGGAACCATTGATAACGAAGCGGGGGGATTCCATACGCTTCGATCGACAATGACGCAGTTTGGCCGGTCACAACCGTCAAGGGATGAGGCTGGAGTGAAATGGTCGGGAGGGGAGGTTCCACCACAGTCAACTGGATCCTGTCGAACCACGGCTGGGCATCGGCACCTGTGCTTACGAGTCGGATCCGAATCGGCTGACTAATTGCTGGCCCGTTCGATGGTGCCAAGTAAGGCATCTCGAACTCAGAAAACCTCCCGTCCAGCGGTATTTGCGGAGACGATTCCACCAACACATTCCCGCCGGCAATCAGGGAAACCGTAAGCGTCCCGAATGGAACTCCGATTCGCCGTCCGACAAGCATCCGGAGCTTGTAGTAGGCTCCCGCCTGCAATGGGGTCGTTAAATCCTGCTGAATAAACGCGCCGACATTCAATCCGCCGACGTTCAAACCGTCAATTGGACTGGGTAACGGGCTGCCCGCGCTCGTTCCGGTAAACCAGTCGTCTCTCGGATTTAGGACGGAATAAAAAGTTCCCCCACCGACCCAACCTGGTAAATTATTTATCACCGTCTGGCCATCCCCGAGCGGAAGTTCTTCAAAACTGCTGTTCTCAATAGGAATACCGGGGCCTGTCGGAACCGGTGGCGGCGGAGGCGCCCAAGGACCGGTAACCAACCGGAAATCATCAAACCAAGGCTGAGAATCCGCACCCGCGCTGGTGAGCTGAATCCTCAGCGCCTGACCAAAGTATGGGCTGTTCGTCGGAGGACTGTACACTAGTTGAAAGGGCTCGAACCTCCCGCTCTCAGGAGTTGGAATCACGGACTCAGCCACCAAAGTCCCTCCCGCAAACAAGCTGACCCGTGGCGTGCCAAACGGAATTCCGGCACGCCGACCGGCGATAAAGCTCAGAGTGTACGACTGGTCTGGCTGGAGGACCTCCGAGAGATCTTGATAGATACTTGCGCCGATGTTGAGTCCGCCGATATTCGCTCCGTTTATCGGATTCGGAAAGGGGCTTCCCTGACTAGTCCCGACAAACCAACTGTCATCGGGGTTGGCAACCGAATAATAAGTTCCGCCACCAATCCAGCCGGGCATGTTGTTAACTGCCGTATCTCCGTCACCGGTGACCGGTTCCTCAAAACTCGCATTGGCAATTGATAATTCGGCTGCCCCGGCAAACGCGGATGAGGCAAACAGCGCGCAAATCGTGAGCTTGTATTCCATGTTCATGGTGAGTTTCCTTGTTTTATTCTTCGTGATCTTCGCGTATTGGCGTTAAACGGAGCCCTCCCAATGTTTTACAGAGACACCCAGTTCAAACTGAATTCTGCGATTGAAAATCATTCGCAGAACCGGACGGGATCAGCAAGCGCAAACATACACCCATCGCCAAGTCGCCTCTTTAGACGAACACGATGTTCCCAAGCATCAACAGAACCCCTTCACCTGCGACATCACAAAGCCCTTCAAGATCACTTCGCGACAACAGCCCGCGAAATTCCATCTGGTCACCATGTGGGAAGTACTGGAACACATCCCCACGAGTGACCTCCCCCCGCTCTTCGACAACATCACCGCGCACATGGCGCGAGGCGGATACTTTGTCGCCTCGACGACTTCCGACCCGGATGTCCATAACGGCGTGGATCTGCACCAGACCAAATGGACCAACGCGGAGTGGCTTCAGTGGTTGCGGAAAAACTATCCCTCGCTGGAACCCGTGAACCTCGGTCTGAGCTTCTACCAATTCGTCCGGCACAATTCGGAAGGCTCCTTCCTGACGCTGCGACTCAAGTAGCCGCTGGCGTTACTTCGCGATGTGCGGAGCAAGGCGGTTCCGCAGCTTGCGCCAGAATTGCTGGCGCGGGGTGAGCGGGTGAGGGTCGGAAATCAAGCCCGGCAATTCAGCCTTGGCCTGCACCTGGCCCAGCGCTTTCACCGCGTCCATGCAGGTGGCGTTATGATAAATCTTCACCCCGTCCAGCGTGTCCACGCTGGGCCAGCCGCGCTGCTTGAACCGGTAGTGCGCGCGGAAATTATACTGGCAGGGCAGGATGCGCAGGCGGTCGAAGTGGCGCGTCTGGATGACTTCGTTGATGCAGTATTGATCGTCGGCCACGGTGCGGAAGTGCGCCCGTCCGCGCGCCGCAATCTCCCGGCGAATGTCGCGGCTGGCCGGCACGTTCCAGAAGAAGAC
>Ga0163153_10000853_pt1 | contig 50582 bp, 53 predicted proteins | sample OliLakLV19MP6IB1_FD_148629 | JGI IMG/M metagenome (GOLD analysis project Ga0163153, IMG submission 148629) | Freshwater microbial mat bacterial communities from Lake Vanda, McMurdo Dry Valleys, Antarctica - Oligotrophic Lake LV.19.MP6.IB-1 | ecosystem: Environmental > Aquatic > Freshwater >... | reverse complement strand
CGACCCCAATTACTGTATTGGTACTCACGGCGTATTCACTCCTTTGCATAAAGGTTGATGACCCGAAGAATCATCAAGAATACGCCACCCTCTTTATCCCGTCATACCCAACTTTCAAGCATAACTCGCGTTTCTGCTGCCTTACGGCCTCTGCAAACTCGGCAAAATCCACCGGCAGCGACTTGCTCAGGGAGTCCGCCCGTACCCGCTTGAGCACCTCGAGCCCGTCGATCAGGGGGAGCTAGAATCATTGCGGGCATGGCCCTGATGTCGCGATCCTCAGGGGCCCCAGTGCGAGGAGAACGCCCAGCGTCTCCACCCCAGCGAGCGCCAGGACGATCGGGTTGACGATAGTGATCTCCTCGAAATCCCGCAGCGCCACCGTTTCATCGTTGGGAATGTCTTCTGCCAATACCATCATCCTGTTCGTCGCGTCTGTTCTCCCGCAGTGAAATAATCTTACTTTCCACGCGTTTCCGAGGAAATCGCTCGAACCACCCGTAGGAGCACCGGATCTATGCACACTATTAAGCCAGGACCCACCTTTATATGCACCTGGCGGTTCAGCCAGGTCACGCACCCATGCTCCCAATACCCGCTCAACCACCCTTGGTTTGTGCCAACAAGGTCGGGCAAAGACTGGACGGCTCAGGCCTTCTGGAGGATATCGAAAGGAGCTTGGGTCGAGCAGGATCGCAACACGTGAGGATCGGCCCGATCGGACTGGAGAGATATCCGTGCTGGCAGTGGAAGCGACCTTCTATAGATATCTTCCGCTTCACGCTGCACGGGCGCCCGGCTTATGCAGGTGACTCGTAGACGGGAGACACCCCCGCCTCCCCGATTGCCGTCTTCACCGGAGACGCACCCTCCCCCTCCGGCCGAGCCGACAATCCAACGGCAAAAAAACGCGCGTCGATCACGTCGAGAATATGGCGTCGAATCTCAGCGCGAAAAGGCGCAAGACTCTCCTCCTGAAGATAGCGGTCAACCGTACGAGGCACCCGCCGTCTCCAGGCCTGTGCAGCCTGTCGCGCACCCTCAGCGGCAGGTCCTCCGTGAACGAGGATGGCACGGACTGCATGCTCGAAAAACCCCACATGCACTTCTTCATCTTCCAAAATCGAGATCAGATCAGGCCGCAAGCCGACTAACAGCCTTGCGAACTCCAATCCCAGCGTTTCGTACCCGTAGAGGTGCACCGCGAGGACCCTCCATTGACTGGGCATACGAGGGAGGACGGTCTTGCCATGCGAACTCGTTCCCAACAGTAGCTCAAACTGCTTGAGATGCTGCGCTTCCTCTTCCTCATGACGGCGCAAGAACTGCAGTACACCCGGCGGAACGTCCTGCGCTTGCGCCGAGCGGACCGCCCATAAAGCCATGGCCTCCGCTTTGAGGAATTGCTCCAGAATCGCCCGTTCACAGGAGGAAGGAAGCAGAGGAGTCATGCGCTCAGTCTACCGGAACGATGGGACGGAACCAACATGTGCGTAGACGCAGAGGAATCGTATTCGAAGAAAATCCGCAGATCTCACTAAAACTACCGCGGTCGCACTGTAGACACTCTCCCGAGCATTCCTGTACCATAACGCCCGGTTACGTACCATACTTTCTGGCGGTGTAGCTCAGTTGGTAGAGCAGCGGACTCATAAGCCGCGGGTCCCCCGTTCAATCCGGGGCACCGCCACCAATACTTTCCGCGGTTTATCACTCGGCTGCTCATCGCTGCGTTGCACTGGTCACAGTTGGAACTGCACTAGGAAGCGGGTGAGCCTTCCGTGAATCCTGCTTGATCCATTTCTGGATTGCATTCAGCAGGGTATCCTTTCTAATGGGTTTAGTCAGATGGTCTGAGCAACCGGCAGCTAAACTCTTCTGCATTTCTTCTTGGTAGGCATGCGCCGTCAAGGCGATAATGGGGACGGGGCCTACGCTGGACTGCTTTTCCCAGTCTCTGATCGTTCTGGTCGCCGTATGTCCATCCATCACGGGCATCTGTACGTCCATCAACACCAGATCATATTTCCGAGCTTGGTACATCTCGAACGCCACCCTTCCATTTTCGGCTATGTCTAGCTGATAGCCGGAATGTTTAAGATACGCTTGAATGAGAAAGCGGTTGTCAGATGAATCGTCTGCTAGGAGAATCGCGACGCTTTGATCCGGTCCAGTTGGAGTATCTGGTGCGTCGTGACTGCTGGCACTCGCGCATTTGTTAATCGCCCTGCCAATGACCTGCCCCAGCTTCCTTTTTGTCAGTGGCTTGGTCACGTATCCGTCTAACCCTAGGCTATATACGTACCGAATATTAGCGCTTCGAACATCGGACACAAACACGATCACCGTAGTTCCCTGGTCCTTTACAGCCTTGAGTAACTTCAGACGGTTCGGACAGCGATCCAAGTCTATGTCCCCAAGGTCGAGAAAAAGCAGGCTGGGTGGGGTTACGCCGCCTACTACCTCGGTAAGTGCGGTCAAAGCCGACTCTTCATCTCTCGTCGTCGAGACGGTTGCTCCCCAAGATTGCAGTGCTTCTCCCGCAAGCCTGCGACTCCCTTCGTTGCTGCTGATCACCAGTGCCTGCACTCCCATCAGCTCAATGTTAGACGAGGCTCCAGGGGTACTCTGGCTTTGCGAAATGCCGAAATGAGCCGTAAAATAAAAGACACTGCCTTTCCCCAAGGAGCTCTCCACCCATATTCTTCCCCCCATAAGTTCGACGAACTGCTTCGAAATGGCCAAGCCCAAGCCGGTACCACCGTATAGCCTCGTCGTAGACCCATCGGCTTGGGTGAATCGTTCAAAGACAGCGTCGAGCTTTTCAGACGGAATGCCAATCCCCGTATCTGAAACAGCGAAGCGTAGCGTGCCTGGTTGAGTCGCGCCATTGTCATTCGTGACTCGGACCGCAACTTCACCTCGCTCTGTAAATTTGATGGCATTTCCGACTAAATTCACAATAATCTGTCGAAGGCGATGGGGATCGCCAATCAGGCCGATGGGCACATCAGATGCGGCCGAAACAAATAATTCAATCCCCTTTTCTTGTGCCTTGAGAGCCATGAGCTCTGTCGCCTTGTCCAGCACCTCGTGCAGATCAAATCCGACCTGCTCGAGTTTAACGTGTCCTGACTCGACTTTTGCGAGATCCAGAATATCATTGATTAAGTCAAGAAGATTCGTGCCGGATCTCCGTAAAATACCTAATTGCTCTTGCTGCTCAAGAGACAATGAGCCCTCCGAGAGCAGATCGGACATTCCTATGATGGCATTCATCGGAGTTCTGATTTCGTGACTCATGGTTGCTAAGAAATTGCTCTTCGCTCGGCTCGCACCTTCGGCCCGCTCCTTAGCTTGCTGGAGGCTGACTTCCGCATCCTTGCGCGCTAATTCATGCCCAATCCATTGCGCCGTGAGCTTCAAGAATGTTTTCTCATACCCGGCGAATACTCTAGTCCGCGGTGTTCTGCTTGAAAAACTCAATGTCCCGTATATTGCGCCATTTACGTGAATCGTGATGGCCGCAAAGGCTTGCGCGGTGCCTTGAAGTTCCTCGGATGGGGGTCTCCAGTCTGACTGCTCTGGAGAAGAAAAGGTGATCGCTTCTCGGGATTGGGTCGTCCATTCACAATAACTGCCGCGCAACTGATACCACCCCTCCGATGGGTGTTTCGATTCATGGCTCACGATCTGTTGAATCTCATAACGATCGCCATCAATCCGTGTCACCATGCCCGTGGACATCTCCAAGGTGCTGCACCCTAACGTTAACATCCGACGAAGTCGTTGCTCCCAGTCGGCGGTATCCACGGTGATTTCATGAAGTGCGCGGAGGAGGGTCTCGCTCGCCTTGAGCGCTTCCTCGGCCCGTCGGCGCTCTGTTATCTCTTCGATGAGAGTCTGTTTGCCCTTGCGTTCTTGCTCCAAACTCTCACTCAACACGCTATACACCACGCCCATGATCAGGAGGATTGAGATCCGAATGAGATGGCCTTCCATAAACACCGCAGGTCCATGCGAGATGTAGAGCATGCCTCCGTAGAGGGCGGCAATGACAGAAGAACAGGCGATCTTCAACTGGAGAGTTCTCATCGAGGCAGAGATGAGAATGATTAAAAAATAGGCGAGGTAGAGATCGGACCCCAGTTGTCCGGTTGTATAGATGATGCTGGAGGTAATCGCGGTATCGATGAGCAGCAGTATGATCGTAAAGGCGCGGCTCCCGACCAATTGGACGGGCAGGAAAAACGCGGCTCCGAGTAGAGACAATAGCCCCAGAACAAGAATTTCCTGGACTGGGCGGGCAAGGACGGTTTCCGGAGTATACAGAACCTGATAGGAAAGCACGATGGAAACGAGACTCTGTAGAATGAGGACCTGCGCGCGATAGCGGTCCATGCGCAGGTGGGTGCGAAAGTATACGGACTCCTGAACGCTGCTGTCAGGCACCATTTGTGTCTCCCCCTGTTGTCGAGGCCGTATGAGTCAGGAGCTTAGGCGCGGAAACGGCTATGCCTCAAGGTAAATTGCGTCGGTCTGACCATGATTTTTATGCGCACTGTTGTCCACATGGGTTTGTCGAGAGGAGCACGTACTATGCTTGTGCATCGTGTTGTCCAGCATCTGGTCATGAGTAACAATGTATTAGAATACTTAACTAATGTGGATCTGCAATTATTTTTCGTTTTCCTACATATCTGACCGAGCGGCCCGCGTTACTTCGAGTCTGCCTGAACCTTCCCGTATTGTGAAAATGAGGCCTGGTGTGCCCCCATAAAGAAAGCGGTTCAAGCGCAGATTGTGGCGAAGCAGAAGTACGCTGCACAGGGCCATGTGAACGTTAGCTATCTGGGGACGGATGGAGACTGGCTCTATCTGTCGATCGTGCTCGACCTGTTCAACCGCGAAGGGGCGGGCTGGTCGCGGAAACCATGCACGGCGGAGGACATCGTGACGGAAGCACTGACGATGGCCTGGTTCCGCGGGAAACCAGCCAACTCTTCCAGGACATGCTGAAGGCCTGAGGCATGGAGGAATCCATGAGTCGCAAGGGGAATTGTGGGGATCATGGGCCAGCTGAGAGCGGGTTCAACCGTATCAAAAATGAGCGGGGCCCTGGGCTGCACTGTGCAGCAAACGCAGAGGTGCCGGCTGCACGCTTCGATTACGTTGAGCTGTTTGACAACCGGACTCGACGACACTCGCCACTGGACGACACGTCACTGATGCAGTTTGCTAGATGAGTAGAGGATGGCTCGCTACGCTGTGCACCTCGTAGCATGAACCCCGCCCGATGGAAGACAGAAAATCGAGGGAAGCGCAGGTTTCTTGGCCCTGTCCACTTCGTGCGGACGGTCCCCTCTTCATCGCCGTATCACGATTGAGGCTGGCGCAAGGACTCTTCCGGCGTTCTCTACCCACAGCACCCGCTCGCGAAAACCTGCCGCTGCTGAGAGGCGCTCCAGCAACGCTCACATAGTTCGACGGTCGAATGGGTCATCCCATCGACGCAGGCGATTCGGCGTTGGCCCACCGCCCCACAGTCAGAGCAGGCGCCGGCGAGCGGTATGTCCGTCCTACGCTCTTGGGTTAGCATGAGACAGCATCTTGGTGTTCGGACGAGCGCGCCGATTGCAAACGGCCGACATGAACTCCTGACCGCCTTTGAGACTCTTCAGATTCCGCCACAACCGAACCGGTAGCGGCTCCACCTTGGCCCGACACAACTCCCATTGCATCTCGCGCAACTGGCCATTCAAAGAATCCACCGTTCTTTCCAAGTCAACGAGCCGGTCTGCCCCCAAGGACCTTCCTATTGTGAGCATGATGTCCTCCTTTCTTCTCTTAACTCGTACAATGCCGAATCACGCCGATGAGAACGCCTTCGATATGAAAGGTATCGGAAGGCTTCACGATAACCGGCTGCATCGCCGCGTTTGCAGGATGCAGCTCAATGTGTGAGTCCTTTTTGAAGTACGTCTTGATCGTCGCGTCATGATTCACCAACGCCACCACCGTTTGCCCATTTCTAGCCGTCTCCTGCTTCCGCACCACCACAAGATCTCCGGGAAGAATGCCATCATCTTTCATCGACTCCCCTTTGACGCGGAGTGCAAACGTCACGCCACCGCGTAACATGCTGGGTGGCACATCAATGAGTTCGGACTGGGGAACCGGCTCGATCGGTGAGCCAGCTGCCACCGTCCCCGCCATGGAAACTTCAGATGAACGCCCCAACTGATCCAACGTGACCTGGACCATGCCAGGAATACGCCGCATCCCCGCTTCATAACGCGCTACCGACACACGCGTCGTCCGCAACGCATCGGCCAATTGCTGCTGCGTCAACCCAAGTTGCACTCGCACTCGTTTCAGGTCGGCTGGCTTCATACTGTAACCAATGGTTACATATACTGCGGCATGCTGTCAAGCTGCTTCAATGGACTCCTTATAATGAAGCAGAAAGCACTGTCCAGGACTGGGGTCTGTGCATAACTCACTGTAATCCTCGCTCCCAGCACGGCAGTTTATAAAGGTGACGCATGAAACAGCTGTGTACTTCTAGGTTTTGTTGTTTCTAACTTATTTTTCTGGAAGCACCCCTATATCTAGTGGTAACGCGCCATTTTCGACCAATGCTCAACTATTAGGCAAAGACGTCTTGGCGACAGAGAAATGCCCCGTATTTTGGTGGTAGGCCAATCTTATTAACAGACTTATCCACAGAAGCTGGGGAGAGGGTTTCGTGAATATTTTTCTTGACCTTTTTCACAGAATAAGAACCTCCCGTTTCCCTGCGCACTCATAAAGTGAGTGTCGGGAAGAGTGCAATGCAGGATCGCAACAGATTGAGCGGTGCTACGTTCGGAGGGAAGGCCGATGCCCGACATGAACGCCATGATGGCTCAGGTCATGGGCATGGGCAGCAGACGAGGAGGATTTCCAGGCATGCAGAGGCACCAGGCTTCGATAGATGAGAGCCTCACCTATCTCTACGTGACCGACGTGCAGCTTACCAATCGAACGATGGACGAACCGCTGGATCAACCGATGGCAGGGGCAGGCAACGGGCGGACAGAAATTCCAACAGATCCGGACAGCACGTGCGGCGAAAAAAAGATTTAGATGTTTCCGAAACCACGCCTGTTAATCAGGAAAATATCTCCATGGGAATTACCGGCCTCTTCTAAGCGGATCGCGGAACCAGATGCACTGCACCGGCCTTAATCGCCGCAACAACCACTGAACCTTTATCGAGACCAAGTTCTTCTCTGGCTCCCCTTGTAATCACCGCCCGCAAAGGAAAACCACAATCGATTGTGACCTTGACCAACACTCCTTGCGGCAGCATCTCGGTCACCAGACCGGATAGGTGATTGCGCGCGCTGGTAACGCCGCTCCCCGCCTGTTCCAGTAAAACATCTTCCGCGCGAATGCAGACGTAGACGGCCGTGCCGCTCTCGTCCGCCCCTAAGCCCTTCAGTCTCGTCCCGTTCACCAACACGGTCGCCAATCCATTGTCGTTCTCGACTACATGACCCTGCACGACGGTCTCGATACCGACGATCTGCGCAACCGCCGCATTGGCCGGCCGAGAGAACACCTCCTGCGGCGCACCGACTTGCAGGATCTCACCCGCACTCATCACGGCAATGATGTCGCCCAGCGTAAGGGCCTCGGCCCAGTCGTGCGTAACGACCACCGCCGGAATTGCCAGCTGCTTGAGCAGCCTGCGCAGCTCACCACAGAGCTTCGCGCGTGTCGGTGCATCCAAGGCCGACAGGGGTTCATCGAGCAACAAGAGCTGCGGTCGTCTGGCGATCGCACGCGCAAGCGCCACACGTTGCTGCTGGCCGCCCGACAACTGCGCCGGCTTAACCTGTTCGAGCCCCTGAAGCTCCAACAAGGCGATCAGCTCACGGACACGCTCCCGGCGTGCCTCAGTCGGCAGATCACTCAATCCATATTCAATGTTGCCGGCCACCGTATGCATGGGAAAGAGCGCATAATCCTGCGGCATATAGCCGATCCTCCGCGCTTGCGGCGAGAGGCGAATGTTGGACGCCGCATCAATCCAGGTCGTCGAAGCGAACTGAATTCGTCCCTCTTCCGGCCATTCCAATCCGGCAAGACTACGCAGCAGGGTCGTTTTCCCGGATCCTGACGGCCCGAAGAGAATCAGGACTCGCGGAGGATCGAGCGGCAACGTGAGCCGTGCCGCCACCGTGAACCGACCTGGAAAGGTCTTGCGGCAATCAACCGTCAGCGCTGCGACCATACCACCCACACCTTTCGATTCATCGCGTAGACCAGCAGTAGCACACCGTAGGAGACCGCGAGCAGCAACAGCGCCGTCTTGGCGGCCCCGGCATAGTTGAGCGCTTGCACCTCATCATAAATATCGATTGAGACCGTCCTCGTCTCCCCTTCGATGTTGCCCCCCACCATCAGCACGACGCCGAACTCCCCCAAGGTATGTGCGAAACTCAGGACCGCGCCGGTGATGAGGCCTGCCGTCGATAGCGGGACAATCAGACGAAAGAAGGTCTTGAGCTTCGACACTCCGAGCGTCCAGGAAGATTCAATCAACCGTCGATCAACTTGCTCAAAGGCTGCAGCAAATGGTTGCACGGCAAACGGCAGACTGTAGAGAATCGACGCGAGGAGCAGACCCTCGAAGCTAAAGGGGAGCGGATGCCCGACCAGGTCGCTGTAAAATCGACCGACGGGGCTATGCGGACCGATCGCGACCAGAATATAAAAACCCAGCACCGTCGGGGGCAGAACGAGCGGAAGCGCGACAACCGACTCGACAATGAACTTCCAGCGCCATTTTGAAAAGGTGAGCCAGTAGGCGATGGGTAGTCCGATGACGAGCAACAGGGTCGCCGTGAGCAGCGCGAGCTTAACGGTAACGGCAATCGCCATCCAGTTCATCGATTACCTCGGCGCTGGAACGACAAAACCATAGCGTGTCATCATGGCCTGCCCCTCGGCACTCCGGATAAACGAGAGAAACGCCTTCGCACGTTCTTGGTTTTTCCCGCCCCTGAGCAGCACCGCACCTTGTTCGATGGGTGGATGCGCATCGGCGGGAATCTCCCAATAGTGGCCCGCTGCCTGCATCGGCGGTGCAAACGCCAGCGACAATGCAATGATCCCGACGTCCGCCGCACCGGATTCGACGAACTGGGCGGCTTGAGAAATGTTCTCTCCGAGCACCAGCTTGTCTTTGACGCGATCATAGACCTGCGCATATTCCATCGCGGCCACGGCCGCCCTGCCATAAGGAGCATGCGTGGGATTGGCGATGGCAATCTTCTTGATCGTCGGGTCACGCAAAATCTCCAGCCCCCTGGAGAGATCTAGGTGCGACCCGTTGCCGGTCCACAAGACTATCCTCCCGACGGCATACTGATAGAGAGAGCCCGGAACGGTCAGACCGGCTTCTTCCAGTTTCCTGGGATACGCGATGTCGGCGGAGAAATACAGATCGAAGGGGGCGCCATGTTGAATTTGTGCATAAAAATTACCGGAGGACCCGAGCGTCAGCTTCACATGATTGCCGGTCGTTCTCTCGTACTCAGCCATGACGCCTTTGAAAGCAAAATTCAAATCTGACGCCGCCGCAATCGTAACCTCCCCGGCGACCGCAATGTTCACGCCCGTGATGACAAACAGAAAAAGAGCGATCAGGCTTCTAATCAACGGCTGACCTCATTAGGACAATATGTTGCACATGCTGCGGGCCGCATCTTCAGACCACACCTCTGCGCGAATATCCGAAATCATCTTTCTAACTGGGACGGCCATACCACCGGCCGATACGCGGGCGTTTCGCCCGATTCCAACGGTGCCAGGCTGTATCGCCATGTTGCTCGAGGTCAGCCTGAGCTGTGTTGAGTCGCTGTGGACCGAACGTCTTGATGGTGCTCACGCTGAACAACCACGAGTCTTTCTCGGACCGACGGGGAAGGACTATCGGCATCCTCTGGATTTCTGGAATGCGCCGTCATATCCGGCCGTGTTCCTCGTATCACCGTGATCCAGGCAGGTACCATCAGACTACAATCGCACTTGGATACTGCCGTAAAAAAAGTCTGCGTCCTTGCTTCCGCCCGAGGGCAGGCCGGCTGACGTCGGCAGACGGTCGAAATAGCTCCCCTTAAACCAATGGTCGTACCCGGCCTCCAGGATTAAATTGGTGTCAATCCGCCAGAGACAGGCCAATTCGAGGTCGTGGCCCAGATAATTTCCTGATCCGCCCGTTATGTCCTGAAGAGCCCCAAATCCAGGCTGATTGGATCCGGCAAAGGCATCCTGGGCTTGCGCTAAATACCAAAACCTCTGTTTCAGAATCACCTGAAGGCCTGGCGTCGGCTTGACCACCACTCTCCAGCCTGGAGAACTGATGTTGGACCTGAAAAATGGCCCAAAATTTCCCGTTGGCATCATGTCAAAACGGCGGATCCCGAATAAACTATCGAACGTCTGGCTCTGGCTGCCGCCAGGTGTACGTGTGCCGCTGGCATAGTCGTATTCCGTGACAAACCGGGGGTACCAAGGAGCGTTGAACGTATAGCCCGCTTGCGCATGCCCCATGTAGGCAAAAAAATCCTGGTTGCCTCGTGTACCTGTTTGCACGATTCCTTCGAGTTCATAGTCCAGGCCTAGATCGCCAGCGAAGATCCCGTTATCGTCATCATCAACCTGGTTGAACAAGTCCGGACTGGCAGGATTTTTATGGATGCGCAACCCATAGGTATTGACCACTCGCCGAGTCGGGCTGACAGAATCATTGAGGCCCAGATAGTAGGGGCCAACGATCATCCAAGGCAATTGCCTGAACTCCCCCATTGTGCCCCAGAATGTTTGTTTGGAATTCTGTTTGTCGAGTTGCGTGGGATCTATCTGAATGGGCTCCGTGAAAAACGCGCGCACCCGCCAGCGGTTTTCTTTGCCCACATTCACATGCACGCCATCAAACGCGTTCGTCACATTCAGAAATACGCGGCGCCCGATGAGCCTGGTAGATCCGAATTCAAAGGTGATCCGACCTACATGCACATCGGTCCGCAAACCGGTACCAAGCGTGTCGTGAAAGGTCCCGGAAGCGAACAATTGCAAAATGTCGGTTCGATTGACAACGAAGCGTCCGTTAAAATCATTTGGGAGGGACTGGGCGTTCGTACGGGCATCCACTCCTTCAAACAAGAGGGAAAACGGTCCCTGCGTCACACCGAGACGAACGTGTGTCCTTAGGGGAATTTGCACATCGGTCTCCCCGAGTTGGCCCCTCCGCCAGGGATGGGAAATCGACTCAAACCGTGTGCGCTGTTGTGCACTGAACTCCACCCACTTCGGAAGATTCATGGCATCCCGCAACAATCGATTCCATTTCTGCTCGGACAAACGATAGAGCACATGGTCCGGCTGTTCGGTCCACGTGTTCCTGTCCTGTGAATCACGAATCCTTTCTACAACCCCTTGTGTGAGACTTTGCTCAACTGCCCTGTCCGGCATCGCAACGGGGTTCTGTGGGACTCCCTCGTCCGCCAGCGCGGCGCCGGTTAGAAGCAACATGGCGATCCCTATGGCCGGCACGACCCGGACTCCGACCGTCTCGTGTCCTGAGATTTTTCTCACAATGCAGTACCCCATTGTTGTTGAGCGATCAAGCGGACCGGATCATATATTGGTGACCCTGGTTTTCATTATCTGGCTCTAACCGCATCCGCATGTTAAGCGAGCATCCCGTTCCCGATTAATGCGGTCGGAGCCCTGCTACATTCTGACTCTCATCTGAAAATAGCAATAATCCGTATCTTTGTTCCCGCCGGCGGGTAAGTTGGCGGAAAGGGGGAGCCGGTCGAAATAGGACCCCTTGAACCAATGATCGTACCCGACATCGAAATCCAGGTTTTGGCTAACGGCCCATTGCACACGAAATTCAAGATCATGGCCTATATCGCTTCCAGATCCTCCGGAGGAATCTCTCAAGCCGGAACTTCCGAAACTATCCTTGCTCTGAGCCAAATACCAGAATCGCTGTTTAAGTTGAATGGTCCAACCTTGTGCCGGTGTCACAAGCACCCGCCACCCTGGGGAACTGAGGTTGGTTCTGAAAAATGGTCCGAAGTTTCCCGTCGGCATAAGGTCAAATCGTCGAGCCCCAAACAAGGCGTCGAACCCTTCGTCCTGGCTATCGCCGGGGTTGCGGTCTCCGCTGGCGTAGTCGTAGGTAATCAGAAATCTGGGAGACCAGGGAGCCTCAAACATATACCCCAGATCCAGATGCTGAAAATGGGCGAAATGATCCGTGACCCCACGGGTGCCGGTCTGCCAGTCACTCTCAAGTTCGTAATCCATCTCGCCTTGTTTGGGGTCTTTATAGAGACGAAGTCCGAAGGTGGAGTACGTGCGATGGTCGGCAACGGCAGCCACACGCTGGTCGTTCAAGCCCAAGTAGTAGACATCCAGATTGAGCCAAGGGATATGCCCGCTCTCCAAATAGGTCCCCCAAAAAACGGACTTATTATTTTGCCCATCGAGTTTCACATCGTCCCGAATGACCGGTTCCACAAAAAACGCCCTGAACCGCCAGGTCTGGCCCTGGCCGACTTGCCAATGGACCCCATCGAACGCGTTGGAGGTATTTCGAAAGTCGTTTCGCGCGATCAGCCGGCGACGACCGAAGTCCATCGTCATGCGTCCGAAATGCACGTCGGTGCGCAATCCGCTCCCCCCGACATTCTCCGCGGTCCATGACCCGAGTACCTGTAAAATATCCCATTCGTTGACCGTCCTGTTATCCGAAAAATCCCCCTGGTCATTGTTCCCATAGGCCCGTGAATCCTGCCCTTCAAAGAGGAACCGGTAGGGCCCATTGCCTCCCAATCCGACGCGCAACCGGGACCTGAGAACGATCTGAGGATCCGTGCTCCCGTTTCCAATACTCTGACTCGTGCGCCAGGGGTGGTCGTACGATTCAAATCGAGTCCGGTTTTCAATCCCCAGATCCACCCAATCGGGTAAATGCATGGCGGTTTTCAAATATCGGCTCCACTCAAGTTCCTTCTGTTGATTGAGGACCGCATCGGCTGGTTCGATCCAATTAGGTCCGGCTTGTGTCTCTGCCCGCTCTTTGATGCCCTTGATCACCTCGGAATAATTCGAACCGTGCTCTGCCATGGTGGACGAGGAGGATACCATTGATGGCTCGGCGGCCAGTGCGGCACCGCTGACGAGCAAGAGCACCATTCCGATGGCTGTCATGACTCTCACGGAAGGCCTTCCGTCAGCCGACACGTAGGGCATGGAGTGTTCCTGTTTCGCTGGTGTCATACCCGCCCAGTGCCTCGATCTCGTTCCGAAATGAGCGGCTCACAATGGTGTCAAACAGATGGGTCAGCGTTGGATGGGACTTCAGATACGCTTTGGGAACCACGAGATCGTATCGAGCGGCTTGAAGTGGCACAAAATCAAGGCCGAAGAGTTGCGCCGCAGACCGGATCCCGATCCCGACGTCAGCCTGACGGCTTGCAATCGCGCGCGCAATTTCGAAATGCGAAGCGACGACGGTGCCATAGCCCTTCACCTGATTCGAATTGATTCCCGACGCGCTCAGCCGTTGATCGAGCAAGAGTCTGGCTCCCGCCCCCTCTTCTCGGTTCACGAGAGTCACCAGAGGGTCCGCCACATCAGCAGCGGCATGGATGGACTTGGGATTTCCAGGACGGACAAGGAAGCCTTCTTCCCAGGTTGCGAATGTGACGACGTCATAGTTCGAACCTTTCAGCGCACGTCGGAGGAACGGCAGATTGGATTCCCCGGTCGTCGGATCAACGAGATGCAGCCCTGCGACATGAACCTCCCCCTGCTGCAAGGCCTGCAGCGCCGCTGTGCTCCCCATCGTCCAGCCCACGACAGAGGTCTGATCCTTCCGCTGCCGCATATGCGCGCCGGCGAGAAAAATCGCGGGGTCACAACCAGCGACGGAGATTTCCTGTTCAATCGCCTGACGATCGCGTGACAGGTTCACTCGCACCATGGCGCCCGATACCTGCCCATGCACATCCGTCACATACCCATCGGCTGGCACCGTATGCGAAAGCACCCCGCCCAATTCGGTGACAGGCCGCACGACCATATGAGTCCCTACCCTGGCAACCTTCACGCGAACAGTCGAGATCCTCTCATCGCGCCGAGGGAAATGACCGATCAGTTTCCCTGTAAGAACATCCGGCGCCTCCACAAGACTGAAGAGATCTTCCACACGACAGTTCAACGAAGCGGCCAGTCGAAGAGCGACCGCCGTGGTGGGCAAATAGAGATGGGATTCGATGGCTGAAACGGCCTGCCTGGTGATCCCTGATTGTTTGGCCAGTCCACCCTGCGAAAGACCCTGAGCGAGACGTAGATCTTTGAGATGATTCTGGAAATGTTCGACAGATTCTGCTCGGTTGGCTTGCCCCATAGTGAGATAATAAATAGCATGTATACTTACTAAAGGCAATTATACGCGAAGCAACAACGCTGCTTCACCCCGGTCTCTGTTCCTCACAGAGACCCCCCTGCCAACATCGATCCCGTAGAAACAATATCGCATTGCATGCGCTGCTCATAGCTAGTTGATCATGTGAGGGGTAAGATACGTCACAATTCTACCCGCACTCAATCAGCGATTGCACGATCTGAACGTTCATCCCAAGGAGAACTCTGATGCAGATTCGATGGAAGAGCATGACCACGCGCCTCCTGAGCGTCTCGCTCCTGGCTCTATCGCTCCTCTCGTTGCCGGCTGCTGCAGCAGACCAATTCGGTACCCCCAAAGGGGACGAAGGCACGCGTATTTTCAAGGCCACGGAGCATCCCCACTATAGCGGGCAGTTTCATCTATCAGGTCAGAAGACGACCCTCCTTGGGAGCATGCAGGATCGCGCCCCCTGGGATCACCTCGATTATGCCGGCAAGCACCTGACTCCGGTACAAGGGACGATCGACATTGAGGTGAACGAACTCACCAACAGCGGCCAGGTGGTCGCTGAGTTCGTCGAGGGCTCCGATCGATATCGCATCGTCTTTGATCGGTTTGCCGCAAAGGCCCCGTTCCAGGATGGGGGAATTGCGACCAGGATCTATGAACATGGTGACTCCGGAAACGGCGACTCGCTCTATCCAAAAACGTGGCTCTATCTCGGGGGGTGGGGCACTGCCACCGTGCACAAGAACGATCAGGTGCTCTACAAGGACTACGATGCCCATTTCATGGTCATGGAACGGTCCCGCGATCCCAGAACCCATGCGGTTCGCTATCCCGTGAAGCGGATTCTGCCTGGAGGGGAAACTGACCCGGCAGGTATGGAGATCGATCTCTGGGTCCGGTCGAAGGAACAAAACACCAACAACTTTCCTCCCTTTGAAACCTTCGTCCATCTCTGCTGGGATGAAGTGACGTGGCGGAGCGCTCAATGAACCGGTTGGTCAAATCCCTCCTCGCGGTGCTCATCGCGGCTCCTCTGGGATTCGGACCCCTGTCGACTCAGGCAGAGACTGCCTCTCCTGCGCCTGAGTGGAACTTCGATCGCGACCAGCCAGGCGCTCTTCCAAGCGAATTCTCAATTGGAACGATGTTTGATGGACGGCCGGCAGGCAATTGGCAAGTCCTCGCGACTGATCGAGCCAAGAGCCCGCCGCATGTGTTCGCCCAACTAATGGGCAAGGGAGCCGAACATGCCTACAAAGTGGTGCTACTCAAAGATGCCATCGCCTCTGATCTCAATCTTGCAGTATCGTTCTTGCCGATCCAGGGACAGGCAGATATGGGCGGCGGGTTGATTTGGCGGGCGGCCGATGATCGCAATTACTATCTGGCAAGGGCCAACCCGTTGGAACAGAACATTCGACTGTATCGGGTCGAAAAAGGTGTTCGACACCTGTTGCAAAACTTCGACCAGACGATTGACGTGAGGCAGTGGCACAAACTGCGGGTCACCCATCAAGGCTGCCGCGTGAACATTTTCTATGACGACGAGCAGGTCCTCGCTCTCTGTGACAAGACGTTCCACACCGGGAAGATCGGGCTATGGACGAAGTCGGATGCCGTCACCTACTTCGACGATCTCCAGTTGCAGGATATGAAATAAACACAAACGAGACAGACTAGATAGACAAGAGAAACCAGCCAGTCCTGATGCCTGCGTCGAGGCGTACTACTTCTTCTGCTTGGCGCGCGCCAGTGCCATGGCCATCGCCATCGTGCCGACTGGCTGTGGCTGGCGCTCCGGAGCATGCTGGGGTGTCGGCGGACGCCGGGTGCGCGGCTCGCGTGCTATTTCAGCTGATACCCCGACCGGGGCGCGGCTTGGAGCGGAGGCACTGACTGGCGCCTCGTCGAGGCGCATGGTCAGAGAGATGCGCTGGCGCTTCACATCGACCTCTAACACTTTTACCTTCACAATCTGGCCAGGCTTGACGACCTCATGGGGATCCTTGATGAACTTATTCGCCAGCACCGAGATGTGCACAAGGCCGTCCTGATGGACACCGACATCGACGAAGGCTCCAAACGCGGCGACGTTCGTCACCACGCCTTCGAGGACCATGCCAGGGTGCAAATCGGTCAGCGATTCGATGTCCTCTTGGAATGTGGCCGTCTTGAATTCTGGACGCGGATCGCGGCCCGGTTTCTCCAACTCAGTCAAGATGTCCCGCACCGTCGGCACACCAAACGTCTCATCGGTGAAGTCGACGGGAGATAATCCCTTGAGAACCGCCGGCTGGCCCATCACCTCCACGATACCTTTGCTGATGCGTGCGAGAATGCGCTCGACGACCGGATAGGCTTCCGGGTGGACCGAAGAACGATCCAGCGGATTGTCGCCGTCATTGATACGCAGAAATCCCGCGGCCTGCTCGAAGGTCTTCTCACCCAAACGCGGCACCTTGCGGATCGTGGTGCGATTTTGAAATGGCCCGTTCGCATCGCGGTACTCGACGATGTTCTTCGCCAACACCTTGTTCAGGCCCGACACCCGCTCAAGCAACGAAGCCGATGCCGTGTTGACGTCCACACCTACGGCGTTGACGCAGTCTTCCACGGTCGCGTCGAGCGACCGTGCCAGCGCCTTTTGGTTGACATCGTGCTGATATTGACCGACACCAATCGCCTTGGGATCGATCTTCACCAGCTCTGCGAGCGGGTCTTGCAATCGCCTGGCGATAGAAACGGCGCCGCGCAGACTGACATCCAATTCGGGAAACTCAGCCGCGGCAAAGGCTGAGGCTGAATAGACCGAGGCACCGGCTTCGCTGACCATGATCTTGAGTACTTTATGTTCAGGCTTCTGAACCGCGACCAATTTGATCACCTCAACGGCAAGCTTGTCGGTCTCCCGGCTACCCGTACCATTGCCGATCGAGATCAGTTCCACACCATGCTGCACAACCAGCCGTGCCAGCGTCGCCAGCGATCCCTGCCAATCGTTGCGCGGCTGGAGCGGATACACCGTCGTCGTCTCCAACAGCTTGCCGGTCGCATCGACCACCGCCACCTTGCAGCCCGTGCGAATGCCCGGGTCGAGGCCGAGCACGGCCTTCGGGCCTGCAGGCGCCGCCAGTAACAGCTCGTGCAGGTTGCGGCCGAAGATTTTGATCGCCTCGGCTTCCGCTGCTTCTCGCAACTGCACCAGCAGTTCCACTGTGAGATGCAGGTGCACCTTAACGCGCCAGGCCCAATCGCAGACACCCAGCAGCCATGTGTCCGCGCGACGACCACGGTCTTCGATGCCGACATGCGCCGCGATCGTCGCGATGCAGGGGTGCGGCACGGCGGCTTCGAGTACCTCGCCCAGGTTCAATTCAATCTTCAACACACCCAGCGTACGGCCACGGAACAGCGCCAGCGCGCGATGCGACGGAATGGTGCGGATGGTTTCAGCATAGCTGTAGTAATCCCGGAACTTTTCTTCCTCGGCCGTTTCCTTGCCTTTCATCACGATGGAGGTGACGACCCCCTGATCCCACAGGCGGGTGCGTAACTTGGCGAGCAGTTCGGCGGTTTCAGCAAAGCGCTCGACCAGAATATCCCGCGCACCCTCCAGCGCAGACTTTCCGTCCGGCACATTGATGGCCTCAACACCGTCTGATGCAGGCTTCACGTTCAGATACTTCGCGGCTTCCTGTGCGGGGTCGAGCGTCGGATCGTTGAAGAGGGCATTGGCCAGTGGCTCCAACCCTGCCTCGCACGCAATCTGCGCTCGCGTGCGGCGCTTGGGCTTGTAGGGCAAATAGAGATCTTCCACCGTCTGTTTGGTCGCAGCCGCTTCGATGCTCCCGCGCAGTGCGTCAGTGAGTTTCCCCTGCTCCTCGATCGAAGCCAGAATCGCCGCGCGACGCAGCTCCAGTTCACGCAGATACAGCAGGCGCTCTTCCAACGTACGCAGGTGCGTATCGTCCAGGTTGCCGGTGGCCTCCTTGCGATAGCGCGCAATAAACGGCACGGTCGACCCTTCGTCGAGCAGGGCGACCGCGGCCTTCACCTGATCGAGGCCCACACCGAGTTCCTTGGCGATGAGGGGAGTAATCTTCAGCTGTGCTGCGTCTGAAACTGTCTGGGTCATTGGAGAAACCATCTGTGTCCGTTACCGATCTTTCCGAACGCGGCATCACGCTGAGTGTTTGCCACTCGGAATCATGCGCGCGTTCTTGTTAGGGTGTGTTACAGGTCTTCGTTATTGGATTGGCGACGATTCTATTGCGATCGAGAAGATAACCCGCGCGGCATCGACCGGTCACGTCACTACACGCACATCCTTTCACGTTCAGATCAGGGACACACGTCAGATGAGAGCGAACCGCCACAAGCGCCTGGCATCACCGGACGGCATCCACATAGCCTCTCAGCTAATCGGCAACGAGAATCCCTAGGCGCGAAACGGTTGAACATCCCCGGATTTACGCAACATCTTATCCACTTCATCCAGGTGCAGCTCTTCACCGACGATCATCTCCCTTGCATACTCTTCCAAAAGAATGGACTTTCCTTCGGAGACTTTCAGTAGTTCATAATAGGACGCGACAGCGGCTTTCTCGTGCGCCAAACTTTCACGCAAGATATCTCCCACATCGTGCTTCTCTGTTTCCAGTAACGTGCCGATTTTCAACGAGGGGTGTCCACCTAATAAGGTGACCAGTTCCCCGGCTTTATGCGCATGGGCAAGGCTCTCGTCCGCATTACTTTTCAGCCACGACACGATCGGAATGCGGTTATATCCATAGACCATCAGCGAGTAATGTGTATAGCGTACGACTCCTGCCAACTCATACTCCATAATGCGGTTGAGAATCCCGACCGCCTGCTCCGTTTCTTGAACGTTCATCTCATGTCTCCTCTTGTGTAGTATAAGACGCGCCAGCGTCTCACGACGTCAGCCTAGTATCGTGGCATAGCGAAGAAGCCTGTCCGCCGGGAGACAAGTCTACTGTAAAACTTCCCGCGGATCCACCAGCCCCGCTCGAAGCACACCATGTGACCAACCCGGGCCGCTCAATAGTGTACATCTCATGATCGGATGCTAGCCGTGAGAACGCCCTACGCTTGAGGCACGCGCCCACGCAGGCGCATTGCGCCTACTCTCAGGGGTGGGTTACAGTGAAACCTCCCTGAGTTGGAGAACCGTGTGATGGAACAAGTTGCCCAATCGGTAGAAGGACAGTCGTCGCTGAGACAGCCCGGCGCAATCATGTTCGTGTCATGTTATGAGCTGGGGCACCAGCCTCTTGGCATCGCCCAACCGATGGGATTTCTCGAACAAGCGGGGTTTACGCCGGTCGGCCTCGACATCGCGGTTGAGACCATCGATGAGCCAGCCCTCCGTCTCGCGCAATTTGTCGGTATCTCGGTCCCCATGCACACGGCGATCCGGCTTGGGGTGCGGGTCGCCGAGTTGATTCGGGCAATAAATCAGGATTGCCACATCTGTTTCTATGGACTCTACGCCTCGATCAATGCGGAGTATTTGCTCCAGAGGCTGGCCGATTCTGTGGTGGGCGGCGAGTATGAGATCCCGCTGGTTTCACTCATTGAGGCGCTCGATCGAGGCCAGCCAATCAGCCTCCTCGAAGGAGTCAGTTCTCGAAACCGGGTGGTCGATCCTTGGTTGCAGCGTGTCTATGCTTCAACGGCCTCACCGGTCACGCACCCAATCCCAAGTCGCGGCAGACTCCCGATATTGGACCACTATGCCCGGCTCGAACAGAACGGCACGGAGCGGTTGGTCGGATACGTTGAGGCCAGCCGCGGATGCCTCCATCACTGTCTCCATTGTCCGATCGTCCCGGTCTATGACGGGCGCTTCTTCCTCGTCCCGAAAGCCGTCGTCCTGGAGGACATCAGGCGCCAGGTGCAGGCAGGCGCGACACATATCACGTTTGGGGACCCGGATTTTCTAAACGGGCCGGGACACTCCATGAGCATCATTCGCGCAATGCACGAGGAGTTCCCACGCCTGACGTTCGATTTCACCGCAAAGATCGAGCACCTCTTGAAGCGCTGCACACTGATGCCGGAATTGAGTGCTCAGGGGTGTCTGTTCGTGATCTCTGCCGTGGAATCGTTCAGCGATCATGTGCTTGAGCTGCTTCAGAAAGGGCATACAGGAGCGGATATCATGACGGCCCTCGGCATTCTACGCGAAGCCGGCATCGCGCTTCGCCCATCGCTCGTCGCCTTCACGCCCTGGACCAGCCTGAACGATTACCTCCTCATGTTAGACATGGTGGAAGAACACGATCTCATCGACGCAACCGATCCGGTACAATTGAGCATTCGTCTCTTGATTCCACCTGGGTCGGCTCTTCTCGCTCAGTCAGACATTCAGCGATTTCTCGGTCCTCTGGATCAGGCCGGCTTTCAATATCCCTGGACGCACCCGGATGAGCGGATGGATCGGCTGCATCAGGCTGTGCGTGCGATCGTGGAAGCGAGCGCCAAGGAAGAGGAAGATGCGCTAGTGACGTTTGGTCGCATTCGAGCGATTGCCGATGAGATAGCCGGCCGTCACGCTGTGGCATCGACTCGAACAAGGGTGCACAGGCCTGATCGTCCGAAGCCGCCTCGTTTGACAGAATCATGGTTCTGCTGCGCGGAGCCGACGACCCAGCAATTCAAGCCGCTGCAAACAAAGGGGCATGGGGAAATTTAGAATTTTAGCAATATCGTATAGTTGAGAGGGGGAATGAGAAGTGATATCTGAACTCATGACACAAGGCACACAGATCCAGGAACTATTAGGGTTGAAACTACCGGCAGTGGCCGTCGCGTTTCAAGATACGGCTCCGGCAGGCATTCCGCGGGTCACCGCCCCTGCACCAGCAGGATGCGGCTATTGGAAGTTGGCAGCCGAGGGGCAGGTTTTCTATACGGAGGCCTCGGATCACTATACCTGTCCGGTCGGGGCCCACACCCATGGCGTGGATCTCCCCCCGCAGGTCGCGACGGAGCTGAACGTGCTCGTGCAGAATATGGTCGGGATGCAGTATCTCACGATGGCAGAAATTCCGATGATCCCGCGTCGCCAAGGGACCTTTCACGTATCCGTCTATGCGCCACTTGCGCAGGCTACCTTCACGCCGGACGTGGTGCTGGTCCGCGGGACCGTCAAGCAGCTGATGTTGCTAGCGGAAGCAGCACAGGCAGCGGGCATTGCCGGCGGTGGCGCAACGATGGGACGGCCGACCTGTTCCGTGCTGCCGGAATCACTACAATCTGACACAACCGCCACCAGTTTTGGCTGTATTGGAAACCGCGTCTATACCGGGCTCGGGGATGACGAAGGCTATTACGCCATTCCCGGGGCAAAAGTAGCCGCCGTGGTCCAGAAACTGGCAATCATCATAGAGGCCAATCGTCAGTTAGAGGTATTTCATAAATCACGCGTAGGAACAGTCCCTACGACCGCTCGATAAAGGGCACCGATGCAGAGGCTGCTGCTGCTCCTGCCGACGAGGACCTATCGAGCCGACGCCTTCCTCGCGGCAGCGCGCAACCTGCATGTCGTTGTCACCATCGGATGTGAACGACACCCCGAAGAGCCGACCAATTCGTCGGACGAACTCTTGCTCCTCGATGTTCGAGATCCACAGGCGGCCGCTCCTATCGCGGTTGCATTTTCCCGACAGCACCCCATCGACGCGGTGATCGGAATGGACGATGTCACAGCCGTCACCGCAGCCGCCATTGCACAGGCGATCGGCTTGCCTCACAACTCTGTTGCCTCCGTCACTGCTGCCAGGAACAAGCGCCTCATGCGCGAGCTTCTCTCTGGACAGAACATTTCCGTCCCTCACCATACCGTCTTCCCTCTCGACGGTGATCCAAAGGAGTTCGCCAAACAGGTTGACTATCCCTGCGTCTTGAAGCCGCTGATCCTCTCCGCCAGCTGTGGAGTGATCCGCGCCAATGACGAGGAAGAGTTCAGACATGCATTTTCTCGCGTGGGTGCACTCCTCGCCAATATGGGTCTGGTGACACAGGACGAGCAGGCCCGTTGGATCCTCGTCGAGGATTTTGTGCCGGGGATCGAAGTCGCCTTGGAGGGTATGCTCTCAGAGGGAACGCTGCAACCGCTGGCGATGTTCGATAAGCCCGATCCGCTCAACGGCCCGTTTTTTGAAGAGACGATCTATACTACGCCTTCCCGTCTCTCCTCCGACCTACAACAGACCATTATCGCCTGTGCGGGTCGAACGGCGCAGGCGCTCGGACTGCAGGAAGGACCGGTGCATGGGGAATTCCGCGTGAATGAGCACGGAGTGTGGGTCATTGAGATGGCGGCACGCGCCATCGGTGGGCGCTGTTCCAGCACGCTGAACTTCGCCTCCGGCATGTCGCTCGAAGAACTGATCATCCGCCACGCATTGCGGATGCCGCTCCCTCCCCTCACCGGTCAACAGCAGGCAGCGGGAGTGATGATGCTCCCGATTCCTTACGGCGGCAGACTGCATGAAGTGCGGGGGCAGGCTGAAGCTAGCGCTGTGCCTGGGATTGCAGAACTGACGATTACAGCGGAGCCAGGCGATGACCTGGTCCCGCTTCCTGAAGGGACACGCTACCTGGGGTTTCTCCTGGCACGGGGCACGACACCGGAGGAGGTGGAGCGGTCACTTCGTGATGCCCACCGCCGATTGACGGTGGTCATCAGCGCCTCTCCACCATCCTCCCGACCACAAGTCCTGAGTTTCTGAAGGCCACGACGCCTGCCGTTGGCTAGCTCGACTTCTTCCGAACCTCTGCGGTCGTGTTCCGCGACCACTCGTCCAGACTCTTGCCCTGTGCCGCCACGTCAGGAAGGCCGGTCATATCGTGCACCCATGCGCCCTGCACGACCTCACCATCGTCCGTCACACCCTTCTTGATAGCCTCAAGTTCTTTATCAAACCGTTCTGGAGCCTGCTCAAGAATGCGCCTGATCTTCCACTTCGTCGTCGGTTTCCCATCCGCATCCAAGTCACAACCGTAATGGACGAGATCTACCTTTCCAGTGCTGAGCACCTTGGCTAACATGCGATAGGTCACACCTGAATTGGACTGAACCAGCGCGGCCTTATAGAGACGCTCGCATTTGTCCGGATCCACTTCTAATGCCGTAAGATCTTCGATCACTTTAGCGGCAACTTCCGGGGCTGTATCCACTTCTCCCATTGTAGTCTTCCTCCCTGCAGGGGTTGAGATTCCTGGCAATACCGACCATGACCCTATCAGACTATTCTCGAGGAGAGCAAGACGGGCGCAGCCCGTTCAAAAAGACCGTCCTCTTCGTTTGTTTGGTTTCTCTGGTTTATCCGGTTAGTCTGGTTCAACCAAATAAACGAGACAAACCAAACAAACCAGAGCAACCAGTTGGCTTCACAGCTATCGAGAGCGCCGCTCGAGGGAATACCCGTCGTAGCCGCAGGGGTCTGGCAGCAAGAAAACCGACTTTCCCAATAGCCTGCTAGATCTCCGCTTAAGACTCCGCTAGACTTCTATTCCTTGGAAATGAGGGACCGATGCGGGATGAACAGATGACCAACTATTACACGCTACTCGAACTCTTACCCACAGCCTCGGACACTGACATCAAAAAAGCCTGGCTTGAACAAATCCAGGTCTGGCATCCGGATCGCTTCACCCATGCGCCGGCCTTACACCGAAAAGCAGAGGCCCGGACACAGCTCATCAACCAGGCCTATCAAACACTCAGCGACCAGGCCGCTCGCACAAGTTACGATGCCAAAATACAGCCTTCGGCCTCCCACAGGCCAGCCCCTGGCCCATCTCCTACATCAGGGCCGTCGTCTGCATCCTACGCCGCTACCCCGCCACGTTCTCAACACGCCCCCCGACCCCGCCAGGATCCTCGCGGACCGCAATCCCTCATCATGCTCTCACGGTCAGGCCAACCCATACTCATGGTGCCTGCCATTCATCTCTACGTCGACCCTCGGGAGCACTTCCCCTACGACTTTCAAGGATTCGTGCGCATCGCCGGAGCCATTCGAGAGCCTCTTCCTGCCGGCGGCTATGCCATTGCCGAAGCACCAGAACTCTTGTGCATCAAGAGCCTCGGCGTGGAAGAACTCTATACGATCTTCTCGAATCCTTCCGACAATCGCCTGCCCTTTCTTCGCGAGCTCGAACAATTTCTCGCCTTCCCATCTCGGTTTCTCGTCATTGAAGGAACGCTCCAACACCGCAAAGCCGGAGGTCGCCTCAACCAATATCATAAGATTGGATTGATCGATTTCCTCGACGCCCTCACCGCGCGATATGGTATCCAGATCATCTATGCGGATACGCGGGACGAGGCAGAAGAACGGGTCGCCAACCTCGCCGCCCTGCACTATGCCTACTATTTTGCCGAGCAACAGGGATTCGGGCGATGTCTTACAGAGAATGATTTGTAGGACATGATGGCCGATGGCTCGGATGGAAAACCGTATCTCGTGAAGCGATTCGGACTTTCAGCGAAATACGAACGACGCTTCACGAACGACGAGGCTGAATCGTTCCTTCAGCTTCCCGCTCCAAACGCAAGCTGTCGCCACGCTTCGTAGATGACCACCGCCACTGCGTTGGAGAGATTGAGGCTCCGGTTTCCCGGAACCATGGGGACGCGGAGACGCTGTTGCGCACCAACCGCCTCCAGAATCTCAACCGGCAACCCGCGACTTTCCGGCCCAAATACAAAGGCATCACCGGCGGCATACTCGACCTGGTCATAGCGCTGGGTGCCTTTGGTGGATACGGCAAACATACGGCGAGCTTTGACACGAGCAACACACTCAGTCCAGCTTTCGTGGACCGTGATGGTCGCAAATTCATGATAGTCCAACCCTGCCCGCAGCAATTGCTTATCCTCCAGCGTAAAGCCCAGGGGTTTCACGAGATGCAATCTTGCACCTGTATTAGCGCACAGTCGTATGATGTTGCCGGTGTTCGGGGGAATTTCCGGTTGAAAGAGAATGACGTCGAACATGGGGTGTGCAGTCTAGCACGGTCACGTAGATTTCCACGATGCAGGCCAATGAACGGGAAGAGTCGAACAAGGAGGCGGCTTATTTCACCATCACATGGCTTCTTGGTATAGTGAATCTCCATGGTGGAATGCACATACGCTCATGCATAGATCGCTGCCATCTCGCATGCAAGATCCTGTCGTCCGGCCAAGATGTCACCACATCGCCATACTCATTGGCGTGCCACTTATTGTAACGTTAACGATGGCGCCCTTCGCCTTCGCGGAGGATCCAGCGCTACGCTCAGAAGAACACGTCGCCGAACGCGCGAAAGCTGTATGGGAGAGTGGTGCGATCAACTCTGCGCTCGAGATCCTGGACCAAGGGATTCAGGACCATCCTCACGCGCTCACGCTCCAGAAATTACGCGGTGATATTCTTGCCGCCTCCCGAGGCTTTCAAGACGCTGTTGAGGCGTATGAGACGGTCCTTGCCAGGGCACCAACCGCGTTGAATGTACGATGGGCCAAGTGGAGTGTGTTGACTCGGTCGGGACAAGGAGAGGAGTCCATCGCCGAGTTACAACGCATCGCAGGAATCGATATTCAGAATCCACTAGTGCATCTGCGTCTGGCACAAGAACTTCGAAAGCTCGATCGGCTTGAGGACTCGCTCGAATCCTATAAGAAGGCCGTGGAACTTGCTCCTGATTTACTCGGCTGGCGATTAACGTTGGCGCGGGCGCGGTTCGACGTCCTGGATTATCAAGGCGCGGAGGCTGATGTGCAATACGTGTTGCACAAGGTGCCCCCCGGTTCTCCGCTGGAGCTCCCTGCCAGGAATCTGCTCTCACAAATCAATGGCACCTCCATCGATCGAGGCCGACGCTTTGACCCAATTCTGACTCAAGACATGACAGGGGCCCAGCGTAAGGAATGGGCCTCCATTCGCGCAGACGCATGGAGGCTCTTCTCGACGGGTCAATACCATGAAGCTGAGCCGATCTATCAAAGAATGCTGGCGCTCAATCCCAATGACGCCCTAGCCAATTATCAATTAGGGCTGACCCTCATGCAGCTGGGCCGGTGCAAGGACGCGCTGACCGTATTTGGGAAGATATCCAACCTTGATCCCGGCGACGAAGACTATGCAGATACGGTGTTTCGGATGGGCCAATGTCTCGTGGAGTTAGAACAGTGGGAAGACGCGTTCGTTCATTTTCAAACCCTCTATGACGCGGCCGTCGAGTTTGAACAGAACAACAAGACTGTTCAACTTCCACCGGGCACCCGTGTGTTAGATCAAAAGAAGATCGCACGATGGCTCGATAAGGTGCGGCCCCATGTCCCTGAATTGGCAACGCTGGCGGCTGATGAAGCAACAGCCCGCGTCCCCTCCGGCGATCCTTCTCCTGCCGCAGTCTCTCCGGAAAAAGAACTGTATGCAAGAGCTGCCGAACGGTTTAAACCGCAAAACCCACTGGATACACGTGCATCGCTCATGGGCAGAGACGCCGATTTCAGCTGGTTTCGATTCGTCATCCCAGCGAGCAAGGTCGTACGAGATGATTTCCCCACCGGCGCCCATGAGTTCATTCCACTGAACCCGGGGGACAGCTTTCCTACCACACAGCCAGAGATCTACTTGGTATTTGGGCTGGTGTCTGCCTCGTTCGATGCGGTGCCCCTCACCGCACGCTGTGGCCTGGAAACATCCGAGATAACCGGGGAGCACCGTACTGTTGCACAGGACCGAGTCATGACGACCATGAACGACCAGTCCGGCTACTTCATGTTAACCTCTCCAAAAACTGGATGGATAACCGGCCTCTACCACTGCGGGCTGTTCACGGGAGAGCGGATGTCTGCCGATACCCTTGTGGATGAAGTCAGGTTTCGAATCCTTGCGCCGACTCAGTCGTCGTAACGGACGCGGCGAGAGGGCTGGTGAGGCTGAACTGGCCTGGATTGAGGCGTCACTCAGACGACAATACGTTATGACTCATGCCTCCCCTCTACTTGGTGACTTAGTTAAACGAGACGTCCGGAATTTTCCAGGCAGCGGTTCCAACGTTTTTGAAGGACCCGACAGACAGGGATGAGTGTTTAGGGAACGACTCCCTCCCTCCGTTGTTAATCGTATAGACTTCTCCTTCTATTCGCGTTAATTTTGGCGCTCTGAACAAAGACCACTCACCTTCAACGAGGAGAAATCCATGACTCAACACATCGTGCTTACCATTCTGGTCGCCAGTACTCTCATGCTGCCGGCGATCACCACTGCAGGCGACAAACCGTCTGAGCATGGTGTCGCTGTCAAAGCCGTAAAAACGATGTCCGAAGCGGACCAGACGGCACTCGCGCTCAGTGGGGCACCGGCGCACATTGCAAAAGAGGCCGGTATCATGATCTACGGCGCCGGTGGCACGCTGACCGAGACCAAGAAGAGCGCCAACGGCTTTACCTGCATCCCTTCCGTGATGAATCTCCAGGATCCTGACCCCATGTGTATGGATGCGGCCGTTCAGCAATGGATGACCGACCTCAAGAACCACGCGCCGAAACCGACGAACACGGTGCCCGGCATCGCCTACATGGCTCGCGGCGGTGCACACTTTGAAAAAGATGGGAAAATCGTCATGGCGGGGGACGGGGCCAAGATTGTACAGGAGCCCCCTCACTGGATGCTCATGTGGCCCTTCGATGCAGCAGCCACGAAGCTCCCAACTATCCCGAATCCCTCCGGCGTTTACATCATGTTCGACGGCAGCCCCTACGCGCACCTCATGCTGGACCAGGACCCTGGTAAAATGAAGTAATCGCCTCACCCCGTGCAGAGGGCACTAGGGCTCTCTGCACGGTAGAAGCTCGCCGAGTGGAAACACCTCAAGGAGGTGGCCATGGAGAGAGGAGCTGACGGCGGATCGTTTCAATCAAGAGAGACGAAACGACGCTTCACGGACAACATGCCTAACTACCCCGATTAAGCAATTCCGGCAATTCACTTCTGTCCGAACGGACCTTCAACAATTCGACGAGTTCAATTTGTAGCGTGCGATTAAGACGTTGCCGTGCCTCAATTGGCAGGCGAATAAACTCCACCCCGAACTCATGGCCCTGGACCCATTTGATCCTGCCAAGGTCAATGGACAGCGCCGGCGTCTGATTGGGAAGCAGGACACTCACGCGCACGTCACTGCCACAGAGAACCTCACGATCGCACATAACGGAGCACCCCATCAGCGACAGGTTGGTCAGATTGCCTTCGCCGATGAATGGAGCCCCTCCGAAAATGACCGGATAGAAAAGCGGAAACCGATGATAGGTCCGAGAATAATGCAGTGGCGTCATCACAGCCTCCGTGACGCCGGATTGTACCGAAGCAGGCACGATGAGCGGTATCCTACCTTAGGAGGGGGAGCCTGATGCAGACTTGACTTGCCCTAATTAGCAATTCTCTTTCGAGGAACCAGACCATGTCCTACACTGACTGGGCAAGAAGATCTGTGTGTCATTAGAGGAAGACCCATGGCGAGCCAAGAGAGGCAAGCCGATCGCCTAACGATATTGGTCATTTGCGCCTTGAACCTCTGGTCCTTCGTGCCCGTGGGGCCCATTGGCCTCTCACAGGCTGCTATGGGACCGGACGAACCTCCGACATTTGTGGCCTGGCCCGAGAAGGGTTTGGGACTGTCGGTCGATTTAACCGGATTCAAGAGGGACATTGACCAGGTCAAAGAAGACGGTCGCCGCTATTTCACCGCCTCGCATCCCACGACCGGGCTGAATGTGTCTGTCACCCTTGAAAAAGTGCCAACCCTGGCGTCGGTACAAGGCTGCAGGGACCAGCTCCAACTGATTAGGAAAGGTCCGTTAGTAACCCATGGGCACGACATCAAACTCAACACCTCCGGTGAATTACCGACCCTTGAATATACCCTTCGCAAGTTCCGAGGAGTCCGGCTGGATCAAAAAAATATCTACGCCTGCCTGGCACAGGATAACGTCTACGCCGACATCCAACTGTCGAAGGTGCAATACACCACAGCCGATGCGTCGGCCTTTCAATCGATTCTCAAATCCGTCCACTTGCAGCCAGAACCCTCAAAAATCATACAGCCCCCGCCACCCCCACCGCCCAACAGCAGAGAATTACTCGATATAGGAAACGCGCTCTACCGAGGCAACAGCTACGCCCAAGCCATTCCACCCTATCAGAAAGCGTTCGAGCTTGAAAAAGCAGACCCTGAACTCGACCGGACTCTCTGGCGCGTCCTGATCGACAATTTAGGCAGGGCCTATGGAATGACCGGTCAACTCACTAAAGCAAGAGCCACATTTGAACAGGGGATACAGGCCGACCCCACCTACCCGATGTTCCACTACAATTTGGCCTGCACGTTTGCGAAAATGAACGACCTCCATCATGCGATGCGGTCGCTCACGACAGCGTTTCGCCATCGCAAGAATCAAAGTCCCGGCGACATGGGAATGCCCGACCCACGACAGGACGCGTTCTTTCAGCACCTCATGAAGAACGAGACCTTCCGGAACTTGGCCAACGATCTAACCGCTACAAAGAGCTAGCCCACATTCTTCATGACGGTTCGTCGCGAAACGGCCGGAGAGCGCTCACATCGTGCAGCGTTCATGGAATTTATGAGATACGAAAGACGACCCGACGAGATACAAGTGGCGAGGACCGGACGCGGTGGGTGACTGGCGGGGCTGGACAACCGGTCAAGCAACAATGGTTGCTGACACATTGTTCTCCCCTACCTTCCTTACGGTCGCACGAAGAGCCCCCTGGACAACGCTCACAAATATCCCTACTCTTACGCGTCTCTGTATCCACTCGATATTTCAATGAGACGAACCTCAGATTCAGTGCTCTCGCGTTTCATTCATGATGGAGGCGGAAATGAGCGAACAGTGGCTTGCGTGGAAGACAGAAGGAGTCAAAGAAGAGAAACCGGAAATTGATTTCAATGGGAAATGGAAGAACCTATTGGGGTCAGAGATGGAAATCCAGGTACACCAAGAACAAATATCGGGACATTACAGGACGGCAGTTGGTGCTCCAGGACAGTATGAGAAATTTCCACTTACGGGGTTTGCTAACGGAGACCTTATCTCATTTGTTGTCAGTTGGGAAAAGTATGGCTCGATAACCGCTTGGGTTGGCCAACACGCACGAGACCAAGATGGCAAGAACGAACGGATCGAAACCGTTTGGTACATGGCTAAGAATATCGGAGGGCAGTCTGAGCCGGGGACCCTATGGGGGACATTTCTTACCGGGCCTAACACATTCAAAAGAGCCTAACCCTGGCCCGAAATAGCCGTAGCCAGCCTCACGCGAAAATCAAGACTGACTAAAGAGACTTGTTGCGGTGAGCGACTGGCGAGAATTTCCTCTCGTGAAACGTGAAGCGCTTTGGGACATCAGTACGAGACGCGACGCGATTGAATGCGTTGCTCACTGAAAGCTGACCGCTTCGGGTGCGAGATACGACCGACGCTTCACGAACGACCAGGACCGGACGCGGTGGGAGGCTGGCAGTGCCAGGACATCTGGTCCGGCAACCCATTTTTCTCCCCAAATGTTGAACCCATCGTACGTGAAGCGGTTAAAGCGGAGGAGGCTGACATGCGACCGAGGAAAACCAGCACCGCGTTATTGGTGCTCACGCTGCTTGTCGCATTGACGGGATTGCCGGCCTTCGACGGATGGAGCATGGGATCGCGAGTCCCGACAGTCGGCATGCAGGCAGAGGATTTCAGCCTGATTGACTTGGAGGGCCAGCCGCAGAGCCTGAGTCACTATCGCGGCAAGATCGTGCTCATGAACTTCTGGGCCACCTGGCGCAAGTCCTGTACGACGGAAATGCCGGCCATGCAAGCCATCTTCGACAAGCTCCGTGATAAAGGCTTTGTGGTACTCGCGATCAATGAGTTGGAAGATGATGCAACAGTGCGAGCCCACATCAAACAGCACGGCTATACGTATCCGGTCCTCATGGACCGTGACAACAAAGTGGCCAATCAGTTCGGCGTGTTTGGGTTACCTGTCAGTGTCTTTGTCGACGAGAAGGGTATAGTGCAGGGGTACATCAAGGGCGGGCTGCTCACTGAACAAAAGATCCAGGAGGTAGTTGATCGGCTTCAGTCCGCAAGCCACGGTTAAAGCTGCTTCGCTCCGATCATAGCCCACGAAGAGTGTGCTTCAATGACTGGCTGTTACAGTAGTGGCAGTATGGCTCGTGCTGCCGAGCGTTATCGCGTACCTGCAGCTGGCAGCGCATGCTGCACAGCCTGCGCATCATGACGCCCCTACCCCTGCCACCGTACTCGTTCGTGGCTTTGTATGGCTGCCGATGCGATCGAGGGAACCTCGGTCCACCTAGCGCCTGTTGACCAGGTCGATTTCATCGAGCAGGGACTTATCGGACCACAGGTCAGTGCTGCCCTCGGTTCTCAGCCACCAGTGCGTACACCGCCAGTATTTCTCCGCCCTTGCGCGTTCGCGAGGAACAGGTCACTGCCAGCAGGCGTTCCGCGAAGGAAAATCCGTATCGAGCGCCCTCAATTATTTGTGGTCTTCGAGATCGTGCGTCCGGTCAGATAAAAAACCTAGGCCGGCACCAGGGGCAGGACGCAAGGTGAGAGGAAGGAGAGCAGCCCTGCCGGGATGGCGATGAAAAATGTGGGCGTCGTTCCGCCCAGGGAGCCCACATCCAGATAGAGGTTGTGCTCTTCCGCTATGAGTGTCTTCAACCAGTTCTCGTGCTTCGGGCATATACAGTCAGGCCGTTGGCGGACTTGTCCAGGATACTGCAAGTAGTGACGCGAGCCGGGAGTCTGTATAATCCGACACCGGCATCCCGATGGACAGATCCCACGACATAACCTTGTGAACACACTAACAGCTCGCCCCTCACGGATACGCTGGCTCATCCTCGCCTTGCTCTTCTTCATCAGCGTCGTGACCTATATCGACCGCGTCAATATTTCAGTGACCGCGCGTCAGATGATGCCGGCCTATGGGATGACCGATCAACAGATGGGATGGGTCTTCTCGGCCTTCGTCATCGGCTACGCCCTGTTTCAGATTCCCGGTGGATGGTTGGCCGATCGCTGGGGTGTCCGCGTGGTGCTCACCGTCGCGCTTCTCTGGTGGTCGATCTGCACGGCCTTCACAGCCATGGTGGCTGCGTCTTCACTCGTGAACCTGTTCGGGCTTGTCGGCGCACTGATGTTTGTGCGGTTCTGCCTGGGGATGGGAGAGGCCGTCGCGCTGCCGGCTTTCAATCGCGCCGTCACCAACTGGGTCCCGGCTGACGCGCGAGGTTTCGGCATCGGGATCGCGATTGGAGGCATCGGTTTAGGTTCTGCTATTACCCCGCCCATTGCCGCATGGGTGATGGTGAACTGGGGATGGCCGACCGTGTTCTATCTCGCGAGCCTGCTCGGAATCGGGATGGGACTCCTCTGGTGGCTCCTGTCGCGCAGCCATCCACACGAACATCCCTGGGTCAACGCAGGTGAACAGGCCCTGCTCAAGCGTGAACCGATCACCACCACGCCTGTACCCTGGCGAACATTCAGACGGACCCCCACCATCTGGTGGTTGGTGATCAGCTACAGTTGCCTCGGCTATGTCGCCTACGTCTATCTGTCCTGGTTCTACTTGTATCTCGTGAATGTCCGTGAATTTGATGTGCTCCGAGGCGGAATTTATGCCTCTGCTCCCTTTCTGGCCATGCTGGTCTTTTGTCCCCTGGGCGGCTGGGTGACCGATCGACTCGTAGCCCGCTACGGTCTCACCACCGGACGAGCGGTAGCCGGCATGACCGGCATGGTCCTGGCTGGGTGCGCGATTGCACTGGGTGGCGTCGTCGACTCTCCCTTCCTGGCAATCACCAGCCTGTCATTCGGCGCGGGCTGGCTCTATTTTGCGGTTGGCGCCTACTGGGCCTCGACGACTGATCTGTCTAAAGCCCATGCAGGCACGTTGTCCGGACTCATGAACACCGGCGCCAATATCGGCGGGGCCATCTCACCGACCCTGACGCCCTGGCTAGCCCATCACTGGGGCTGGCCTGTCTCCTTAGGCGTAGCCGCAGCCGTGGCCATCATCGGCGGGCTCATCTGGCTGAAAATTGACCCGGGCAAGGGGCTTCATCGTGAGGCGTGAAACGTGAGACGTTAGGCGAATCCCGATCGACCCCTCACCCCTTACGTTCCCCATTGCCTCTTGAACGTTGTCCTTGCTAGTTTGATGGGGTGGCCATGCAATTTCAAAAAATCGACCCGCGCGTCACCTTGACGACGCCACTAGGCGAGATCAAGATCCGCTTCTACCCGGACGACGCTCCGCGTCACGTCGAGAACTTTATCAAGCTCGCCAAGATGGGGTTCTATGATGGAACCACCTTCCATCGCGTCGTTCCCGGATTCATCATTCAGGGCGGCGATCCGCTGAGCAAGACAGCAGACCGTTCCCTGCACGGGTCGGGCAGTCCCGGCTACTGGCTGAATCCGGAAACCAGCGATCGACCGCATAAACGGGGCGCGGTCGCCATGGCCAAGGTGCCACGGGAGAGCAACAGCACGCGGGACCCCAACGATAACGGCTCGCAGTTCTATATCTGCGTCGCGGACAGCAGCGGCCTGGACCGCACCTACACCGTCTTCGGCGAGGTCTTTCGCGGCATGGAGGTGGTGGACAACATCGTCGCCGCCGCGCGCGACGAGTTCGACAATCCCCTGAAGCCGATCACGATGACAATGACGGTGAAGGAGTAGCGGCGCGGAACGACACCCGCGCTGATCCCCTGCTCCCGGAGCGCGCGGTCTCAGAAGACCCTCGTTGGACACGCGCACAGGAGACCATCTAGTCTGCCCCCAGGGGAAAGATAGAAGAATGGTTCACTCGACGGTCGCAATCAGACCAGCACAGGTGCCATCCCACGGGAAGGATTACAGACAAGCTTGGAGGAAGCCTTACGAAACGTGGTCGTTCATTGCATCCAATCGAGGATCAACCAGGCTACCCTTGAAAAAGGAGTAGTGGATTAGGCCGAGGTCCGCAAAGGTTCGAGTCGATCGATCTCATTCGCTTTTGAACTACGCATTGCGTGCCAAAGATCCCAATCCAACTGTAACCCAAGCCAAAAGTCTGCCGGCATCCCCAGAACCCGTGCTAACCGAAGAGCCGTGTCCGACGTGATCGTCCGTTTGCCTCGAATGATCTCGTTGAGTCGTGGAAACGAGATGCCCAGGCGAGACGCCAACTCCGACTGAGTAATGGCAAGAGGCTTGACGAACTCTTCCAACAACATCTCCCCCGGGCGGGTGGGTGGTCGATGCCGAGGCAACCGGCGACCGGCAAGCTCTTTCGAGTGACCCTGCCGCTCCGCCATAGTCCGACTTTTAATGATAGTCCGTGATTTCAACTTCGTAGGCATCGCCAGCCTCCCATCTGAAACATATCCGATATTGATCATTGATCCGAATACTGTGTTGCCCACTCCGGTCTCCGCGCAACCGTTCTATGCGATTCCCTCGTGGAACAGCAAGCTCGCTAAGGTCTCTGACTCGATTGACCTGATCGAGCTTCCTCCGGACAACTTGCCACAGGATGGGAGGGCAAGCTCTTCGGGCAATCGACGTATCGACCCCATCAAAGATGTTTTCGGTGCCTTGCCCACGAAACGAACGTATCACGGACTATATTATAACGACATCCGTGATAATCATCAATCTCTACCCTGTCCACGTCACTGGCGCGACGACTGTGACAATCTGCTGGAACCAATCTGCATGACAGAAACGGTGAAACAGTAGTGCGGAGTGATGGGTTGGCGGCCCTCAGGCTTTGAATCCACTTCTTGCTTCAGGTCATAAATAAATACAGGCTGCTCAAAAATGTCGTCAGACGAGACCCAACCGAAGGCCTCACAGTTCTCACCCACCCGCCACGAGCAACCCAGCAACTTTTTCCAGGAGGGGCACGTTGATGATTGTGACGAACCGCGAATATAGTTGAGGGAATTTTCCAGAAGTCTCCCGGCAGACTGCTCAAACAGACCATCCAGCAAGGCCGCAGCGACCTATCGCTTATAAGGGGTGCTGGGATGATCCCACCTGCGCGCGTCCAATGAGGGCCTTCTGAGGCCGCGTGTTGCGCGAGCACGGGGATCGTCCCCGCTACCCCGCCCCTTTTTTTAGCAGCCGTTAAAAGAAGGCCATCGACGCGTACGTTACGGTGGAGTTATATTGATCGGTGATCCCGCGATCGTAGCGCAACACCTGCCCACTCTCCGCCTCGATCAACCGTAGTAAGGAATAGATGGGTGAGAATCCTGAAATCCGGCGCTGGTCCTGCTCTTTCCTGATGTAGTTGGCAAACTCTTCCGGCTGTCGCTCCTCCACCTGCTTCAACATTTCCAGATCGAACTGCATGCAGCGATGAAAGGAGAAGTCCGTCGGTGGCGCCTTGTCTCCGTAGCGCATGCCTAAATGAGCCAACTCTCCCGCCGCGATCACGCAGTAGGCCCTGCCCGATTGCATAAGAACCTCTCGAAGTACGGTCAAAAACTGATCGACCGATTGGCGAACGGTCGGATCCCCCAGGCTCGCCGCGGAGAACGCACTCAAGATCGGCACGATGGTGAAGGGCTTCTTGCTCCCCACAATGTCCTGAAGAAACGGAAGCTGGAACTCCACCGCCTGCTCCGCTTGGTGGCAAAGATCGTCGTCAAAGAAGGTCGGAAGCTTGGCCTTGAGCTGACTCAGGATCGGTTGGTCGGCAGACACGACCCCGAGAGGCGTCTCGAAATCCTTATCCGTCACGGCAAAGACCTGGTCCAATCCGGCAGAGGCCGTGCCGATGATGACGAACAGATCCGGCTGCTCTGCATCGTGCAACTCTTTATAGGCCCAGGCATAGATCGGCCCTGCTTGTTTCAGGTCGTAGGTCGGTGCGACGAGGCCTTTGATCTTTTTCCCTGCATGTTCTGACGGTTTGAAATCCGGTCCTTCCTTCGACGTAAAGAATCCGTCAATCTGTTTTTTCAATTTCGCGCCGTCTGCTTCATAGCCCCGCCCGGCAAACGCCGCGCGACGCAGCGGGCTCTGCCGATAGGCCTCCTGCGCCAACTGGTGAGCGTCCTCAGCACGCTGACCTTCCAAGAACAGCTTCTCATTCAGGTCGGATACCAGCTGATCCATCTTGCTGGGAACGAGAAATTCGCCGAATCGCTTGAGATAGAGCGATCCGATTTCAGCCAGCGAATGCTCGCCGTCGAAATGCTGAATGATGAAAAAATAGTTGAGCGGCAGAACGAGCTTGTCCTTACTCAGTCCTGTGGGATCCCACAAAACCATATATTGCTCCTCGCCCTCTTTGATCGGCGAAAATTGCAGATTTCGAAGAGCGGGATACTGTTTGGGGTCGTTCGTGGGGCTGGCTGGAATTGTCATGCTGCTCCTTAATGGAGCGTCATTGTAACGAAGCATTTACCGAAGCTGCAACGGCTGAGCCGGTGCAGCTGGTCTATCTGGTCTGATCGGTCTTTCTGGTCTATCTCGTCGATCTGGTCTATCCGGTCTATTTGGTTCATCTGGTTAGTTTCATTCAACCAGACACACGAGACAGACCAAATAGACCGGATAGACCCGCCAGACTTACTTTTCCGCTTCTTTGGGCTGTTTGCTGCTGGAACGGCGAGCCATCACCACCAAGGTAAGGATGGTCAAGCCCAAGAGCCAGAGGCTTGGCCGGCCGTAGGAGGGATCGGTGAACTCGATAAGATCGGTCAATCGCCCGATCAAGAGTGACATGCGAGCCATCACGGTGTAGCCGAAGGCCGCGCCGAACGCGATCATCAGGAACAGGATTCCTGTCCGGGCCACGACCTTGCCTGGCCCCGTGTGCTCGACGGAGAAAAAGAAGTAGAACAGCACCGAGCTGACGCCGACCAAGATGATGATCGTGTTCAGGCTGCTGGAAGGATTCAGGAGGCTCCAAGTAAAGGTCATGCCTTCTCCCGGCACCAACGTCAGTAGAGGGCGAACCGTGTCTTCGATTTGTTTCAAGATAAAGGACGAGATGGTCCGAGGAATGGCGAGCCCCGACCCCACCCCTACGATGAACGCAAAGGCATACCGAGACAGCCAGGCGGCTTTGGGCACATAGCGCGTGAGCATAAGCGTCCCGATGGCGACCGGAACCAACAGCGACCACTCCCCATTCTCAGCGACCGGCTTCCAGATGAGCTGCACGATCACGGTGTCGTAGGTCTTGACGATGGTATAGCCGACCGACACGCCGACGTAGAGGTTTTCCGCCAGCTTGAACAGCGGGTTGTCCTTATAGAGAAACGTGAAAATGAAGAGGGTCAGCCCCGTCGCTACCCAAGCCCCGATGATCAATTCAAACGCCATCGTTCGTTATGCCCCCGCCTGGCCCTGCTGTCGGGCTCTGTTGCGCGATGAGAAATAGAACAGGTTACACATGATGACCAGCACAATAATGGCGAGATGCGTAGCCGATTGGGCATCCATGCCGGCAAGGGCTTTTCCCTTCTGGTCAATAAGGATTTCGTATTCCGCTGCGCCGCGCAAGCCGCCAATAAGGCCATTGATCTGGCCGCTGCGCAGAAGCGGATAGAGCCCTGGCGCCATTACGCCGGTGCAGCCGCCACCGAGCTCGAACTTGTACTTGTCCTTACCGAACACATACCAGGCTTCCACGCCAGGATTTCCGGCGCCCAGGCTGACGGCATAGTTCACGTCGCGCAGATTGGCAATACCTTGCAGTACTGGTAACTCTTTCGTAGATCTGCCGTTGTAGTCGGCCGGGAACGCCCCATACAGGTCCTGCCCCATGTTGATGATGACCGCGGTTCCGCCGGGGCTCCACCCAAGGAACACATAATCCTTCCCGTTTTCCTTGCCCATCTCGCGGGCGACCTGCGTGACAACCTGGTCGGCCATGCCGGTGCCGGAGACCCAGAGCGTCATCGCGATCACCCGCAGGTTCTTCCTGAAGGCATGTCGCAGTAACGAGATCGCCTGGGGATGCAGCTCAGGTTTCGATGCCGGATCGAAGTCCAACGAGAGCAGGAATACGGCCCCCTCAGGGAGTGACTCAATGTGGTCATACACTCCGCGCACCTCGGGCGAAATCTTGATGGGTAAACCGACCGGATAGAGCAATGGGAGAAGCGTGCAGAGGCCGATCACCAGGAAGATGATCCGCCGGTCAATTTGCAGCATGCGTTCAGCGAAGGTCACTTCGTTCCCTCGTGAAACGTCAAACGTGAAACGTGAAACGATACGGAGTCAGACAATTGGTCCATGCGTTTTACGTTTAACCTTTCACGTTTCACGATCACTCTTTGCCGCCTCCCAGATACGACCGTTCCATGCCGAAGATAATCTTGATGGAGAGCGCGACCGTGCCGAGGCTGACGCCGATCAGGATCGCACGTCGTACCGACGCGTTCAGCACGTTCAAAATCCACTGAGACAGGTCGCCGCTGAGCGGGATGAGGTATTCACCGAGCGGGACCCGGCCCATCATGACGATCACCGCTGCAATGAGCAGCACCGCCGCCTCGCGACTTCGCGCGCGGAACGACCGATAGGCTGCCGAGGCGATGAAAAACGCGAGAATGGCAAACATCGTTCCCTGAAGCGGGACCATCATGAAGTTATAGACCCAACCAAAGGCCGTCATGGTGCCATCGACGGCTTCCTTGCCGTTCGACCACAGGCCGACCGCAATGGTGCTCAGCATGCTGACGTAGAGCACAAAGCTGTAGCCCCATCCCGCTTCTTTACGCCGGATCTTGACAGCGTGGACGTGGAACAGGCTGCTAACGCCCAGCACCAGCGCGAACCCACTGATGATCTGGAGCCACTTGGTGACGGAAGTCAGCATCTGCTCCGATGCCGGATGCGGCACATAGTATTGCCCCGCAAACACCAGTCCGGTAATGAGCGTGATCAGGAGCGGGACCTGTCTGCGGAGGAAAATCATTTCACGTCCTTGAACACATCCAGAAATAATTGCGGCCACTGCGCATCGAACATGACCCCGAGGGTAGCTAGTATGGCCCCGATGCCGAGCACGCCGAGAATAAGCGCCTTGCCGATGTCCTGTCCGCGCAGCGTGCCAACCTGCACCGGCTCTCTGGAGAGATAGGCGCTGGCGGCATAGAGTTCCTCCCCGATCAAGGTGTAGTCGCAGGTGGTGACGAAGAACGGCAGCTGGTGATCGGCGTCCGTCCCGGCGATTTGGATCGCGCCGGTGCTCGCGCCCGTTTCCGTCAGCAGTAACGCCTCGGCAAAGTAATGCCCCATAAAGAAATTCGCGGCAGGTTTTTTGCGCAGCATGATGCCGTCCACTGCCGCGGTATAGCTGAATTGGTCAGACGTAATGAAGAAATTCGAGTCGTCCTTGTAGAGATCGGGCTTGCCGGCTTCCAGGTAGGCCTGTTTCGTAATTTCCTGGCAGACCGCCATGGTGATCGGATCGCGGTGCGGCACGAGCAGGTCTGTTCCGTAGGCGGCCGTGCGTTTCGCCACGCGCCCGAGAATCACGGCTGCGGCAATGGTTGAGGGATCACTCATGTCGTGGGCGCCGGTCAAGTAGAGAATCGGCTTGCCCAACTCGGTCGCGCGACCAATGGCCTCATCCACGGCAGCGAGTCCTGGAATGCGCCGGAGGAAGATCTCCCGTTTTCTGGCTGTACCGATCGCATAGAACACGATGCCACCGAACAGAAGCGCCAGCATCAGATTGTTCATCTGATTCCAGTTTATCCAGTTCGGTTGCGGAGTAGCCTGAACCGGCGTGGCGAATTCACGAACATCACTTCGTAGGGCAGCCACCGTGATGCTGTAGGAGATCCCGTCCTTGAGCTGAACCCCCCTCCCATTCCTCAATGTGAACTGGTGCTGGTCTCCAGCCGCAGGCCTCGTCCACCACGGCCACTTGGATTCACGGACGTAGTGCTGGTTCGCAGGGAACTCCGCCACGACTTGCATCGCAGCAGAATCTTGCACCGTAGTTCCCTCGCTGAGTAAAACCTGATACCTGGTCGCGGCATTATCGAAGGAAGAGGACGCCCAGAGCACAGTCAGGCTGCCGCCGCCATCGCTGGGGGTATCGAATGCGTGAAGGTCTTGAGGTGGCGCGAGCGTTGTTTGAGCAAAGACCGACGAGACAGACAGGCACAGAGTAATGGCTACCGGCAGGATGGCCCCGCATGCTGAACGAGCATTGTCACGGTTCACAATTCATGTCTCACGCTTACGACCCTTCAATCAATTCAATATTCGCGCGCGGGACCATGGCCGTGCTGCTGTCGGCAAAGCGGATTTCCATTACGCGCACCTCACTCTCGGTCGGAATCTTCTGGAGCTCGGACGGCAGACTCGCGACTTCGCCGATCTTTCCAAACATCGGGTCACGAATAATGCGAACCTGGTCACCGATTTGAATGCCGCCTCGCTCGGGAAGCGTTGCGGAGGTTCCTGTGACGCTTCCTGCTCTGTGTGGAACGATGATCTCCGGTCGAATGACGCCGGCACGAATTTGCGTGGCGCCTGAAATCGAGGCCGGTTGTCCTGCATGGGCGGAGAGAAGCCTAAATGTTTTGTCGGCCATGGGGATGGTGCCGAACCCTTCGGTGAGAATCAGGGTAAAGCCGACCTGCTCCGTGCCCGTGATGGCCACGCCAAGGTCGTAGCCCAAGAGTGCGCGCAAATCCTTATCATGAATGCCGCCGATTACCACACCCGCAACCCCCACCTCTTTCGCACGAGCCAGTGCGTCCGACGAGATGAAGGAGCCGCCCACGACGACCTTGCCTTGCATGTCCGCGGTGAGATGACGCGGCGAGAGCGCTTCGTCCGGCGACGTCACTGCGATCACAATTTCTCCCCAGGTTTCACCGCCGATACCAAAGATGCCCTGCACCAGACTACAATTCGTTTCGACCACGACGCCCTGCTGCGGAATCACCTCGACAATGCGCCCGTCGACATAGCCCAGCAATTCCAGCACACGCGGTGGCTCCCGCAACAGCACCTGCCCGGTGATGGTGGACACGGATTCCACCGCCCCGGTGATCGGCGAGAGGATTTCCGTCTTGAACCACTTCATGAGCGGTTTGTTCTCGGCCAGGATCTCGTCCTTCTGCACCGGGTCGCCGGCCTTCTTGATCAAATATTCGTTGATCTCATCAGGTGCCACGCCCAACTGATTGGCGAGATTCAGGGGATAGACCTTCCCTGGCAACTCCGCACGCGCCACTGCCTGATTCGCGCGCACGGTCGCTCCGGTTGTGACCAGCACGCTGCCAGGCAGCGACAACATCCGTCGACGACGGATCACGGCCTGATCTGTGACGGTTAACCCTGGGGTGTAGGAATGGGCCATATCTACATAAATGGAAAGTTCAGAATTATGAATGCTGCGTTTAGCCTTGAATTATCAATTGCTGCCCGTGATAGGTCCCCTAAAACTCAGAACTTAGAACTCCGAACTTGGCGTCAGAATGTCGGGTACAATTCGACGGCCTGATACCAGCGGGTCAGCAATGCTGTCCTCGCCGCATGGTCGGTCGGCAACTGCAACGGACGCCCGCGTCCATCTAGCAAGAGTCCCACTACACCACCTTCAATCTCTCGCGTGAGCGCAACTCCTGCCCCTGCCCCGAGGTTCACCTGTTTCGCCGGCTGGATCGTGATCGAGGCCTTCTGCCCGCTGGCCAGTGGAACCAGCCGCAGGTCGCCGAACGAAAGTTGCCCCTTGTCCTCTCGACCATCCGGAAAGGTGATGGCATAGTCCGCGCACCGTTCCCCGTCCTTCCCCTGCCCGATCGGCGCGACACAGGTCCCCAAATAGACCATGCAATCACGGATAAAGACCTCGGTCGCCGCCTTCTCATTAATCGTCGAGAGCACGCCGAGATGCGGCATCATGAAGATGCTATCCACCGAGAGCCTCGTCACTCCGAGCGGTTCATAGGCATCCACCATCATCAGCATCGACTGCATGCGGCGCGGCGCATGGGACAGTATCCCGCCGCTCCCGACGATCAAATCGAGCGTAAGCATATCGATCAGCGTCTTACCGGACTGCTGCTGCTCGAACACGTCCGAGATCGTGCGCTCCTGCTGCACCCCCTTGAGGGCCGTCGCGAGGGATTTATGATGAATCAATGCAAGCCGGAGCGCCTCGCGGGCAATCGCATGTTCGATCTGTAACTCGTCCAGGGTCTGTGGAATCGTCGTCGGCCGGACCATTTTATTCTTGATCCGATTGCGGAGCGACTGTTCATCGATCGTGAAGGGCACCCAGCGCATGATATTGGCGAGCCCTGCTTCCGCCAGCACATTGGAAATGCTGTAGGACATCCCGAGGTTCGCGCTGACGGTCCGATTAAAGCGTCCGTCGAAGACCGAGAAGACGTCAGTGGTCGCACCGCCGATATCCACCCCGATCAAATTCAGATGTTCCCGCTTGGCGATCATTTCCATGATCAGGCCGACCGCCGCCGGCGTTGGCATGATCGGCGCACCGGCCATCTCAATCAGTTTCTTGTAGCCCGGCGCTTGCTGCATAACATGTTCGAGAAACAAGTCGTGAATCTTGTCGCGCGCAGGCGTGAGATTCTCCCGTTCCAACACCGGACGAATGTTGTCGGTCAGCACCAGCGCGGTTTTCTCACCCAGGATATTCTTCACTTGCGACTGCGCGTCTTTGTTCCCCGCGTAAATCAACGGAAGCTTGTATGTGGCCCCGAATCGAGGACGCGGTTCCGCCGCCGAAATGTACTCCGCCATCTCGACCACGTGGGTAACCGCCCCTCCATCCGTCCCGCCGGACATCAAGATCATGTCCGGTCGCATCGTACGAATGCGCTCAATCTTTTCATGCGGCAGCCGGCCGTCGTTCGAGGCCAACACATCGATGACAATCGCGCCAGCTCCGAGTGCACAACGTTGCGCACTTTCACCCGTCATATTCTGCACCACCCCGGTCACCATCATTTGCAGCCCACCGCCCGCGCTGCTGGTAGAGATGTAGATATCCACACCCGTATTCGGATCACCCTGGGCCGCGCGGTTGGGCGTGAGAATCTTGTCCCCATCGAGAATTTTCCGGCCGGAGTGTTCTTCAATTTCCGCAATCGCGTTCAGCACCCCGCGCGTCACATCTTCGAACGGCGCTTCCACCGTCGTCGGCGCTTCCCCGCGATAGGTTTGTCTGTATTCGTCACCGACCTTCTCGATCAGAATGGCTTTGGTCGTGGTGCTGCCACAGTCGGTGGCCACGATAACATTGAGGGGATGGCGACTCTTGTCTGATTCTTGAGCAGTCATCCTAGAGGCTCTTGAGCTGACATGCGTAATCGGTCAAATGTCGTTCGTATCTCATATCTCGTCGTTCGCAGTCGGGACTATCGTTGTCTGCGAGATACGCTTCACGCTTCACGAGCGACGGTCTTCTCGCACGACGTTTCACGATTAACGTTTCACCGCAGTAGGTCATCGAACGGAGGCTCCTTGAGGAGCCTGGGGAGCAGACTTCGTGTCCATGATGGTAATGAGACGGGGGATCGTATCGCGTCGTTCAAGCAACCGAGCCACTTGCTCGACTTCTTTCGCGTTCAACGCCCATTCAACGATGGGAGCCAGAAAATATAGTGCCTGACTGCCGAGGAAGTTCATGGGACCGAGAGATTCCAGAAAGACCGTGGCAGGAGCCGTCATGCCCCGTTTCACCACCGCATCGGCCACCCGCTCGAGCAGCGCGAGGTCTTCGATCGTGAACACCTCAGCCCCTGATTTTGTCGAGAAGGCATGGGAAAGTTCCGAGCGGATCTTGTCCCATTTCCCAGAGAGAGATGCCATGGAGAAAGAAGTCATAACTATGTGGAAAGGCAGTCAAAATCTACTATCGAGTGGCATTATATGGAGGGGATGGGGAGGAGTCAAATAAGGGCGAGATGAGCGAGACAGGCGAGAAAAGCGCGACGTAGAGAATTGGATCCTACCTCGCTTTACCCGTCTCGCACATCCCGCATGTCTCGCGCTTCTAGTATCCTCGCCCGGTGCTGCCACCGCGTCCCATCCGATCCAGCGGGAGCGCCTCGTAGCGTTGCTTCAGATCCGGATGTTCGTTGAGAAAGCCCTTGACCGTCGCGTCATCGGCGAAAACCTCCGGGCTGTGTTTTTTATACTCCTCGAGCGTTAGATCATGCTTCGCCAAAAGCTTGCCGAGCTTCGCATGAATGTCCGCGCCCATTTCCTTCATCTGTTCAGGCGACGGCCGCTGCCCCTCTTTGAACCGCTCCCCACCCTGAAAGTAGTTCGTCATCATCTCGCCGATCTCAATGCGAGCCTTCACGAACTTTCCCACCTCTGCCGGTTCTGCCGCAAGGCCAATACCTGATAGTAGCAGGACCCCTAACGATATTCCGATGATGCAACGCGCCAGACTCATGACCATGATTCCCTCTTAACAGTATGGATAAGACATTCGATCTGCGGAACAGCTTGCATCATATCATCCCGACCAGGCAAAAATGGAAGGGCCAGGGATGGGATAACACCCGTGCTGATCCCTTGCTCCAGGAGCGCGCACGAGCAGAATATGCTCGTTTGAGAGGTGCCCAGCATAACGTACAACCTGGAGGTTCTCGAATCTTACGTATTCAGGGGGCCAGTGCTGCTAAGATGCTGTCGGGCGCTTAGTTAGCCGGCGACATTGACAACTGGGAGCTTGTCTTGAACACGATGAAACTCATGGCCGTAATCATCATGATGGCTCTGATCGGAGCCCCTGCTCTATCACTTGCGGGGGCAAGAGGCGGATCTGGCAGAGACTACTCCAGCGGTTCATGGAACGGTGGCGGGCCAGGGAATAGCGGCAGCCGCGGAACACACACCGATGACCAGAACGGTGCAAACCCGATTCTACAGCCGGTTGCAACAAGGCAGCCAGCGATCGTCCCGCAACCAGTGCCGACAGCTCGGCCAATTCCTGCCAGGCAGCCCTCATTTCTGCAACGGTCCCCTCTCTTGGCTGGTCTCGCAGTTGGCATCGCCGGATCATGGATTGGCCCTATGCTCTTCGGGGCGGCGGACAGCAGCGCGCAGACCGATGATGCCGGTGAGCCTGCCAGCATGACCGACACCACCACCGAGGCTTCCGGCTCCGCCTGGATCCTCCTCTTCCTCCTGCTTCTGGGAGCCGGGGCGTTCTTTTATTTCCTGAAGGTACAACGACCCTCCCTTCCTGATTTTTCCGGGATCTCCGGGCGCGACCCGTCCAGTGACAATCTGCCGACAAGACGGTCCGCCACAACCAGACAGAGCATATCGATTGATAGCATCACCTCCGCTGACAAGGCAGCCTTTCAGCAACTGCTGATCGATATTCAAACGGCCTGGAGCAAGCAAGATCTGACCGAGTTACGTCGGTTCGTTACGCCGGAGATGCTGAATTATTTCAGCGCCGCCTTGGCCGATAACACCAGTCAGGGCATCGAGAATCATGTGGATGATGTGGTGCTCCGCCGCGCAGAGATCCTGGAAGCCTGGACCGAACAGGCGACGCACTATGTGACGGCAGGGCTTCGCTGGAGTGCCCGCGACTATAACCTGTCCCTGACAAAACAGCGCGGAGAACCAGACTATGTCATCGAAGGCAGCGACGAAATGCCAACCGAATCCGGCGAAGCGTGGACCTTCATGCGATCCCAAGATGGGAAGTGGGTGCTTTCGGCTATCCAACAATAAGATTGTGCTCCTTCGACAGAAGCACTCGAAGATCAACCAGGCCACACGGTCAGGAGCACAATACGCGAGTTGAAAGAAGCTTGTGAGGGCAGACTAGTGTCCCGGGGCGAGGACGGAGACGGTTAGTCTGGTCTGTCTGCTTTATCTGCCTTATCCCGTTATTTCACGCATTGGTCCAAGTGAACCAGGTCAACGAGCTATCCGGAAGGGCCTCTCTCGGCGTGCAAATCGTGACGCAGTGCTGAAGTGAGATCGAAGTAGCGATCGACCTACCAGAGGATGATCGAGTCGACATCGCGATAGGCGGGGGGGGCGAGCTGCCGGCTAGGAGGAGCAGCAGACCGGCGGCACAACACGACCGCGGGCAGTGCCGCCCTGCCCTATTCTTATTATGATATTCACCGGGAGGGTTATGGCGCGTGCCGCAAGGAACCAGGATGCCCCAGTGCGTCCTTGGTGACGCATCTCTTGTGCCGCCTACTCTTATGCTCTCAAGAGTCATGCGGTGATTTAGGGGGGCGGGAGCGCAGACGGTTTGTTTCGTTTGTCTGATTGATCTGGTTCGTCTGGTCGATCTGGCCTACTTCGTTGCTTGAACCAGAGAAACCACACAAACCAAAACACCAAAGAAACCAAAGAGACCAGACACACAAGAGAAACCAAATACACCAGATGAACCAGCTGATCGCTGTTAGCGGGATTATCCATCATCTTGCTAGGAAAAGATCGATCGCCAGAGAGAGATGGCCCATCCCTTGAGCAAGGACAGCCAGTCATCGTGGACCGGTTCGGAAGTCTGGTTGTTCGCCGGCTGAGGCTGCGGATCGGCAGCGGTCTGATCTGCGGATGCTGCCGGTGTCGTCACTGTTTGCTGGGGAATGGACTCTGTTTGAGTTGCACCTTGCGCTGGTGGAGCAAAGGCTGTCTCAGCCGGTTCGTTGCTGTGTGCGATCGATGGAGGGGGCAGAGGCACTATGAGTCCTTCTGCCTCACCCGCTTTGGTCGTAAATCTATTAACGATTGATTGCAGCCGGACCTGCTCTTCTGTTGCACGATTAAGGACGTACCGCAGGTTGTTCTCTTGGACGGTCAGCTGACGGAGCGTGCGGGTGAGTTTGCTCAGCCGTTCTTGCGAGACAGTACGCTCGGCTCCCATCTGCTGCTTGGCGCGTTGAAGTGCCAACCGGGCGGTCTCCAGTTGCCGTACGAGGTCGATCTGGAGCTGCTGAAATTCACTGACTTGTTTGGTGAGCACCTGTGATTGGGTTCCGGTGTTGTCGAGTTCGGCTTTCGTCGCTTCGAGATCTGCGACGGTCGCGTCGTAGGTGCTCCGCGTTACACAGGCGCCGGTGGTGAGGATGGCAAAACACAGCATCCCTGCTGTTGCTGTGTAGAGCTTCATGCCTCGCCTCGTTGTGTTGCACTCCACGCGATGGCTCAGAGGGCTGCATCCTCTGTGACTTCGCCGTCTCTTCGTCGGCCAGGATAACCTTTTCATCAGCAGAAATCACGCCGCCTTATGGGGTAAAGAGCGTATGGCAGGAATCTAGGAGCGTCTGCCGCTCGGCTGGCCAGAGGCAAAGGTGAGGGAGGAGACAATCTGGTCTGCCTGGTTTTTCTCGTTTGATTCGTGCAGCAAACTCAATGAACCGATAAAACCAGACAAACCAAATGAACAATAGTGAACACAATAGAGAGGCTGGGCGAGTGAAAACGCCCCCTAGCGTCGACGGCAAGGATCGAACTCGGGGCAGCCGCCACGTTGTTCGCAATGGCAGACGTGTATGTGGTAACGTATAGGGCTTGTGCTGAACCATGGGTCCTATCCCTCTGTCTTATTCCGTGCTGAGGGCGCCAGAATGGGATCGTTCCTGTAGTTTCCGCTGTTCCTCCGTCAACGACGTGCTGGCTCATTTCGCTCTCGGCTCATGGCCACTCGCAGGGGAACGGCATTTCGGAATTTCTGTAACGGCAGGATGGGCAATAGAAAACCGGTAGCTATTCTTTACTCCATAATGGATTACAGGGAGAGACCATGACCATGAAGCCCGTGAAACCCGTGCCACCACGAACAGCTACGGCCTGGGTCCGCATTCCTGATGGCACCAAAGTCAAACACCGGCATGAAGGACATGTTGGATTCATCGATGGGCTCACCGAGATCGTCAGCGGACCCAACCGGAATCCGGACGGGAAGACGCAATATCGCATGAATATCGGTGCACCTGATCGACAGCTTGTGACCGAGAGCGACTTGTCTATTCTGATTGACGACGAAGAGCTCGTCATCATACTGCGACAGAAGGCGCCCTATCGCCGGGCAGTCACACAAACGCTGCACAGCGTGCTGGCACCAGATCGCTTCGTCAAGCCGGCCTAGCAGCAGGCCGCGACGCGCGAGACTGGCGGGAAAAACGCGATCGGCATAATCAGAGCTTGTATGCTGCGCCTGGCTGGTTTAGCGTGCCCATCGCGTGCACGAAAGACCGGCGGACTTTTTCTCATCCTGCGCGAGATAGGAGGCAACCATGACAGAAACCTGTTACTCTAAAGGCCAGAAAGTTATCTTGGTCACCAGCCAGACCAAAAATGGTAAATGGTTGTGCAAATTTTCGATTCCTGGGTTCAGCCATCTTGATGGCGGCCTGCATGGCCAGGATTCGTCGAAGGGCTACAAGACGGAATGGGAAGCGAGGACGAACGCGTTTCAGCGCGCCAAGTTGCTGCTGGTGGGGCCACAGGATATGCCGCAGGGGCAACTTCTTGAGAGGGCCTGAAGAACGGCTCTCGACTGGTCTATCTGGTTTGTCTGGTTCAACCAAATAAACCAGACAGACCGAACAGATCAAATGAACAAGACAGGCTGGCGAACTTTTTCAGCATCCCGCCCACGGATCGGTGGAAACGGCGGTCGATCGCAGGCTGTTACGCCCAGGTCCGGTGGACTTCGCTAACGTGCTCCATCCCGCCCACGGCGCTAATTTCCCACCGAACGTCGTCCGGGATCGTGACCACCCGCAACTCTGCGCCATGGCCATTGGCAGCCCCACCGAGTTCCTCCACGACTTGGGCCAATTTCAGGTCATCGCGCGGGATCAGTTTTCCGCACTGATTGAGGCTCGGCTCTCTCGGCGTCGCCGCGTCGGGCCAATAGGCTCCGAGATCCATTTCCTTGAGTGTGTCCTGCTGACCCAGCTCACGCAATCGTAGAAACGCCTCGTGACTCACCGAAAAATTTCCGTAGCTCTTATTGATCACAATCTTTTTCATGGATTGATCCTTTCCTCTTCCTCATCAGGGTTCTCGATGGAACGCTCTTCATGAACGGGCTACGTATCAAACACCCTCACCGTGCGCGATTGGTCAGGCGACCTTCACCGGGTCCGCGTATGCATTCGTATAGTGTCCGGACCAATGGGAATAACGTCGGTTGGCCCAGGTATTGACCTCGCCATTCTTGGTTGTGCCATAGCGCTTGGCCAGCACAGCAGTGAACGTGGCCAGGCTCCCCTCGATCTCCAGAATATCCGCTTCCGTGATCTTCTCCCACTTGGCCTTGAGTGGGGATTTGAGTTGGATCCAAAACGCTTTGAATTGTTCTTGATTCATTTGGGACTCCTTTCGTGCGTGGCTAATTACAGACATAGACGGAGGATGACCGCTTCATCCTATCGGTTAGACACAACTACTGCGCTCGTTAGAGACAGCGGTCGTGGGCCACCGAAGATGCGGCAACCAATGAGCACTCGGGCACTCTGGCGTAGAAGCAGCGGAGACCGGGGAATCAGACGCACGGAAACGTGGGAGGGAGTGCTGTGCGAGAGATGGGACAGTCGGCGTGGCTCTATACGTGATTACATCCTACAGGGCGGAGCATAAAGAGTCAACGCGAGGCAGGCACGAATCGGCTGTACCGAGTAGATATCATGGGGCAATAATTATTTCGTCGGCCGGCCTGAACAGAGGATTTGGAGAAGTTCACAGGAAAAGCGCGCCGTCACAAGACCACTCCGGTATTGTACAGCCCGTCCTTCTTAGCAGGCTGAAGTGGCCTCGGTTGTTTGGACAGAAGTTCCGTCTTCATAAGTATAGCCCTGCGGTTGTTTGCCTACGCTGTTTGAGACAGTGCAGGCAGGTTGTCGAAGTAGACCTCATCTGGTGTTTTGTCGGCAAGTGCCGTGTGCGGTCTTCTCTGGTTGTAGAACGCAAAGTATTTGTCTAATCCTTTCCTGGCATCGCTGACGCACTCGTAGGCGT